>Ga0315310_10001435_pt1 | contig 15053 bp, 14 predicted proteins | sample TDP5_MG_FD_203630 | JGI IMG/M metagenome (GOLD analysis project Ga0315310, IMG submission 203630) | Freshwater sediment microbial communities from Lake Towuti, South Sulawesi, Indonesia - TDP5 | ecosystem: Environmental > Aquatic > Freshwater > Lake > Sediment | place: Indonesia: South Sulawesi... | reverse complement strand
CGAATCAAAGTAGGCGCTCGTGCCCCCTTGAGAAAAATCCTTTTTGGTCCCACTTCAGTTAGCGACGGGACTCAAAACCTGATTGGTGCTTTACGCACTGCCATGGGTGTTTGCGGTGCTGCCACCATCGCCCAGATGCATCAAATTGAAATGGTAATTGCACCAGCGATAAAGACAGAGGGCAAATCTTGGCAACTTCAAGAAGAAATTTACTCTCAGTAGCTGACCTTAGTGCTGAGGATATTTGGCATCTTATTAAAGAGGCTATCAGCTTAAAGCAAGGGAAAAGGAAAGCCTACCTCAAAGAAAAGGTCCTCGCTCTTCTCTTTGAAAAGCCTTCCCTTCGTACTCGAGTAAGCTTTGAGGTAGCCATGTGGCAGCTAGGGGGACACACCCTTTATCTTTCCCCTGATGAGGTAGGCTTGGGAAAGAGGGAAAGGGTTCCTGATGTAGCCCGGACGCTCAGCCGTTATGTGAATGGCATCGTAGCTCGAACCTTCTCCCACCAAACCTTGGAGTTGCTGGCTCAATATGCTCAGGTGCCGGTGATAAACGGTCTTTCTGACCACGAGCACCCTTGCCAAGCATTAGGCGACCTGCTCACTATTTACGAAAAAAAGGGGGGACTCAAAGGCTTGAAAATGGCTTTTATTGGCGATGGTAACAATGTAGCCAGGAGTTTGCTTTTAGCCACCTCTTTGGTGGGAGTAAACTTTTTTATTGCTTCACCGCCAGCTTATAAGCTCCAAGATACAATCCTGCGTCATGCCCAAAAATTTGCTTTACAGAGCAATACTCACATCTTTCTTACCTCAGACCCTCGCCTCGCTGCAGAGAATGCCGATATTGTCTATACTGACGTATGGATTAGTATGGGGCAGGAGGTTGAAGCGGAGGCTCGTCGCCTTGCCTTTGCCCCATATCGGGTGGATACCCAAATCCTATCCTTGGCTAAAAAGGATGCCCTGTTCATGCACCCCCTGCCAGCCCACCATGGAGAAGAGATTACTGAAGGGCTTCTTGACCACCCTCAGTCTGTGGTCTTTGACCAGGCGGAGAACAGACTCCATATTCAAAAGGCGATCCTGGTGAAGTTGCTAAGTGAATAAACCGCATAAGGGATACCATGACCAGACCTATCGTAGCTATTGTAGGTAGACCTAATGTGGGCAAGTCTACCTTATTTAATCGCCTCCTTGGTGAAAGGCGGGCGATTGTGGATGATTTGCCAGGGACAACTCGTGACCGGATTTACGCTGATGCCTCTTGGGGAGGGCGTGAATTGACTTTAGTAGATTCTGGCGGGCTGGAGCCAAAGCCAGAGTCTTCTCTTAGGCAAAAGGTTAAGGAGCAGGTGGAGATAGCTATTGCTGAAGCCGATTTGATCCTCTTCTTGGTGGATGCCCGGGAGGGGGTAATGCCGGCGGATGAGGAAATAGTTGATATATTGCGCCGCACACAAAAACCAATAGTACTGGTGGTGAATAAGGTAGATAGCCCCAAGCAACAAAGTGAGGTGCTCCAGTTCTATGAGCTAGGTATAGGTGAGCCTATACCTATTAGTGCCTATCATGGCAAAGGAATTGATGAATTACTGGAGAAGGCTATGGCTTACTTACCACCCCTTCCCCCTGTCTCTGTAGAGCCAGAATTGATGAAAATCGCCATTGTAGGGCGACCTAATGTAGGTAAGTCACTGCTTCTTAACACCCTCTTGGGGGAAGAACGACTTATTGTTCACGAGCTTCCCGGAACAACCCGTGATGCAATAGATACCGTTTTTCGCTACGATGGTGAAGATGTAGTTCTTATTGATACAGCGGGGATAAGGCGGCGTGGGCGGATTGAACCGGGTATCGAGCGGTATAGCCTAGAACGCACTTGGCAAGCTATTGAACGAGCTGACGTTGCCTTGTTGCTCACCGATGCCGTTGAGGGCATTACTGCTCAAGATGTGCATATCTTGGGCTATATTCAACAGGCTTACAAGGGGGCGATATTAATAGTCAACAAATGGGACTTGGTTGAGGTAAAAGATGCAACCTTATGGACAGAGGTGATAAGGCAAAGGGCTAAATTTATGCCCTATATAGAAATTTTATTCCTCTCTGCTAAGACGGGATACGGTGTAGAAAAGGTTCTGCCCACAGCAAAAAGGATCTATGAGGAGAGGCTGAAGCATCTTCCCGCTCCTTTACTGAATAGCATGGTCAAAGAAGTAGTGGCGGCTCATCTCCCCCCCCAGAAAGGTGGTAAGCGACTGAAGATCCTCAATGCTATGCAAACAGGGGTTAATCCGCCCACCTTTGTCTTTTTTGTTAATGATGCCAAGTTAGCCCACTTTTCCTATCGACGCTACCTAGAAAATAAGTTACGCCAGTTTTTTGGCTTCCAAGGCACCCCCCTCCGCCTTCTGTTCAAAAGTAGAGGTGAAAGGCAACAAGTTGCTTAATTAATCTATAGTGGACTTACGGGGACTTGACATTGTCCCAGCACCGTGATAGCATTCAGCATCTTTACGCTGGAACAGAGCGAAAACTGGGTGGGCAGACAGGAAAAACTCCTCCTTCTGCCCGAAATAAAGGAGTAAAGAATGCCAAAGGCAGCTATTATTGGCAGTGCCAGCTGGGGGACAGCCCTAGGAATAACCCTAGCTCGTAAAGGAACTCTTGTAAAGCTATGGACGCGAAATAAAGAAACGGCAGAAAAGCTCAACCAAGCAAGAGAGAATACTACCTATCTACCTGGATTTCGCTTTCCCTCTCGCCTTTCCGCTACGAATTCTATGGAAGAGGCAATGGACAAGGCAGACCTAGTTATCTTTGCTGTACCTGCCCAGAGTATGCGCCGTAATGTAAGGGAAGTAAGCCATTATCTCAACAATTCGAGTCTTATTATAAGTGCTACGAAGGGACTGGAGGTGGGCAGTGGCAAACGCATGTCTCAGGTGATTGCTGAAGAGGTTGATGCTCGCCTTCAGCTATCCAATATTTGTGTCCTCTCTGGACCCAATATGGCCCAGGAGGCTGCCCAAGGTTTGCTTTCAGTGACGGTAATTGCTGCCCCTAATGTAGCAGTAGCAGAGAAGGCAAAGCGGTTGATAAATTCAAACCATTTCTATGTTTTTACTAGCACAGATGTAATAGGAGTGGAGCTGGGGGGAGCGCTAAAGAATGTTATCACCCTAGGCGTTGGCATGATAGACGGGTTAGGTAATGGAAATAATGCTAAAGCAGCCCTCATCATTCGGGGGCTGAGCGAAATAATCATTTTAGGGGCTACATTTGGAGCTAACCCTCTCACCTTCATCGGACTGAGCGGCTTAGGAGATCTAGTGCTTACCTGCTTCAGCCCCCTCAGTCGCAATTATTATGTAGGGGAAGAGCTGGCTAAGGGGCGCCCCTTGAAGGAGATAACAGATTCAATGTCTCATGTGGCTGAAGGGGTTAGCACTGCTTTTGCCGCTAGGGAGCTGGGGCAGAAAGCGGGGCTAAGTTTGCCTATCATAGAGCAGATTTACAAGGTGCTTTACGAGGGGCTTGATGTAAAGCAAGCAGCCACTGAACTAGTAAAATATCCAGCAGAAGGGGAATCACTAGAAATTACGAAGTTACTTCCCTTCCTACTCAGTTATATTCGTGTAAGGCGGCCTCAACCATCAAGTTGGTTGCCGGAAGCAAAAGATGCCTAGGCTAATGCCAGTAGAAAAAATTCCTTTTTCAGTGCTCTTTTAAGCCTTTCCTGATCCGATTAAAGAACCTCTTTTTCCCTTGTTCAGATATTTTTGCTTTGCCTAAGCTTTTTGCAAGCTCGAGGAATAGCTTGCGCTGCTCCTCATCCAATCTCTCAGGGGTGACCACTCTAACCTTAATTAGCTGGTCACCCACCCCTGAACGATGAAGATAGGGTATGCCCTTTCTCTTTAGCCGGAAGACTTCGCCTGTCTGCGTCCCTGGTGCAATCTTGAAAATAGCCTTACCCCCTATTGTGGGTACTTCTACCTCGTCCCCCAGAGCTGCCTGGGCAAAGTTTATTGGCAATTCATAAAGGATGTTATTACCATCACGCTTAAAAAACTCGTGCTCCTTCATTGAGAGGATAATATAAAGGTTACCCGCAGACCCCCCCCACATCCCCGCTTCTCCCTCCCCACTAAGACGTATCTGAGAGCTATCCTCTACCCCAGCAGGGATCTTCACCGTTATTTTGCGATGTTTGCGTTCCTTTCCAGTGCCTTGGCATTGATTACAGGGCTGAACTATGATGCTCCCTTCTCCATGACAACGTTCACAGATAGCTCGGTTAACAAAGCGCCCAAAGATACTTTGGTGTACCCGCCGCACCTCACCTGTGCCGTTGCAGTTGGGGCATTTTAGCGGCTGGTTCCCTGGCTCACTGCCCAGACCATGGCAAAGGGAGCAATCTTCGGTTCGCAAAATCTCAATCTCTTTCTCACAGCCTAAAACTGCCTGCTCAAAAGAAATAGTGGCTTTATAGTGTAAGTTAGCTCCTCGTTGCGGCACTCGCTTTCTTACTTTAGTCGTGCCAGCAAAGAAGGCTTCAAAGGTATCCCCTAAGCCGCTAACAAAATCATCAAAACCCTCGAAGCCACGCCCATTGCCTAAATGCTCCAGGTGGTCATAGTTTGCCCGCTTCTCAGCATCACTCAGCACCTGATAGGCTTCGCTTATTTCTTTGAACCTTTCTGCTGCCCCTTCTTGGTGATTATGATCGGGATGGTACTGGAAGGCTAGCTTCCTGAAGGCTTTCTTAATCTCCTCCGAGGTGGCATCCCGAGACACACCGAGCACCTGGTAATAATCCTTTCTCGGAGCCATCGTCTTTTACCCCTTTAATCTTTTATTGTAACCTTTCGATGGATGAAAGGTCAAGCCCAATTAGGGCTTTGTCTCCCGAAAGTAGCGATTGAAATCCCCCCAAGCATAGGGTAGGGGCTCTGTCCCCTACCAAAGGAGGCGGGTGACGGAGCACCCGCCTATGAAAAGGGAGCAATCGCTGATTTGGGGTTGTCTTGATACCCTTTTCTTTTTTTGGTAATTGTGGTAAAATGTAGCAAAGTGGTAAAAAGGTTTATTAAAAATGGCAAGTCGGTTTGAGAAATTTTCTAAACGAGCGCGTCGTGCCCTCACCTTTGCCCAAGAGGAAGCACAGAGGTTCAATCATAACTATATTGGAACAGAGCATATATTGCTGGGGCTGGTTCACGAGGGTGAAGGTGTGGCTGCTAAGGTGCTTACCAATCTTGGTGTAGACCTGAATAAAGTGCGCTCCGCGGTGGAATTTATCATTGGGCGGGGGGAGAAAATGAGCTCAACAGAAATCGGTCTTACCCCCCGAGCGAAGAAGGTTGTTGAGCTTGCTGTAGATGAAGCACGTCGTCTCAATCACAACTATGTCGGCACTGAGCATCTCCTCCTCGGCTTACTGCGTGAGGGTGAGGGGGTAGCTGGTGGAGTATTGGAAAGCTTAGGTGTTAACCTGGAGCGCGCTCGTGCTGAGATTACCCGTATCCTCAATCAAAGTGCCGTTCAAGCTCACCCTGGGGCTTGCAGTGCCACCCGCACTCCTACTTTAGACCAGCTAGGCTTAGATTTAACTGCTATGGCTCGGGCGGGGAAACTTGACCCAGTTATTGGTCGCCATAAGGAGATTCAGCGGGTGATCCAAATCCTCTCACGACGCACCAAAAACAATCCTGTCCTTATTGGGGAATCGGGGGTGGGGAAGACTGCTATTGTGGAGGGCTTAGCTCATCGTATAGTAGCTGGGGAGGTGCCTCAAATCCTGCAAGGGAAGCGGGTGGTGACTTTAGACATGGGGTCACTGGTAGCTGGCACTAAATATCGTGGGGAGTTTGAGGAAAGGCTAAAGAAGGTTATTGAGGAGCTAAAAACTGCTGGTAACTGTGTGCTATTTATTGATGAAATGCATACTATAGTTGGTGCTGGTGCTGCTGAGGGTGCTGTCGATGCTGCTAATATCCTTAAACCCTCCCTGGCTCGAGGGGAGTTGCAGTGTATTGGAGCCACCACTCTTGATGATTACCGAAAGCACGTAGAAAAGGATGCTGCTTTAGAACGCCGCTTTCAGCCTATTGTGGTAGATGAACCCTCCGTGGAGCAAACTATCGAAATATTACGAGGTATAAAAGAGCGCTATGAGGAGCACCATCAGTTGATAATAAGTGATGAGGCGATAAGAGCTGCAGCAAACCTGGCATCACGCTATATAGCTGACCGCTTTTTACCTGATAAAGCGATTGACTTGGTGGATGAAGCCTCCTCTCGGGTGCGTCTCAGGGGAGGGACTATCCCTATCGGCTTAAAAGAAGCAAAAAAGGCTTTGGAGAGTGTGCGGCAGGATAAGGAAGTAGCTATTTCGGCACAGCAATATGAGTATGCGGTAGAGCTACGTGACCGTGAAGCCCACCTGGCGGAGAATATCCAGCGGCTGGAAAAGAACTGGCAAGCCGAGCTGAGCCGAGAGAAACCTGTGGTTACCGAGGAGGATATCACTGAAGTAGTAAGCATGTGGACAGGGATCCCGGTGTCGAAGCTGGCTGCCGATGAAGCAACACGCCTGCTGCAAATGGAAGAGGCTATGCATCAGCGCATTATAGCTCAAGATGAAGCTATTACCACGGTTGCCAAAGCGGTAAGGCGTGCTCGCACTGGTCTTAAGGACCCCAGGCATCCCATTGGTAGTTTCATCTTCCTCGGACCTACTGGGGTGGGGAAAACAGAGCTAGTCAGAGCCTTAGCTGAGTTTATGTTTGGTAGCGAGGATGCTTTGATTCGCCTTGATATGTCAGAGTTTATGGAAAGACATACTGTAGCACGCCTTGTGGGGGCCCCTCCTGGATATGTAGGCTACGATGAGGGTGGGCAATTGACAGAGGCGGTAAGGCGCAAGTCCTATTGTGCTATTCTCCTTGATGAAATTGAAAAGGCTCACCCTGATGTATTCAATATCCTGCTTCAGATCTTCGATGATGGTCATCTGACCGATGCCAAGGGGAGGAGGGTTGACTTCCGAAATAGCATCATAGTCATGACCAGTAATATCGGCGCTGAACTGATCAAGAAGGATTCGGTGATGGGCTTTGTCAGCCACGCCGATGAAGCAAAAACGAGACAGCGTTCTTACGAAAGGATGAAGGAGAAGCTTTTGGAGGAGCTAAAGAAAACCTTCCGACCAGAATTTCTTAACCGCCTTGATGGGGTGGTGGTGTTTCATCACCTAACTAAAGAGCATATCCGCCAAATTGTTGAATTGATGCTGCGTCCGGTCAAAGCCCAGCTAATTGAAAGGGGCATCGGATTGGCAGTAACGGAGGCAGCTAAAGAGCTTCTTTGTGAGAAGGGTTATGACGAAACCTTCGGTGCTCGCCCATTGCGGCGGGTAATCCAGACTATGGTTGAGGACCAGCTCTCCGAGAGGTTGCTCCGCGACGAATTTCATCCAGGAGACACTATTTGTCTAGACCGTGAGGGTGATGAGATTTCAGTGCGCTCAATGACCCCGGTAGAATCCTCCTCTTAAGACAAACGCATTGGGAATCTAAAAGGGGAGCCTGAAAGGTGCTCCCCTTTTTAGAAGGTGCAAATAGTGGATAAATCCCGTTATAAGACGGTTTTTATCTGTCAGCAGTGTGGCAAGGAGAGCCCTAAGTGGTTGGGACATTGTCCCAGTTGCCAGGAATGGAATACCTTTGTAGAAACCCAAGTAAGTTCCTCTAAAGGGGTTAGTACCTTATCACCCCCAATAGGAAGCCCTGTCCGTGAATTATCTCAGATAACTGCTGAGGAAATGCCCCGCCTGGTTCTCCCCTCTGCTGAGTTTAATCGGGTGCTCGGTGGAGGGATAGTTCCCGGCTCTTTAGTTCTCATCAGCGGTGACCCCGGGATTGGCAAATCGACCCTGTTACTCCAAGTCTCAGCCATGATAGCCCAACAAGGGGGGAAGGTGGTTTATGCCTCAGGCGAGGAATCATTATATCAGACAAGATTGCGGGCAGACCGCCTGGGGGTTAAGGGTGAAGGGCTTTACCTTCTTCCTGAAACTGATTTGGAGGTTATCCTCCAGCGAATGGAGGAGATATCGCCCAGCCTGGGGGTTATCGATTCTATTCAAACAGTCTACCTCAGGGAGTTAGAAGGGGCACCAGGGAGCATATCACAGATACGGGAATGCACCCTGAGGCTGATGCAATGGGCTAAGCTCTCAGCTATCCCTTTACTTATTACTGGGCATGTAACCAAGGAGGGGGCTATTGCTGGACCCAAGGCTTTAGAGCATATTGTCGATGTGGTCTTATATCTGGAAGGTGAATCCTTCAGTGCTTATAGGTTGTTGCGTGGGGTTAAGAATCGCTTCGGCTCAACGAATGAAGTAGGCATCTTTGAAATGAGGGACCAGGGCTTGGTAGAGGTAGAGAACCCATCTCAAGTCTTCCTTTCTCAGCGCTCCCAGGGAGCAGTAGGCTCAGTGGTAGCCCCTACTTTAGAGGGGACTCGCCCCCTGCTAGTGGAGATGCAGGCGCTGACTACTGTTACTAGCTTCGGCTTACCCCGGCGCACCGCAAATGGGATAGATTTCAATCGTCTGCTACTGATTATCGCCGTGCTTACCAAGCGAGCCGGGCTGAGGTTATCCAATCAGGATATAATTGTCAATGTAGTTGGTGGTCTAAAAATTAGTGAGCCTGCTGCCGACCTTGCTGTTGCCCTATCTATTGCCTCAAGCTTAAGCGATAAAGGAGTAGACCCCAATCTGGTAGCGGTGGGGGAGGTGGGGTTAAGTGGCGAGGTGAGAGGTGCTCCTCAATTGGAGCGCAGGCTCATTGAGGCGGCAAGGCAGGGCTTTACTCGCTGTGTTGGACCCAGGGTTTCCCTGAGTAGCCTTACCCCTCCTCAGGGGATGGAAACTCTAGCTGTTAACTCACTCAGGGAGGCACTGAGGGTAGCACTGAAGGTCAAATCCAATATGTAGGAGTGGTCGTCTCTGTCCACACCCTTTTGAGCCGAGGGCTGACACAGAGTTCAGCCCCTACAGGATTAAACGAATTTTGATGGTAAAGATTTTAAATGAAGCTCGGTATTCAGATTGATAAAGAGTTTCGGAAGCACCTGAAAGAGAGATGGCTCCAAAAGGTGGTTGAGCAGTCCCTCACTGTCCAAGATTTTGATTCCGAGGTGGAATTAAGTTTACTTGTTACCGATGATGAGACGGTACGAAAACTCAATCAAAAATATCGGGGGGTAGATGAGCCTGCCGATGTGCTCTCTTTTGCCTTGACGGAAAGAAAGCTTGGCAGCTCTCCCTTCATAACACCCCCTGATGGCCTCCTCCACCTTGGTGAGGTGGTCATTTCCTATCCCCAGGCAGTAAGGCAAGCTGAAGAAAACAATCATAAGGTGGAGGAGGAGATAGCTTTGCTTGTTATCCACGGCATATTGCACCTTCTGGGTTATGAGCACGATGAGCCGGCACGGGGGCAGGAGATGAGGGCACTGGAAGAGAGGGTGTTGTCTGAAGTTGAGAAATGGTTAAAATAGACGGTAGCGATGGCATCCCAGGTCTTTTACCGTAAGTGGCGTCCCCAAACACTAGCTGAGGTAGTAGGGCAGGAGCATATCACTCAGACCCTGCGTAATGCCCTGGAGAGCGGGCGAGTGGCTCATGCTTATCTCTTCTGTGGTCCCCGGGGTACGGGGAAGACCAGCACGGGACGCATTTTGGCTAAGGCGATAAATTGCCTTACCAGTGGCAGGGGGGAGCCATGCAATGCCTGCGAAATATGTCAGGCTATCACCCAGGGTAGAGCCTTGGACATGATAGAGATCGATGCCGCCAGTAACCGGGGAATTGACGAGATTCGAGAGCTCCGGGAGAGGGTCAACTTTGCCCCTAACACTGCTCGATATAAGGTATATATCATTGATGAAGTTCATATGCTCACCGAGCCAGCCTCTAACGCTTTACTCAAGACCTTAGAGGAGCCCCCACCTCACGCCATCTTTATCCTAGCTACCACTGAGCCGCATAAGCTATTGCCTACCCTCCTTTCCCGCTGCCAGAGGTTCGATTTCCATAGGCTCTCCCATAATGCAGTGGTCTCTAAACTGATGTATATCTGTGAAAAGGAAGGCATCTCTATTGAGCCCCAGGGTTTAAGGCTCATTGCCAAAAGCGTTTCCGGTAGCCTTCGTGATGCTGAGAACTTACTCCAGCAATTGGTTATCTATTATGGCAACCAAATTGATGTTCACCAAGTTGAGGATATGCTGGGCGTTACCACTGACTTTCGCGTTAGGGAATTGGCAGGGCATATTGTGAGCAAGGATATCCCCGCTGGGCTGGCGACCATAAATAGCCTTGTTAATGACGGTCTCGACCTTTCACAATTCAATCGGGGGTTAGTTGAATACCTGAGGAATATGTTATTGGCTAAATCTGGAGCAGAGGCCTCCCTCGACCTTGCTATGGAGGATTTAGCCCAGGTAAAGGAGTTGATGGGCAAGGTATCGATGGAGGACATCCTCAAGGCACTCAAGCTTTTTGGGCAGATTGACTTCCGTTTTAAAGATTACTCCTCCCTGCCCTTGGAGCTTGCGCTGGTGGAGTGTATTTTCCCTGAAGAAAAGGAAACACCCCATAAGGAGGAGGCTGTTTCAGTCAAGTCGGCTATGCCCCTTTATAAAGCTGAGCCAAACCAGGAACCCCCCACCCTAGAAATTAGCCCTGAGGTTGAGCATATCCGTGCCCAGTGGGGTGATTTTGTGGAGACCTTGCGGGGCATGGGTTCCAGTGGTAACCTAGACGCCTTCTTAAGGAGCGCTTGTGAGCCAGTGGCTGTCGAAGGCGATACATTGGTGCTAGCTTTCTACTACTCCTTCCATAAGGAGAAGATCGAGGATGCTAAATATCGTCATATGATAGAGAAGAAGCTAGGTGAAAAGTTCGGCAGTCCTAGTAAAGTGCGCTGCGTGCTTAGACCGAGAGCTAAGCAAAGAGCCATGGAGGGGCATCTGGTTAAGGCAGCTCTGGAGATGGGTGGCAGGGTCACCAGTGTGGTGGAAGACTCAACTCCGGCGGGAGGAGAAAAATGAATAAACAGCTTATGCGCCAGGCAAGGGAGCTACAGGCGAAGCTAGCCAAAGCCCAAGAAGAGCTAGGCAATACCACCGTAGAGGCGAGTGCCGGGGGAGGGGCGGTAACTATTGTTATCGACGGGCAACAAAGGGTCAAATCGGTGAAGATCTCCCCTGAGGCAGTTGACCTACAAGATATAGGTCTCTTGGAAGACCTGGTGCTGGCAGCAGTAAACGAAGCCATCAAAAAGTCCCAGGAGCTGGCTCAGGATCGCCTTGGGGCGCTGACTGGGGGCTTCAAAATTCCAGGCCTGATGTAGGACATTATATTTCCTATAATTGCCAGCCCGATTTTGATATAGAGAATTAGGCTGCTATGTAGTCTAGCATCTAGTAGTTTGCCAGAACGGAACAAGTCCTTAAGGAGAGATAGATGGTCGCATGGCTGGTGACATGGGAATGGGTAGGTGACCACGCAAGAATGGAAAACAAGATCGCTGCAATATTGAATTATCGCTTGTCTCCTGAGCGTGCGGGCGAAATCGTTGAGTTAATCTATGTTAATGAACAGTTTACTCTAAGTGAGCGTATAGCATATGCAAAAAGCAAGGGAAATAATCCTTATCCTGCGCAGTTCGATTCGATACACGGAGTACCTTGGACAGCTCGAATCATCTGTGGTCACAATCCATTTCTCTACGCGCGTCTTGTTGACGATCTTCGTGTCGAAATAGACAAGAGCGGAAAGGAAACTTTAAATTGGAAGGAGCGCCCCAGGCCAAACGTCGGATTGACTTCCTCCCCACCGCGCAGCCGGTGGCTCGCTTAATTGAGGAGCTACATAAGCTTCCTGGCATCGGGCCCAAGAGTGCTCAGCGGTTGGCTTATTTCTTGCTGCGCAGCTCTGAAGAGGAGGCTAGAGCCCTAGCTGAAGCCATTGTAGCGGTGAAAGAGAAGATCATCTTTTGCTCGGTGTGCCAGAACATCACCGAAAGCACCCCCTGTCCTATCTGCCAGGATGAGGAGCGTGACCATACCAAAATCTGCGTTGTGGAAGAGCCCTTGGATATATTAGCTTTAGAGCGCACCCGTGGATACAATGGTTTGTATCATGTCCTCCACGGTGTGCTCTCCCCTATGGAAGGGATAGGTCCAGATGAGCTGAGAATAAAGGAGCTTCTAGCCCGTCTCCAAGGTGGCTCAATACAGGAAATCATCTTAGCCACCAACCCCAATCTGGAGGGGGAAGCCACCGCGATGTATCTTCACCGCTTGATAGCCCCCTTAGGGATAAAGGTTACCCGCCTTGCTAGGGGACTTCCCTTCGGCAGCGACCTAGAGTATGCTGATGAGGTTACCTTAACCCGTGCCCTGGAGGGAAGGCAAGAAGTCTAAAGCACATTCCCCGATTAAATCTTTAAATGACTGCACCGAGGCTCTACAACACCGAGGCGGTTGTGCTCAAAAAAAATGAGCTGGGTGAGGCGGATAACATCCTCACCCTTTATACCCCCCGTCTGGGTAAGCTTAGAGCAGTAGCTAAAGGAGTGCGACGCCCTAAGAGCAAATTAGGTGGACATGTCGAACTACTCACCCACAGTGAGATGCTATTGGTTCAATCTCAAAACCTTGATATTGTTACCCAAAGTCAAACTATTGAAAGCTTCCTACCCCTGCGTGATGATTTGTGGCGCACCTCCTCGGCTCTCTACGTTGTCGAATTGGTTGACCGATTTACTGCTGAGGGGGAGGAAAACTATCCCCTCTTCAGGTTGTTGGTTGATACATTGCATTGGTTGTGTCGAGCTCGCCATGGGGAACTCATCCTCCGCTGCTTTGAGCTACGCCTCTTTGCATACCTTGGCTATCAACCTCAGCTTCAACAATGTGGAGGTTGCCACTCCTCTCTTAAACCTGTTACCAACTTCTTTACTCCCAGTGGTGGGGGATTGCTTTGTCCCCATTGCCACAACCGAGAACCCATCGTTTATCCCCTCTCCCCAAATGCTTTAAAGGTGCTACGCTTTTTGCAGCGTAGCCCCTATGCCAGTGTCGATCGACTGCGGATAACCCCTGAGCTTTCCTTAGAGCTAAAGCAACTAATGCGGGGGTATATTAGATATCTTTTGGAGCGGGAGGTAAGGTCAGCGGAATGGCTGGATAGACTTGAGGAGGAAGGTTTTGACAAGTGGACACCCTGAAAGACAAGGCTGCCATTGCAGGTATTGGCTGGACTAAATTTTCCAAAAATTCTGGGGTAAGCGTGCTCAGCCTTGCCGTAGAGGCTTGTAAAAAGGCGATAGATGATGCCGGACTAAGGGTCAAAGAAATTGATGTCATAGTGACACATAATATGAGCGATTCTGTAATGCCACAGGAGGTAGCTACCTGCCTTGGTCTACCAAACATAGGGTATCACTTGGAGTACTGGGCAGGTGGTCCGGCAGGTTGCCAGATAATAATAAATGCCGCCATGGCGGTAGTCACTGGGATGGCTCATTATGTAGTTTGCTTTCGAGCTCTAAATGGTTGCTCCGGGAGGCGCTTGGGAGGCAAAGGTGAAAGACCCCCTACAACAGGAGAGGCGCAGTTCCTCATCCCCTATGGATGGACAAGTTTTGTTCACGCTTTTACCCACTGTGCTAGAAGGCATATGATTGAATATGGGACAACCCCACAACAATTGGGAATGGTAGCGGTGACCCAGCGGAAGCATGCTTCTATGAACGAAAGGGCAATGATGCGCACCCCGATAACCATTGAAGACTACTTTAATTCCAGGATGATTGCCGAGCCTTTTCGCTTACTGGATATCTGCCTGGAGACTGATGGTGGATGTGCTGTAGTAGTTACTTCGGCAGAGAGAGCCAGGGAGCTGAAGCATCGCCCTGTTTATATCATGGGCGCTGCTATTGGAGGTGGTCCCAATCCTACCCCTTACGGTATGAGCACTTTTGGTTGGCTCAGAGGTAGTCATACTGAACTATATGGCAAATATATCTCACCACAGCTTTATGGGATGGCTGGTGTCACCCCCAAGAACATCAATTTAGCTGAGCTTTATGATGAGATGAGCATCGCTGTGCTGATTCAATTAGAGGACTTCGGCTTCTGCAAGAAGGGGGAGAGCGGTCCCTTCATTGAAGAAGGTCGGATCGAAATAGGGAAGGAGCTTCCTGTTAACACTCATGGTGGTTTCCTCTGCGAAGGTTATCTACACGGCTTGAATCATATTGCCGAGGCAGTAAGCCAGCTCAGGGGAGATGCTGGCGAGCGGCAGGTCAAGGATGCGGAGATCGCTCTTTGCACTAGCCTCGGCATGCAAGTAGGTAGCGCACTTATATTAAGAAGGTGATGGGCTATGGGTGAATATAAGAAACCGCTGCCTACTCCAGATATAGAGACTAAGCAGTATTGGGAGGGATGTAAGAGGCATGAGCTATTGATTCAACGATGTAAGGATTGTGGCACATATTGCTTCCCTCCTATGCCTATGTGCCCTGGGTGTCAATCTATGAACAGGGAGTGGACTAAGGTCAGTGGAAGGGGGAAGATATATTCCTGGTTTGTAGTCCATTATGCTACCCATCCAGATTTTGTGGATGACGTTCCCTACGCGGTGGTGTTAGTGGAGTTAGATGAGCAAGCCGATCTCCGCATACCGAGCAACATGGTTGATTGCAAAATTGAAGATATAAAGGCAGGAATGCCGGTAGAGGTAGTTTTCGAAGATGTCACCGATGAAATTTCATTACCGAAGTTCAGACCAGTGAGGTGATACCATGGGAATAGAAAGGGTGCTAGAAGTTGGTATAGCAGTAAGGAATCTGGACAAAGCAATCAAGCTCTTTACAGAGGTTTTGGGATTAACACCGGGAGAGATGGAGATATACGAACCCTATAAAATGAGATTTAATCTCTGTCGCTTGGGGGATGTCT
>Ga0315310_10001434_pt1 | contig 15054 bp, 14 predicted proteins | sample TDP5_MG_FD_203630 | JGI IMG/M metagenome (GOLD analysis project Ga0315310, IMG submission 203630) | Freshwater sediment microbial communities from Lake Towuti, South Sulawesi, Indonesia - TDP5 | ecosystem: Environmental > Aquatic > Freshwater > Lake > Sediment | place: Indonesia: South Sulawesi... | reverse complement strand
GCGGCCCTATTATGGCAATACCTCTCAATTAAGAATTCCTCTCTGGATTCCCATTGGTATGCCCTCGCAATCAAAGGGATTCTTTTACATACTGCCTATGACTTAGGCTCTCCAGGCTACGATTATCGTTTTGGGTGGGGGGCTGTGGATTTAGGTGCTGCTCGAAAGTTTCTACAGACTGGCGATTTCAAAGTCGAATCCATGACCCAGTACTATAGCCAATGCAAGTATCGGCTCGATATCACAAACCCACAAATTATCAATGCAACCGTTGTTTGGAATCGATATGGATCAACCAATTTCACCCATACTTCCATGGATGACCTATCTAATCTCAACCTAATATTGCAAAATGCAAATGGGGTGGAAATTGCCGCTTCCAGAAGCAGTGTAGATAATATTGAACATCTCTCGTATTCCGCTTCTAATGACACTTATTTTCTCATAGTCGAAATTGCTAACTTTAATCATGACCCACAAGAATACGTAATTTGTGCCAGTTCCCACTTAACTTTCATCGAAAAAATACATACTTTGACTTTTTATGAAATACTATTGATCATAAGTATTGCGGGAATTATCATTGTTAGTGTAGCATTTATCGTCCTGTGGCTCTATGAGCGAAAAACTAAGAAAATCGAAAAAGAACATACTACTCAATATACTTCATCATGGCCTGAATGGTCACCAGCGCCTGATAATAAATTTTTAAAAGAAAAATAGTTTAATTTACCAAATTTCAAAAAGAAAATAATAATGGGTCAAAGTAAAATAATTTTCAGACCATTAGATTTAAAGATGGATTATTTTTAATCATCTAGCATTGTCCACGGCCTTTTTTATTTAAATCCTGTAAAGCATCGGCGAAACTGCAATCGGGTGAGGCTTATATTTTTCTGAATTCATATATACATCCCCATTTCCTAAGTCCTTGTATTTATAAGTGTGCGGAATAATTGCATTTTAATTCGTGATATATTTTATGATATCAAATTAGAAATGTCAGAAACGGTGTCTATTTTGCGGCTTTAAGAACTCCTTGTCTCTTATTTAGTAGGCCACGCTTCCAAAATTACTATTTTCTCAAAGAAAAATGATTTGGAAGCGCTAATCTCTACCTGGAAACCCTGATTTTGAAATAATTCAAATGATTTTGTAATGTTTGAAAGACTGGATTGGACTAATTGCACCCGTCCTGAGGAGGCCAAATGCTTTTTGCACTGTAGAATAAAAGGATCGATTAATTTTCGTCCGGCTTTTCCTCCATTCCAGGCATTTTGAAGCCAATCCGCATTATTATGAGTTAATCCACTATTTTCAGGTAGGTAAGGCGCATTAAAAAGTATTATATCAAAGCTTTCTTTTTCATTTATCGGCTCAAATAAATTTCCCATCCGAATTTCCAATTTCGATTCCAAATGATTTTTTATTGCATTATTTCTCGCATAATTAACAGCAATAGGCGAAATATCTGTTGCAACCACCTTTTTCGCTGTCACTGCGGCAATAAGAGCGACAATACCGCTTCCGGTTCCTATTTCTAATACTAAATCACTAGGAATAACTTTCAAATTCTCAATTAAGAGATAAGTATCATCACTTGGGACATAAATTTCTTCTGGAATTTCCAATTTTAGCCCTACAAATTCCAATGATGTTGCCAAACTTGATCTTCCTCAGGTTAAAAATTGGTATAATTCATAGAATTGCTGTAAAGATAACTGGAAAACACGCTGATTCCCAAAGGGGATATTAATTAATTTATTTTTCTCAAGTTCTTTGGAACTCGTTCGCTTTAAATAGAGATTCAATGCATGTTCTACAACTTTATTCCTGAATGAGAAGAGTATTCGCACAAAATCGAAAAAATCATCCTTATCGATGATTTCAAAGGGGGGGACACAGGGCATTAAGCGAATCAATGCCGAATCGATTTTTGGTATTGGATGGAAATAGCCTCTTGGAATTACCTTTAAATATTCTACATTGGCATAATATTGAATTCCAAGGGATAGGCGTCCATATTGTCTTGATCCGGGCTGGGCATACATTCGAGCTGCAAATTCTTTCTGGTAACTCATTAATGAAAGGATATAAGAGGTTTTAATTATTTTAAATGTTAAGGGCGATGAAATTTTATAGGGTGGATTCGAAATAATCTTTGTTCCATCAAATATTTTTGAGTCTAACTTTAGGATATCCTCTGGAATAATTTCTATATTTTGATAAACGGATAGTTCATTCTGCAATACCTCAACCAATTTCTGATCACTCTCTATAGCGATCACTTTTTTCGCCTTTTTAGCAAGATATTTAGTTAATGTCCCTAAACCTGCCCCGATTTCAACTACGACATCATCTCTTTGTAACCCAGAATATTCGAGGTGCCATTGAATTAATTTAGGTTCAACCGCAAAATGTTGTGAATAGCTCTTAAAGGCACGAAGATTATATTTTTTGAGCAGATTTTTGATTTCCGCCATCAATTGATTTCGAGTAATATCTATGATTATTCCCTCTTTTTAGATTCACTTAATGTAATTTAGGCTACGTTTAACACATCTAATTCTAATACCGTTATTGTTGTATGAAGAAGGCTACTCAGATTCGGAGTGGTGCGTCCTTCATCTCCCGTCACAAGTTCTTTCACGTAACAACCACCTTGGCATCTTACTATTATTTCTAAAATTCTGGGTTCAATCTGAATAGTTTTAAATTCATATACCTTTTTAACTCGGATTTTATCAGCCCGCCGATGGAGGACCCTTATGGGCGTTCTTTGCCGGATTATTGTATCTGTAAGAGCCTCATCTGCTTGTTTAATTGCCTCTTCCGATACTTCATCTTGAACTTCAACAAGGATCCGGTACGATTTTTCTGCTATTTGAGCAAGTGCTTTTATATTGCGAATAGTCGTCCGATCTGACCATTTCAGAACCGATACTTCAATATTTTCTTGGGCAAATTTATTAATTTGATTCTGTAGTAATTCTAAATCCAAATTTCTTTTCTTTGGTTCTTTGATCTCGACTATAAAGGGGCGTCCCGTACCTAACATGCGTGCGTCAATGTCTTCACGTCCCGCCCCATGAAACTTAAATTCTGTTCCTTCCGCGGCCTTTAAAATCGGTTCAGCAATAAAAACTTCCACAGAATACTCGTAACGTAGCCCTAAACCATTGCATTCTTCACATCCACGCCCTTCACAATTCCAACATATCCATCGCGTTTGGGAAATGCCTCGCTTCAATTTTCGATAGCGTCCATAAACAAATAGGGGGTTTATCTTTAATTCTATTTCTTGTGATACGGGATTTATTACTGCTACCACATCTGGAGCATCAAACTCTACTACCTTGCCAGCAGCTTGAATTCGTTTTCCTACCTCTCGATTCAGTTCCGCCTTTATTGATTCCCCATATTTGATATTAAACTCCGCTCGTAATGTATCCTCCTGATCAATTACACTCTCTGAAATTTGAGAGCCCACGAGAAATGTCTGATATTCCAGCCCACCAAATTTCTGGAGGATCAAATCCCTGAATATATCCGTCTGTTCCATAAATCCTCCACAAATATAACAAGAATTAGTGGATTCAATTGAAATACCGAGATTTTTTAGGGTGGCTATAGCAGGTTGAAAATTTCCTTGAGATGCAACTAACTTTAAGAGATATAATCCATTATCATCTCCTAAATCATTAAGCTCACTCCCAACCAATGTCAAATAGAGTTTTAGACTCTCCCCTCTCTTCGAATTTGTAATTTCGCGTCCCAATAAGGCAAATTGACGTCCTAAGCAACTATCACACAGAGGATATTTTGTTAATATCTTCTGCACAAGAGTAATTATGGTTGAAAATCGATCATCTGCCATTTTATGTCTTTCTTCAATCAAATTTGTCTCAATCTTTTCAAATTTTATTATAAGATAAGATTTCATTGAATCTATTAAAATTTTTTCTTCATATTTTATAAAATTTATGTATTCTCTGCAATATTAATAATTTATTTTTTAATTTTTTTCATATTAATCGCTAGATTTTTCAATCGCTTCAGATTTGCCTATTAAATTCTGAAGCTCGATGGAATGTGAATCTCTTTCTTCAATTGCACTGATTTTTTCGTATAAAATTTGAAGTTTTGAGTTAATTAAATTTTGAACAATTTTAAAACCCATTATTATAAGCATAAGTGTCATTTATCAAGGGATGTCTTGTATAATTTTGTCGAACCCTCTATCTTAGATAAGATTTTTGTTTTACTAATATGTACTAAATAATCAAATAAAAAGTTTTTAATCATTTTTAGGAGATTGAATAGAATTCAGTTAGATCCTCTTTTATTAATCGGAATATTCGTTGTAATCGGAGTTATTATTATCGTATTCATAATTATTTATTTCAAATACCTACGAGGTCGGGCAATCCAACGCCTGAGTTGTGCGAATTTAAAATCGCAGATTCAGGACCTCTCAAATCTTGCCCATATCTTGGTAATCTATAAAAAAAGTGGGATCGAAATTTTTTCTCAGACTTTCTCCTATGACTACCTAGATTCTACTCTTCTTTCTGGCTTATTAGAAGCGATAAACATAATGGGTCAGAAAATTGGCGCGAAAGGCAAGCTACGACGCCTTGAGTACGAAAAATATCGCATTTTAATTCATGAGGGACGATGGATCCGCGGTATTGTGATGTCGAAGGAAGAACCATCCTCTTTTTTGGAAGATGCACTGACAATTTTCGTCAAAAAGTTCGAAAATAAATTTGCAGGCTCCTTGATGGACTTTCGAGGCGAGGTTTCAAAATATCAACCCGCTGTGGAACTGGTCGATGAGTGTTTCTGTGTAGCCCTGATTTACCCTATGACTGTCATATGGGAGGGTCAAAACCCCGAAGAACTCACTGAATTAGAACGTAAAACTTTAGAAATTGCTCAAGAAATTTGCTCTAAAAAAGGATCTTTTCTCATCCCAGATCTTATTGAAATTCTCAGAGCAAAATTGAAGAAATCCCCCGATAAATTACTCTCTGTTGTCTATAATCTCCATGAAAGGCGATATCTGATGTCCCTTACCTAATTTAGTTTTTTAATTCATTTTGACCTTCCGAAAAAAAATAATGAAAAAAAGCCCCTTCAAAATAAGTAACATTTTTATGTTATTTATTATTTATTAACAAAAGTAATTAGCTGGGTTATCATATGGCTCGTAAAAGTCATGGATGGAAATCACGGCATACACGATGTACCTTTAAGAAAGACGTACGCCACAGAGGTATGCCGAGTTTAGGGTGCTATCTTATACCTTATAACATTGGGGATAAGGTGGATATCATTATTAATCCGAGCATACAAAAAGGGCAGCCTCACTTTAAATTTCAAGGACGTACGGGCAAGATCGTGGAGAAAAGAGGTAGAGCATATATTATTACATTCAAGATCGGGCATAAAGACATGTATATAATAGCACGCCCTGAGCATATGCGATTAAGACAAGAAGATTAAATTTATTAAGATTGTTCAGATAATTTTTACTTGTTTAATTTACTTTGAAATAGAAAGGTGATTACAATACCTAAAGAACTTTTTGAAGAGAAACCTGTAACTTTAGCAGAAGTTAAAGAAATTCTGAAGAAAAGGGAATCGGAAGGAGAATTGACATACGTACAACAGGTCACACTAGATTATACTAATAAATTTTGTAAATATTCCTTGGAAGATGCATTACAATTAAAGGAGGATATAATAGCTAAATTTAATTTATCCGAAACTGCTGCCATTCAGATAGTAAATCTGTTTACGCCCCCTTCTATGATATTAGAACTGAATTTAATTTTAGATAAGGAACCTAAAACTTTAACTGAGGCCCAAAAATCCGATTTAATCACTTTAATTCAATCTTATGCTGAAAAATATGCAGAAAAAACAGAAAAGGGGTAAAAATAAGGTAAAATAGGATAAAATAAGGACATTATTTTCTCCAAAGTCACGAAATCGAGAGAGAAAAAGCCCTCCTTTTTATCTTACTTAAAATGTTCTATTATCACTATTTTGCTTCAAAAGATAAGAGTGTGATGAGATAATCAAATATAGGACTCCTTGAGAGGTATGAGAAAATGGAACGGGAAAAAAGAAGTCGCTATCCAGTAAAGGATACTTCTAAAGAATCGGAAGGCGGGAAGAAAAAATATGAAGAATACGCCATAATATTAGATTATATGCCACGAGGGCATCCAGATGACAGAAAGCCTCCCTATGCCCGAGAACCTATTATTCAAGTAATTGGCGATACCCATTTTACGCTATTAGAGCTTATTCCAAAAACAAACGCCAAAATAACTATCCGAGATAAGATCTTTATCGGAAAAGGACCCCGAAGTATTATTGATCATGTAAAAGGACGGATTTCTTACGAGGAACTTACCGCATCCGCCAAATTTGAACTCCCAGAAATCATACGTGAAATCATCGAACAAAATCCAGATCAATTTGTTAAATTCTTCAATGAGGCGCGTCCCTTAACCACCCGCATGCATCAATTAGAATTATTGCCAGGTATTGGTAAAAAAATCATGTGGGATATCATTGAAAAACGTAAGCAACAACTATTCACCGATTTCAAAAATATATCGGAAAGAGTAAGACTCCCTGACCCTGTAAACATTATCGTCAAACGGGTCCTCCATGAATTACAGGATGGCGATAAATATCGCGTCTTCACGCGCCCTCCTCCTCAAGGCAGACAACCCGGAAGTGATTAACTCGATGGATGAAGACATCTCCGTCCCTTCTGAGGAAAGTTCTAACCCTATTATAGAAAAATTTTCTGAATTCTTTTACCCCAAATCGGTTGCTATTGTAGGTGTTTCTCCTTCGAATGGATGGTTCTGGCTCAAAAATATGATGTCTCTCGATTATTCTGGAAAAATATTTCCGGTAAATCCCAAATATAAATCAGCTCTTGGGTTGCAATTCTATGATCGAATTGCTAATGTGCCTTATGACATAGATTATGTGATTATTACAGTACCCAGCCATTTGGTTAAGGGTGTACTCCAAGAATGCATCCTAAAAAAAGTGAAGTTAGTGACTATTTTTACCTCCGGCTTCTCAGAACTGGGCACTGAGGAAGGAAAACAGCTAGAAAAAGATCTGATCGACCTCAAGAAGTCCACGAAGAGTGATATTCGCATTCTCGGACCAAATTGCTTAGGTCTTTATGTTCCTGAATCCGGACTCTCATTCCGACCTGAATTCTCAAAAAATTCCGGCCATGTTGGATTTATCTCCCAAAGCGGTGGTTTAGCTATCAATATGGGATTACGAGGAAAAATCCTGAAAATATTCTTCTCTAAGGTCGTCAGTTTTGGTAATGCTATCGATGTTCAACCGAGCGAATTGCTCAATTTCCTCGGAAATGATGAGCGAACGCGCATTATTGGAATGTATTTAGAAGGAATTAAAAATGGACCTGAATTCACACGCATTCTTCAAGAAGTAGCGCCTAAAAAACCTGTCATAATCTTAAAAGGCGGGCAAACCACCGAAGGTGCTCGTGCTGCTGCATCTCATACTGGATCTCTCTCCTCACCAAATGAACTTTGGAATGCAATTTATCGCCAATCCGGTGCAATAGCCGTCAATTCATTTGAAGAATTGGTCGATACCTTACTTGCCTTTAATTACTGTAAGCTTCCAAAAGGTAATAACATTGGCATGCTATCTGTAAGTGGTGGTTCATCCGTTATTAATACTGATACAGCCGCTAAGTTGGGTTTAAAGATCCCGAAATTGACACCTGAATCTATTGCGAAACTTCAAGAAATTGTTCAAGATGTCGGGACTTCCGTTTCAAACCCGCTAGATCTAGCCGCCAGCTTTTTCGATATTCAAGCCTTGAAAGCTTCAATTGAAACACTAGGGACAGATGAAAATATAGATTCGTTAATCATTGAAATTGCTAATCATTATATATATACTCCCGAATCGCAAGGAATTGAGGGCTTTACGGATTTATTTTATCAAACCGTGTTAAAATTGCTCAAAAAAATTCTCCGATCCGGGAAACCGGTTCTTGTTGCATTCCCGACTATTGCTTATGAGCAACGGCGTATTTGGGACCAGAAGCTTTTCATTGATGAGAAAATCCCCATTTTCTCCAGCTTCCTTTCTGCCGCTCAAGCCCTATCTCATTTAGTCCGTTATGCAAAATTTTTAGAAAGCAAATAAAAGAGTGCTATTTTTTCTCTTTTTTCTTACCACTTTTTTCTTGTTTTTTCTCGCCTTTTTCTTGCTTTTCTTCTTCTTCCAGCAAGCCTTTTAATTCGTCATCTAACAGATCATCTGGGATTTCAGTTAAACTCTTTTCAATTTCTCTCAATTCGCCTGGGTAATCTTTTTTCTGGATGGGCTCTTTTCCTAATTTAGTAAATTCCTCTTCCACATCCGAATCTAATTGCTTTACTTTTACTGCCATTTCCTCAACTTTCTTGGTTAATAAAGCCATTTGCCGGTTTGAATATTCAATTTTTTCAACCAATCCTTGAAGCGTTTCTGACATGTTGCCTATGACTGCTACAAGTTTCTTCATGAAATTTTTGTTTTCATCTTCATCTTCTGTCATAATAATTCCTCATAAATTTCTAAAAAAACAGATTTCCTAAAAAAAGAGAAAGTATAAATTCGAGGGGATATGTTTTAAAAAAGAAGTTAGATATTAGGGAAATTTATTTCAAGACTGGAAACTTTATTTCTAGAGAGGGGTCGCCGAGAAGCAAGTACATAGCGAGATTTTCTTTGGAATAAGCATCTGGGAAGTTCCTAAAAAGTTCAGAACATGCAAAATTAAAGATTTTACCGACAATTCGCAATTTTTTATCAATGATTCCACGCCAAATATAGCGATCGAATTGGTGGTTTGGTTCAGTATAGCTAGGCCGGCTAGCACCTAAGAAACAGATTGCCCCAAAAGGCGCTTCTACGAATGATTCTCCGAAACATTCCTTTTCAACATCTATTGCGTTATTCAAGCAAGCAATTGAAAAAACCACAGGAACTTTATCTTTATTTTTCAGTTTTGGTGTATCACTTACATTGAGTCCATTTGATGCTTGCCATTCGTATTCGCTCCCATGCCCTCGATAATTAATTATTCCACATCCCGTTTCAATTTCCTTGATTACCTCCGCCTTCGAGGATTGTCCACCGTATTTTTTAATAATTTTCAAATTCTTTATCTTGCTCAGCATTTTGGCGATATCTTCTGAACAATTTATGTAATCTTCTCGTTCAAAGGCAGTTAGGAGCACTCGATTAATGAGTGGACCACCTTCTTTCTCATACATAATGAGTTTATCGATATAGTTCTTTAAATTTGTAGGCTCATTGATGGCAATTCGCCCTACACAAATATCAGGGCTGATATCTCCTATCAAATTCGCGTAATACCAATCGCTTGGACAATTGAACTCGGAATTAATATTGATCGGCACTTTTTGAATTTCTCCTACAAGCAGGATGTATTCCGGGGGTTCTTCCCAATTATCATAAGCATACAAAATAAAGTCACGTAGAGCTTTATCTTCCTTCTCCTGGGGGTCCTGAAATTCTGCATAAATCTCTTGGGTTGTAACTATTTGGGTGGACATTCCCTTCGCTTCTTTAGTCTGAGCCAAAGGCTGAAGGGTTTCAACTAATTCTTCAGAGGCTATTATAATATAATGACCTTTATTAGATTTATCGGATAACTTCTTTTTTGCAATTGGACGCGCGGATCTACGTTTTGTATCGGTTGGAACGACTGCAACATCCCTAAGATCTTCCATATTCAGGATTTGACTTTGATACTCTCGTTGTACTCGAACTGCACCAGTCGGTCTAACTTTCTTTCCCGGTTTAGCCGCCTTTTTAGGTTTCATACCGCGTACAACAGCAGGTTTTTCGGCTTCGGCACTCGGAGTATATTCTGCCTTCAGTTCAATCTTGTTGTAAATGATCAAGGTTTGGGATTTTGGTTTATAATGCAGTGGATACATTAGAAGATGGGCGACTGGAATATTTCCGACATAACTGGTCGATAGGAGTTTGAACAAATCTGGCGGATATTCCTCATCGGATTTGTAAATTTTATTATCAGGATTGTATGTCGGCTCTTTCCAATCGTATTCCCAAGGACCATCTTTGGTAGGTTCTGGGGCTGGAATGATCTGGATTTTTCCGGGATATTCCATAGTTTCCGTATTTTCAACTACAAAATCGACTAGTTCAGCTCCAGCTGGTAGGGCGACGAAAAGCCCTTCAATAGGCAACATTGGTTTACCTGGTTCTAGGATGAGACCTGATTCCGGGATTTCTAGCCTCATCACAGTTGCTTCTTTCTTACCTATCTTCCTAGTTATTTCTTGATACCACATTCCTTTTGGAGTATATATTATTTTCAATTCATGGGTTCCAGTTTCAGTTGCCCTTTTTTCAACTGATTTTCCTGTAGGTGCTCCTATTTCTTCTTTACCTCTCATCGGAGCTCCTTTCATTGGACCTCCTCTGGAAGGCGCTTTAAAACTAAACCATTCTGCCATTTTCTATGCCTCTTTTAAATTCAATCATTATTTTTTTATACATTATACATTGTCGAAATTTAAGATTTGATCTTCATATCCTGGTGGGACTCGCTTTCTTCCTCCTCTTGTAGGGGCCCCCCTAAATGTTTCCGCTTCATAAGAAATCTCTAATTCGATTCGCTGATACAAATCCACTTTATTTGTGCGGGGGTAATATTGTACTGGACATATCATGAGATGAAGAACATTGACATCACCTAATTTAGTCATTCCTAAATCTTTATAAAGTACGCCGGGAAACACTTCATCCCTCTCATAGATATCACTATTTGGAATATATTCAGGGGGTGTATGTTCATCCAGTGTAGGGGTTGGGGCTGGCTTCAGCTTTTTATTTAATTTTATTGTCTTTTTCTCTGTTTTTATGACTTTAATATCAGAAACTGTGGCTCCTGCTGGAAGGGCAACATATATTCCTTCCTGTGGAAGTGCTGGTTCTCCTGGTTCCAAATTCTGTCCAACAGTTGGCACTTCAATTTCTTCAAAATCAGATTCGCCTGCAATATTCCACATTCCTTTGGTTTCATAAATTACTTTTATTTTCTTTGCTTCTTTCTCAACAAGCATACTGCTTTTCTGAGGTCCACTTCCTTCTGGACCTCGAATACCCGTTTTTATCCATTTTCGCAATTTAATCACTTTATTAATGGTGTGAAATTATAGGTTTTTTATTGTTTAATTATTTTTTTAAAGACAAATTAAGAGAGCATTAAATTCAAGATAACATTTATGCATTGAGTTTATTTATTTTTAGAATACATAAAAAAGAGAGCATTTGTTTCATTATGGATAGTGGTTATGAATATAATTATCATTCTTGCATATTTATTTACAATTATTACCTTTTTTATTTAATATTTCAATTATATTTGCGCAAGTTAAACATTTCTATAATTTATGACGTAAATAATCATTCTATAGTTTAGTTCTCTCTTTTGGAATCCTTCTATTTAATTTCATTCTAATTTTTTTTTACCATTTTTAGATTTTATGATGAGCGGAACCATTGTAATTTGCGTAGAGGTTTTATTTTTCCTATTTATATTATTCAACCTTTCAAGAAGTTATAAAAATTTACAAATTTCTATAAAAATTTATAAAGTTTCTATGCTTCTGATCCATCTCGCCGCAGGCAGCTGCGGATAGACCCGAAGAGAGAGACTAGATAATAAGTATTTTTTTTATGGTTAAATCTATTTAAAATTTATAATAAACATTTTATTCACAAATGATATTTTGAATTTTTATGATTTTACAATTTGCTTTTTATTTTCTATTGCAAATTAAAAATGCAAGAGGACGATATTTATGGAATTCTGGAAATATTATGACATTACTCATAAGGAGCATCTCATATGTAACCCTACGAGTGTCGAAAAATTGGACGCGTTAATCCGTCTCTTGAGATTAGAATCAGGTTCTAAAGTATTAGAAATAGCAACTGGAAAAGGAGAATTTCTGATTCGCCTTGTTGAGAATTTTAACATTTCCGCCGTGGGCGTTGACCTTTCGCCTTATTACTTTGAAGATGCAAAATTAAAAGTTAAAGAACGCGTTCCAAACGCAGATATAACATTAATCCAAATAGATGGTGCGAACTATGTGGCTGATACTCCTGAAAGTTTCGATCTAACATGTTGTATTGGTGCCAGTTGGATCTATAAAGGGCATGAAGAAACTCTTAAATTCTTAATGAAACAGACTAAACGCAACGGTCTCGTTGTAGTGGGAGAGCCTTTTTGGATTAGCAAGCCCCCAAAAGAATATTTTGATCTCTCTGAAATAAAATTCGAAACATTCAGCACGCACGAAGGAAACGTGGAAATCGGAGAAAATCTTGGCTTGAGATTATTATATACTTTCGTAAGCACTCACGACGAATGGGATCGATACTTAGGTCTTCAATGGTATGCAACAGATAAATACATTCTATCACACCCTGAAGATCCTGACATCCCCGAATTATTAAATAAATTAAACAAAGAGAAAAACCTTTATCTCAAATGGGAGCGTGATTCAATTGGATGGGCAATTTATTTATTTAGAAAAACATGAGAGCAAGATTAAAATTTTCGAACTCATCAGTCTCGAGATACTTGATCATTTTAATGATATTTTATGATATAGAAAGAAATAGAGAGAGCGGGAAAATAATAAAACAAAAAAACCGTGATGAAAGTCGAAAAATTGTTAAAATGCCAATATTTTAAAAATCCAAGAAATAATTAATTAGGTTTTAGATGCTTAGATTCATCTCGTTCATAATTTTTACAGCTTAATTAGTAGATTCGAAAATACTATGGTCAAGATATATATTCGAAATAAATTTTAAAAAATTATTGAATATTGATATATACCTTCACCGTAGGATTCTGGAATCTAAAAAAGTATTTCAGAAACTCGTGATCTGGATGATTATTTTCATTCAGAAATTACATTCAATTTTTCTGGATTTTAAAATCTCTATTGTACAGAAAATTTTAGTACTTCAAAGGGGCTTCTAATAGTGAAAGCAATTTTGAGAATATGAAATGTGTTTTTATTATGGAAAAATCAATCGCGGAACTGAAGATTGAACTTCTTTCAATGGGCATAAGAAGTCAAGGGATTGATAAAGGGCGAAAAGGTGGTGCAGGACCTGCTGGTGGACGATTTTTCCGTTTAAAGGATAATTCATGTGTTAATGCTCCCCTTTGGCCCAATTATACGGAAAGATCCCCGTACTATTTGCATAATGACCAGGTCTTTTTCAATGATACTCCTTTAGATGATGTTCATTTAATTTCTACTCCCAATTTTTATTCACGCTCAACCTCCGACAAAATACCTATGAAAAAAATAGCTCTTCTCCATGGGCTGAATTGTATTGCTTCAACAATCATTCAAACTTGCATATACTGGAAGAAGCATCTTTCCTGTCAGTTTTGTGGGATTGAATTATCACTTCAAGCCGGAGAAACTATTCCCATAAAAAAGCCACAACAGCTTCGAGAGGTCGTTGGGGTAGCAATTGAAGAAAAGGTCTGCCGCCATATGACCTTAACTATTGGCAGCCTTCCCCGAGATGATAAAGGAGCTGCTTTTTATATTAATGTTGTCAAAGAAATCAAGCAGTATTACGATATTCCTATTCATGTACAACTGGAGCCTCCGAAATATAAAAAATATCTTGAGAATTTGCAGAAAAATGAGGTAGATACAATAGGAATTCACATTGAATCTTTTGATTCAAATGTTTTACAAACCATATGTCCAGGAAAAGTGCAAATATCCCTTGGGGAATATGAAGATGCATGGAAAACTGCATTTATGCTTTTTGGAGAAAACCAGGTCGATTCTTATATTATTCTAGGATTAGGAGAAACTGATCTGAGTGTGATTGAGGGATCTGAATTCCTTTTAGAAAGGGGCGTCATTCCGTATCTAGTTCCTTTTCGCCCTATTTCAGGGACACCGATGGAAGCCACATCAACTCCAGCTCCCTCTCGATTGATTAAGGTCTTTACTCAAATTGCCCAGTTGCTAAGGGATTATGGCATTGATCCCACTCAAAACAAGGCTGGATGTGTCCGATGCGGCGCTTGCAGTCCTCTTACTGAGGCTTTCAAGTATCTTTAGTCCTATTGATTCTGCAGCTTCTGAAAGCTTTTTAAAGTCCAAAGTGCCTTTACTGCACGCTCTACATCATGGACATAATATAACATTTGAATTTTGTTTAAACCTGAGATAATGCGTTCTAAGCATGGCTTTTCGACCTGAATACAAGCCACAATGACTGGTTTGCTCGGGAACTCTTGTTTAAATGTTCCAAAATATTCCTCAATATTGAATTCAATTTCCTTAAAAATTTCCAAGACTACAATTACCGCATCAATATTTTCATCATTGAGAAGAGCTCTAATTGCGGTAGTATATTTTTCACCCACTTCGTTCCCATCAAATTGCGATGGGGGCCAATAATCTACTGGATTTGGATTAGAATCGGTATTATTCGGATTAAGCACTTTTTCTTGGATTATTTGTTTAGTATCTTCCGAAAGATTCCCTAATTCAAACCCATACTGCTTTAATTTACTAGTAAGCAAAGCCAGTGCGCCTGAACTTGGGCCAATCAATGCAACTTTATTCCCTTGAGGAAGCGGGACTTGTAAAAAGGCTTTGCCCATTTCAAAAAGTTCATGATAAGTCTCAATTGGAATTGCTCCGGCTTTCTGAAGTGCTAAACATGAAGTAGATTGATTTGGTTTCAAAAATAGAATTGGTTTCTTTTGATGCGATTTTTCAATCGTTTCTAATAGTTGTGGATTCAATTTGAGGAGATGAAGAAGAATAACCTCTGTCGCAGGGTCATCAATTAGATATTGCAGAATTTCTTGATCTTTTACATCGCATTCTTTCCCAAGATGCGCAATTTTTGAGAAACCAATTTCCT
>Ga0315310_10001433_pt1 | contig 15069 bp, 15 predicted proteins | sample TDP5_MG_FD_203630 | JGI IMG/M metagenome (GOLD analysis project Ga0315310, IMG submission 203630) | Freshwater sediment microbial communities from Lake Towuti, South Sulawesi, Indonesia - TDP5 | ecosystem: Environmental > Aquatic > Freshwater > Lake > Sediment | place: Indonesia: South Sulawesi... | reverse complement strand
ATGGGATTGGGACCTCCTTCTGGACAATCTCAACCAGCCAGGGTAAATCTTCTACTTCATTTCCTCCTGCGACTCCCGCGTTGACATCGAGGGAATGGGCTCCATACTGATATTGGACTTTTGCCAGTTCTCTTAGAAAAATATCATCTCGATTTAAGATAGCCTCGCCCACCTTCTGAATAGTTCCGTTAATCGATTCCCCGATGATGAGCATAAATTTTTCTCTTTCCAGAGACCCAAATTTTTAATTTGCAATAAGGGATTTCACCATATCGACGGCTGATGCAGCATCCGGAGCATATCCGTCCGCACCAATCTCTTTGGCAAACTTCTCCGTCAATGGTGCCCCTCCCACAATCGTCTTCACCTGATTTTTAAGACCGGCCCATTCAATGGCTTGAATCGTATTCTTCATCTCCCTCATGGTTGTGGTGAGCAGGGCCGACATCCCAACAACCTGGGGCTGGTGGATTTTGATGGCTTCAATAAATTTTTCTGCTGGAACATCGATCCCCAGATCGACCACCTCAAATCCTCCTCCTTCCAACATCATGGCCACCAAATTCTTCCCAATATCGTGTAGGTCACCTTTCACCGTTCCAATAATGACTTTACGGGACATTGTGGCTGTGGATGTGGAGAGGATAGGTTTAAGGATGGCCATGCCCGCATGCATGGCCCGGGCTGCAATAAGTACCTCCGGAATATAAATCTCGCCATTCTTAAATTTGACTCCCACCCGATCCATGGCCTGGATGAGGCCATCTTTCAGAATACTTTCTGCTGGCTCCCCTGCATCTAAAGCCTCTTGAGTCAATCTTTTCACCTCATCCATCTTCCCCTGTGAAAGCGCACCATGAAACTTTTCTCTGTCAATCATCTCTTCGCCTCCTCTGCTACAGTCATTGACCTTTTTCTCTTTGGATCTACGAAATCATTTCAACAAAGTTGGGTCGATGGGATATTTTCCATATTTTTTAATGGCTTGAGCCATCGCCCAAACATTTTCCACTTTGCAGTAATCTGTGAGACTGTTGGCACTTGTGATGATATATCCTCCACCAGTTCCTGCGACCGCAATCCTCTCCTTTACTTCATGGTCCACCTCTTCAGGTGTTCCCAGGGTGAGAGTATAATCGAGGTCAATGTTACCAGCAATACAAACTCGATTCCCATAAAGAGCTTTTACCTGCTTGATATCCATCGCTGCGGGCTGAATCGGATGGATGCCACTCATTCCCAAAGTGAGTAAATCGTCCAATAAGGGCAGGATATTCCCATCGCTGTGAAAAATCCAGGGCTTCTTAATCGCCTTCACAACAATCCTCTGAAATGGGAGGAAAAATTCCTGAAACATCTCCCGACTCATCCAGGGCGATTTCGTATCTGCAAGGTCATCATTCACCCAATAAAAATCAAAATCCATCTGATTCAGATGTTCCACCACCTTTGCCGACCATTCCGAGAATCTTCGGTGGACTTCCTTCACTAAGCCGGGGTTGTCATAGACATTGTATGCGAAGTCAATAATCCCCATGCTCTCGAGCATGGAGGCAGATCCCAAACGGATTCTGGCAAACACAGCATATTCACCTTTGTATTGGGCAATCCATTTGGCTACCTGATCATAACGAGCAGGGTGGTCTGGGTCAGGCAGATATTCATCGAAGAGCTTGAGAGAATCATCCGAGGTGAGAAGGCCTCGCTTGACAAAAGTCCGACCTGTTTCTGGAATGACTCCCATTTCCGCAATCCAGGGAGGGACAAAATCGAAGGTCACTTTTTGAGGGTAGTAATAATTCTCTTTAAACCCCGCAGCTGCCTGTAATGCTTGGCTTGCCATAGCCTTTTTGCCCGTAGGGAAATGATATCCAAAACCATCCATCCCTAATTTTTCACAGAGGGCACCGGGAGTAAAATCTGTGGTTCCCATGATCGCCTCTTGCAGTCCTTCATCTACGGCATTTTCTATCCAAGGAACTTTATCTGGAGTTCCTCTTTTTAATGCGGTCAATACCCTTTCTCTCGGTTTTATAGTTTTCATTATTTTTCTCCCGCAAGGCAGGTAAATTTATTTACCCATAACCAAATTTGGCAGAAAAGTGACCAAGGGTGGATAAATCGTAATCAATATTAAGACTACCAGCAAAGGGATAATGAAAGGAAGTGTAGCCTTAACAATTCTATATATAGGAACACCACTCACCTTATCGAGAACAAAAAGAACCATCCCGAAAGGAGGAGTAATAAGGCCAATAACAAGGTTAAGAACCATCACTAATCCAAAATGCAATGGGTCAATTCCAACCTTTTGAATAAGGGGAGTCAAAACAGGGACAAGGATACTCATGGCCGCAATTGTCTCCATAAAACAGCCCACTATCAAGAAGAAGCCGTTAAGGATAAAAAGGATGATTAATGGATCGGTAGTAATTGCTGTCAATTCTTCGAGTAAAATTATAGGGATGCGAGAGCGGATTAAAACCCAACCATAATAAAGGGCACAGGCTACGATAAACATTATGATTGCAGTGTCTTTTGCTGTTTCCTTAATTATTACCCAAAAATTAGATAGAGAAATTTCTCGGTAGACAAAAACTCCGAGAACAAAAGAGTATAAAGCTGCTACTGCTGCCGCCTCTGTCGGAGTAAATACTCCACTTATCATACCTCCGACAAGTATCACAGGGGTCATTAAAGGCAGAAAAGCTTGTCTAGAAGCCTTTAATAGTTCATTGAAATTTGTCCTATTTCTTTTAGGGTATCTTCTTTTTTTTGCGTAGAAACTCACCATAACCATGAGGGCCAGACCCATAAGTATTCCAGGGATAATACCCCCAATTAAGAGACGCCCCACCGAGACTGTGGCTAATACTCCATAGATCACCAAAGGCACACTTGGAGGAATAATAGGACCAATAGTCGCAGAGGCTGCTGTGATAGCAACAGTAAAGTCGTCGTCATAGCCCGCATCTCTCATTGCTTTTATTTCCACTGTTCCAAGACCAGCCGCATCAGAGGTTCCTACCCCGGTCATACCTGCGAAGATCATGCTGCCCAATACATTAACCTGTCCCAATCCTCCCTGTACATGCCCGACTAATGCATCAGCGAAATTATAAATACGGGTTGTGATCCCGCTTGTGTTCATTAGTCTTCCAGCCAGAAGAAAAAAAGGAACAGCTAAAATAAGGAAATTATTGGGGCCGTAGAAAATTCGCTGGGCTATAATTCCATAATTAATGTCAAAAAGACTTTTTTCCATAAGGATCGCCATAATAAAAGCGGTGACACCCAAACCAAAGGCAACGGGCATTCCTAATAGGAAGAGAAAGATTAAAATCCCTATGAATAGTATAGTCATGATGGTCATGGCCTGTTATTTTCTCCCTTTGTAAAGCCTTCTTGCATTCTCCACCATTTGGACCAATAAACATATTCCCATGAAAAAAATACTGGTAGGTAATATTAAGTAGATGTAACCCATTTTGAACCAAGGGATAGAGGCAGTGGGAACTGTCCAACCCCCACGAATTATAATGATACTCCCCCAAAAAGCTGCAATTAGAAAGGCCAGCATCGCTGAGATAAATCCTAAGACCAAATACAGACGAAGCTTTTCTGAAAATCTCTCAAAGAAAGTGCTTATGCTTATGTGAGTACCTTCTCTTAAAGCAACCGCTGCCCCGAAGAAGCTCACGGCTACAAGTAAATATCTGGCCGCTTCTTCAGTCCAAGGGATCGAGATACGAACATAACGTGCAAACACCTGCAATATTACAAGAATTACCATTACGATGAGGAATACGCCAATAATATTTTCCAATGTTTTTCGTAGCATCTTATATAAATCGTCTCATTCCTGATAAACCACACCCCTCAAAGGTTCGCTGTTCAAGGAACCCTTGAGGGGTTAGGACTACTTATACGACCATATTTCTTCCAGGTTAGTTACCGTCCATTCTGTCTTAAAAAGCTTCTCCACAGCAGGCTTTACTTTCTCCTGAAAAGCCGCCATATCTGCTATAACAACCTGCATCCCCTTTTTCTGTAAGTCAATAACAAATTGGGTCTCGCGCTGAAGCATATGGTTGGTGCCAAAATCGCAGGCCTCTTTTCCCGCCTGTAGGACTAATTCTTGTTGCTCCTTAGTCAAGCCGTTGAAGAACTTCTTACCCATTGTGAAGCGGCCCACTTGGACGGTATGGTTTGTCATGATGAGATATTTCTGGACCTCGTAGAGTTTGTGGCCAAAGAAAGAGGGAAGATCCATTTCGCAAGCCTCTGCCACGCCCGTTTGGAGAGCCATGAACACTTCCGAAAAAGGTACCGGCACAGGGAGGGCACCTGTCTCTTTCCAAATGGCCACCCAGGCGGGAACCATGGGGAGGCGAAACTTAACGCCTTTTAAATCATCCGGATGATAAAATGGTTTCTTGCCGCTCATTGTCTGTCTACGTCCTCGGTAGTAGATCCCGAGGTGCATCATATTTGCTTTGTCTTCTAATAATTTCCTCAATTTCTCACAAATTGGGGATGCCCAGACTTTGTTATAATGCTCCCAATCTCGAAATACGTACAGACCTTCGAGGAACATATAGGCAGGCGCATACATCTTTATCGGTATGCTGCCACCCACCTGAGCTTCAACACCTCCTATTTTTACGGACTCGCTGATTTCCTCTTCAGACCCCATTGCGGCACCTAAAAAAAGCTGAACCGCAATTTCTCCCTTACTACGTTTTTCAATTAGTGACTTGAATTGCTCAGCCACTCGCGCCTCGATACTCCCGGGCTCATAGGTGCTGCTGACTCTAATGATAACCTTCTTCTGGGCTTCAACAGGTGGTAGAAAAAAGATAAAAGTTGCCACTGAAACCACAATTAACGCTATCCCTAATTTTTTATGCTTTAAAAACATAGAATTTTCCCTCCTTTCTAAAATAGTAATAATAAATCCGAGCTTCCGTTTTTCCTTTATCACCTCCTTTCATTTTCCCACCAAAACGGTAAAACCTTTTCCCTATGAAAAATTAATAAAGCATGGTATTGATTGCTATTGCCTCCCAATATTTAGACTGACTGCTAAAAGCTTAAGAATCATATGATTAAATTTTACTCAAGCAAAGATTTTACGACATCAACAGCTGAAGCGGCATCTGTGCCATATCCATCCGCTCCGATCTCTTTGGCAAACTTTTCAGTCAATGGGGCCCCTCCCACAATTGTCTTCACCTGGTTCCGCAACCCGGCCCATTCAATGGCCTGAATTGTGTTCTTCATCTCTCTCATTGTCGTTGTCAGCAAGGCTGACATCCCTACTGCTTGAGGTCGATGCTCTTTGATGGCCTCGATGAATTTGTCTGAAGAGACATCGACCCCTAAATCCACCACCTCAAACCCTCCCCCTTCCAGCATCATGACCACCAGGTTCTTCCCGATATCATGGAGGTCACCTTTCACCGTCCCAATAATGACTTTACCAGTCATTGTTCCCGGGGACTTTGAGAGGATGGGCTTGAGGATGGCCATGCCTGCATGCATGGCCCGGGCTGCAATAAGTACCTCCGGGATATAAATCTCACCATTTTTGAATTTGACTCCAACCCGATCCATTGCCTGGATGAGGCCGTCTTTCAAAATAATTTCAGCCGATTCCCCATTCTCCAGAGCTTCCTGAGTCAATTTCTTTACTTCTTCCATTTTTCCTTGGGAAAGGGCTGCATGAAATTTTTCCTTGTCAATCATTTCACTTCCTCCTTTTTAATTTGGAGATAAATACTCATACTTTTATTGGATAAGTTCCATATTTATGAACACCCTCGAACATCCTCACGATGTTTTCAGGTGGAACTTGAGGCTGGATATTGTGAACTTGGTTGAAAACAAACCCTCCTCCGGGAGCGAGCTCGCTAATCCTCTTTTTGACCTCTCTTTCTACGTCATCTGGATTTCCAAAGGGTAGGATGTTTTGCGTATCACAACCTCCGCCCCAAAAGGTAAGATCTTTACTGAATTCGGATTTCAATTCTTTTGGGTCCATATCTTTCGCAGCAACTTGAACTGGGTTAAGAATATCAATCCCCAATTCGATGAGGTCAGGAATAAATTTACGGACAGACCCGCAGGTATGGAGAAAAAGAAAGGCCTTAGTTTTACTCTTAATAAACTGCCAGACTCTTTTTTGGGCGGGTTTAATAAGCTTTCGGTAGGTTTCAGGAGAGACCATGGGACCATTTTGAACCCCTAAGTCATCGCTTGTCATTACAACCTGAACATACTCACCAACCTCATCTAAGACATGATCGAAAAGGGAGATCTGGTAGTTAGCAATCCCCTGAAGGAGAGTTTCTGCAAACCTCTGGTTCATGCCAAGATCCGTTAAGAAATTTTCGAAACCTCGTAGAAACCATGCCTGTTCAAAAACCCCAAAGCCTGGCATATCTAATATAAGCGCATATTCCGTAGTCTCATAGAGTTTCTTTGCCTTCTCTCGAAGACCTTCAATTATCCCTGGTTCATCTGGGTCTGGCCATTTGTAATTTCGAAGAGCCTCCGCGGTTGGCTCCTTAATCGGGTGATCAACCATGTCCCAATAGAGGCTTGAAGGTGGTTTCTTCCATCTGGTTCCCCAAAAATCCAGGTAGCTGTTATCTTCTGCAATTATAAGCTTATAACTTTTTGGTGCTTTTACACGGATGTACCTCGTGTCGATATGGAATCTCTCAAGAATCGATTCATCAACCTCCACGTGATCTCTCACAAAAGTTTTCGTCTCGCTTTCAAACCCGAGCAGTTTTTTAAGGCTATTATAGGCTTCCACTTCGATCCCTGTTGGGCCTCCACCGAGGTCGATGGGAATACGGTCGGGCTCTTTATGATTAAGAGCTGTAAGTATTCTTTCTCTGGAATTCATAATTCTTCTTCCTCGCTTTAAATTTTCCAGTTTGTTTCAAGGTTGGGTAAATAATTTCAGGAAAGAGGCTCTTCATCAGAATCATTTTATCATTATCAACCGAATAGTAATCTGGGTAGATATAGAGTTAGAGAGGGTATAAAACTTATAAGAATAAGCATAACAAATAGTGGAACGTAGAAAGGCAATTCAGCCCTCACTACGTCTTCTACAGGACAATCTGCTATTGCCACTGCTATATATGTGCCAATACCTACTGGGGGGGTAAGGAAACCAATCATCACCAATAGAGTGAGCAATACTCCAAATGTTACGGGATCCATCCCGATGGAAGGAAGAATTGGTAAAAATACAGGTACAGAAATTGTCAGCATGGCGACCCCTTCAATAAACATCCCGGCGAAAATCAGCAATACGTTGATAAGCAGAATTACAATCCATGGTTTAAACCCATAACCTTCAATTATCTGGTAGGCCTTGTGGCCAATTTGTTCTTGTGTCACTATCCATCCGAAAATCGATGCAGCGGCAATTAAGAAAGATACTTTCGCCGAGTCCAGAGCTCCTTTCTTGAGGATGTCATAGATATCACGAATCCGAATGTCTCTATAAACAAACCCGAGAAAAAGGGCATAGAAAACACACACCGCTCCAGCCTCAGTTGGAGTAAACTCTCCTATGAACATCCCTCCCATAAGAATTATAGGGGTGAACAAGGGAGGAAGCACACGGATCGAAGCCTTCACGACTTCTCTCCAACTCGGGCGTTTCCGCAACCTTCCCTTAACGTGTCCTCGACTAGCCATAATATAAATAGTGGTCATAAAAGTCAGACCCATCAATATACCTGGGATGATTCCAGCGGCGAATAAATGTCCAACTGATACTTGTGCCATTACTCCATATATAACGAATAGTATGCTGGGCGGGATGATTGGCCCAATGGTTGATGAAACAGCGGTTACCGCAGCTGAGAATCCTGAGTCATATCCTTCCGCTTTCATTGCCTTAATCTCAAGTGCGCCAAGGCCTGCAACATCTGCAGCTGCAGAGCCAGACATGCCAGCGAAGATCATACTCCCCAACACATTGACTTGTCCAAGACCCCCTCGAATATGTCCCACAAGAACTGAGGCAAAATCGTATATCCTGTCAGAAATTTTGCCACGGTTCATGATTTCCGCTGCCAAAATAAAAAAGGGAATCGCCAAATAGGGAAAGCTGTCAAGGGCAGATGTTATACGCTCGGCCATAATGGTGTATGAAAATCGGCCATCCAGCAAGATATAGAAGATAACAGAGAGCACCATCGATATAGCTAAAGAAACTTTGGCCACCATAAAGAGCAATAAAGAGAGAAACATCACAATAATTGGCATATAAGTATGTCCTTTTAATTAATTTCAAGAAAGACAAAAATAAGGAGAAATAGTAGCTTGTGATTGTTGCAGAAATCAACCCCTATTTCAGGTCCGTTTAGGTGAGGAAAGCAAAAACACAATGCTTGCAAATAAATTTGTAGTGCACATGAATATGACCGGAAGACGGAGATAACCGCGTTGAAGAGGAATGGCCGCTCCAGATGTATACTTCATGGCATGACCCATTCCCTGCAAAGCACCAATCAGCAATGCAACAAAGGCGACTGAGCTGACAAACCATACAAATTTAAAGAAAGCATCCTGTTTTTGCGGAGAAATGAAACGCCTGACGAAATAATCAACTGCGATATGGGCATGGTGCTTATACAATGCACCCGCCCCCATAAAAGATGAACATATTAGCAGTATGACAGCTAGCTCTTCGGGCCAGGGAAGTGCCTTACCACGGGCTACCCGAATGAAGATCTGCAAACCTATGCTTGCAACGATCACCCCTATCAGTGTAGCTGCTAAGAAGGCTTCAATTCTTGCTATTAATTCTACGTAAACCCGTACGCTGGTATGGATAATCTTTTGTTTCATTCTCACATGGTTAAAGGAAGCTATATTTCCGTATTTTATAATTGTTGGGTATTGATGCTATTTTGCCAATTTGATTGCATATTCGTAAAGACCTTTGCTCCAGAAGCCCTCCGCTTCCAACTGTGGGCCGAGAGTGGAGAGTTTGTCAAGTAACTGTTCTCGAAGTTTCTCATTATATATTACATTGGTCTTCTCCGCTTTATACTTTGCAAGTATCTTTTCCTCATGAATTAGAGTATTAATGAAACGAGTGGAGTCCTTGGCCGCTGTTATCACTGCCTCTTGTAAATCTTTCGGGAGATTTCTAAAGAATTTGTCATTTACAGCAACGAAATATAGGCTGTAAATATGGTCTGTCCGTAACATGTAGGGGGCCTTTTCATGTGTTCGAATTGCCCAAATTCCATCAATCGGTCCTTCATGAGCTTCAACAAGACCAGTGGCCAGGGCTAAATATATTTCTCCCCATGTTACTCGATGGGTAGAGGTCCCTATATGTTTCCATACCCGTAGATATATTGGAATTTCAGGGACTCGCATTTTTAACCCCTGGAAGTCATCGATCGATTTAAGAAGTCGTTTGGACATTACTACTCTGGGCAGGCGTCGGCCACTGAAGTCCAAAACTCTAATTCCATTCTTTTCGAGTAATTCGTTCCAAATCTTATTCCCGCGATCACTTTGAAGAAATTGGATCAGGTGTTCTACGTTCTTGAAGGTGAAGGCCATGGCTGAAATGTTGAGGTCCTTATGAACATTTGCGAGCCATGTGAGCTCTCCAAAATAGATTTGTTGTGCACCATCCATCAAACGTTCAATCTGGCTCATTGCGTCGCCTAACTCTATTCCAAAAGCATCTACCTTGATACGTCCTTTCGATAGCTCTTCGAGTCGCTTGCCAAATTCCTTTACAGCCTGATGTTCTTCACTTCCAATCGCTCCGTTCGTTGCAGCAATGATCCGATACTCCGCTTTACCCATAGCCTTAGTAGGAGTGAATCCTAATAGAAAAACAGCAGTTATTAACCCCATTACTACAATCCTTAAAAAACTTTGTGTTGTTCTCATATTAATTAACCTCCTTTCTTAGTTGCTACGGCCCCCTTACACTCATTCTGAGAAACAGAATATTCCTGTTCTCAGAACAAGTTTTTGCTAACCCTTCAGAACAAAAAACATTATTAACAATTTCATCTCTTACCCTCTTTAAAACTTCATGGGTAATTGTCCCCATTGCTGGACCATCTCGTTTATTCTGAGAAGTCTTTCGAATTTGGCATCAGGAGGAGTTGTATCACTTACACCCAAAATAAACCGATCTCCTGGAACAATTTCTCTAAAAAGATTTTTCATAAAATGTTCAAACTCTTCATCAGACATACTATCTTCTAAAAAGGCCACCGAAGGAACCCCTCCGAAAATGGTGACTTTTCCTTTTTTTAATGCTTTCTTTACCTCGCTGATGGTGACCTTGGTCATCGGTTGGGGGCAGACCGCCTCTGCAATATCCATTCCGCTTTCGGGGATAAGATCGAGAAGCCCTTTGTTCTCACCGTCGCAATGACAAAGGAGAAGTTTACCTCTGGGATGAAGCATACCCGCTAACTTCTGCAGGTGTGGCATGATATGGTCTCTGAAGAAAGGAGGGTAGGTAATCATCTCGTCATAGTTGGCTCCCAAAAAGATGACTTCTGCTGGTGAGTCTGCAAGGATTCTAAAGATTTGATCAAAATAGGGTTCCATATCTTCACAAAGCTCCCGCATCTCCTTCGGATGATCATACATTTCATAATAGAAAGTGGTTGCGTCTAGAAAGTCCTTCATGATGTGGTGCATAGGGCTCCCTGCGGAATTCCCGAAAGTTACAGCAATTCCTTTATCCCCCACATTTCTTTGGAAATCCAGGTAGTTACTATAATCCGGATGGACCTTCATGTTTTTGAAGATATAACCTACGGTCTTATAGTCATTGGGTTCTTTAATGACATGCTCAGAAATCCATGGGATGGATACCCCACCTTGCTTCATGTCTTCGGTATAAAGAAGTTTACATGACACCGATCCAATGGGTGTAAGGTAAGTAACAAGAGTTGCCTCTCCCTCCTTCTTGACGACTCTCTCCACCCCAACTAATTCTGCCTTGTATGACATTCCCTGAACACGGTAGACTCCGATTCCACGATCAATATTGTCTTCGTATGAACGTACGTTAATGAAATCAGGAACAACTTTGTAGTAAGCCCCGCCAATGTCATCAGCAATTTCGTCAAGGGTAGCATGTTTACGGAATTTTGGAGGCAGCGTCCCTCGCATAGAGTTAGAGTTGTACCACAAGTCTATGCGAGGAGCCCAGGGCAATTGGTCCGCCCATTCCCCTCGCGAAGCTTTAAGCATCCGTTCTTTGTGAGTCATCATTGAAATACTGCCTGGGAATTCTTGTAGGTATTATCATGATTCCGGAAAATAATGTCTTGCTTAATTCTGCTTATTTTTGGTAAAATTCTGCTATCCTTGCTTGACCTCTTCTCATTTTTAATTTAAGATTGGTTTGCAATGATTATTGAGAATGTAATCAAAGAATGTCAGATCAAAGGAAGGAAGAACCCGAAGCTCCTCATCCTTGGGTGTGCCGTCATGGAGCAGGAGCTCCGGCAGTTCCAGAATGGTCAAACGGAATTTAAATTTTTTGACTATGGCCTACATCGCACTCCGGAAAATATGGCCAAGTCCCTTCAGACGGAAATCGACCGGGCTTCTGAGGGTGATTATGATGGGGTCGTTTTAGGGTATGGTCTTTGCAGCAACGGTATCGTGGGTGTCCAATCTCAGAACAAACCGCTGATCATCCCTCGAATCCACGATTGCATCACTCTCTTTCTTGGTTCTCCTGAATCCTACAGGGAACAATCGGCCAAACATCCTGGGACTTACTACCTGACTCCTGGATGGATTGAGAAGGGGCAAACCCCCATCTCTAAATATGAATCCTATGCTCAATCCTATGATGAAGAAACAGCAAGGTGGGTACTTCACGAGGAAATGAAGAATTATACTCGGATTGCCTTCATTGACACGGGGGTTTATCCATTAGAGCTAGAACCTTACAGAAAGGTCGCCGAAGAGAATGCAAAATTTTTGGCGATCAGCTACGAGGAGGTTCAGGGGTCTCCACAACTTTTTAAAGAGCTGGTCTGCGGCCCCTGGGAAAAGAATTTTCTCATTGTGGAAAAAGGACAGTCCATCCAACAGGAGATGTTTCTTGATTTATGATCCATCGGGAAAAAAAATTTAATTCAGTCAGGATTCAACCTGGACTTGGAGAAGAAAAATTCGAAATGACCTTCAACAGACTCCAACAAGCGGTTTTCTTACGGGATTGCAAGACGGTCAAAACATTGACCGAAAGAATGGTGATGGATGGGGTGGATCTTTTCGAGATCCTAAATCAGGGATTAATTCCCGGGATGCTTGAAGCCAGCGAACGGTTCAGAAGAGGGGAGTTTTTTATTCCAGAACTGCTCATGTCGTCAAGGGCACTAAAAATCGGTTTAAGTATCCTGAGGCCACTGATCCAAGAGATCAGAGAAAACGTTTTAGGAAGAGTGGTGATTGGGACAGTCAAATTCGACCTCCATGATATTGGGAAAAACTTGGTCATTATTCTTCTCGAAGGAAATGGTTTTGAAATCATTGATATAGGTGTCGATGTTTCCCCTGAAAAGTTTGTGAAGGCAGTGGAGAAAAATAGAGCTCAAATCTTAGCCATGTCCTCACTGCTCACATCGACGATGAGCTGGATGAAATCAACCATTGAGCTTGTTCATGCCTCAGGAATGAATGGCTTGGTGAAGACCATGGTAGGTGGTGCCCCCGTCACGTCCATCTTCGCAAGAAATATTGGCGCTGATGCCTATTGTCGGGAAGCCACTTCGGCCCCTGCTTTGGCAAAAAGACTCTTAGGGATAGAAGCTAATGGCCAGACATCCTTTGTTAAATAAATTAAAAGAAAATCCAGAGATTGCCAGCCAGTTATTTTCCTTCAGCGTCACCACCCAAATCCCTTTACGCCTTATCAGCACAAAAGGAGAGAGGATCTGGCAAGCAGACTTTCCCCAGAAAAAAAGACACTTCTGTCGCCTACTGCGACCCGAGGGTAATGGGGCCAGAATATGCGAGATAGTTTACAAAAAGGCAGTTCGGGAGTCGATTCGATGGGGTGAGGCGACTATTGGGAAGTGCTGCTATTCTCTCATGCAGATGAATGCTCCGGTAATGCATTATGGAAAACTGGTAGCCTATTTAATCGCCTCTCCTTTTCTTTTAGTCAATCCTTCAGAACTTCAGCCTGATGAACTGACCTTTCTTCAAAAGGTAGGGACCGAAAGGAGAAAGGACTTTGAGAGAGCCCTTTACTCCCTTCCTATTGTCAGAGATGAAGAAGCCAATCGGGCAGCCAAAGTCCTTTTTGAACTTGCTGATCAACTCTCTATCCCCGATCTCGGCTGTTTACATAAAGTCCATGAGATACAGGAACTCCAGGGGAAGATTGCAGATCAGATCCGGGATCTGAAGACCCTCGATAGAGACTTAAACCCCAGTTCTCTTACGAAACTTTCCTATGAGCAGGAGAAGGAGATCATTGCCAAGATCAGATTGGGGGATAGGGTAGGGGCAAAGGAGATCCTCTATCGGCTTCTGGCCATCCTCTTAGCCCAATATCTTGAGAATTTTGAACTGCTGAAAATCTCAATGTTGGAGCTGCTCATCCTCCTTACCCGGGCGGCCGTTGAGGCAGGAACGAAAATTGAAGAAGTTCTGGGAATGAAGTACCGATTCATCACCGAATCGGCAAGCATCAAGGAACAGGAAAACCTCTGCCTCTGGGTGGTTCAGGTGCTTGAAAAATTGATGGACGGGATTTATGAGACCCGACATGATAAAAATTATCAACGGCTGAAGAAAGCTCTTGATTTCATCGATAAACATTATGGCGAACCTTTAACCGTGGAACAGATAGCAAAAGAGGTTTATCTCAGTCCCTCACGTCTCAGTCATATCATTAAGGGAGAATTGGGCTTAACATTAGGAGAGTATATCTCGAAGGTGAGGATTGATAAGGCAAAGGCTTTATTAAAGGAGAGAGAACTCCCTATTTCGCAGATCGCCCTTGATGTGGGATTCCCAGACCAGAGTTACTTCACAAAGGTCTTTAAGAAAGTTGAGAGGTGTACCCCTAAGGCCTTCAGGCAGAATACCTTACAATCTGCCGTTTCAAATTGAGACATGCTGAATGTTTCAACCTACCAATTTCATCATCAAGGGTCTCGGACGCCATCGGAAGGGGGTCGTCCTTCCCACTTATTTTTTATCTTCTCTACATAATTTTTCGAGTTCGAGATATTTTGGCGGAAAGGTGGCCTCCCAATTCATGAAGAAGGGGATGGGGTAACGGACCCCTCCTTTATGGGTCCCTTGGAGTCCCGTGACGATCTTGTCGATTTGAGAATAGGGAATCGCAAAAGCCATTTCGAAGTCCTGGACGAATCCAAAGACTCGATCACCATTACAGGGAAGAATGACTTGGCATTTTCCTGAGTTCATCACGCCAGCGGTGTAATCCGCGCAGTCGTACCTCCCCATAAAGCTGGAGGTAAGGATCCCTCCCTCTTCATAAAGGGCTGCGTGGACGAGCCTCATGATCTGAGCCGAATCTCCGTAAATGAGAACGACATCCGGTTCATAATTGGCACGACTAACTGGGCCGATGAGAATATATTGATATCGGCCATATGCAAACTTAGGAACGGCGGCCTCTGTCTTTGCTCCAGCTTCTTTTGATCCCGTATACATGCCTTCACAGAGATTTCCCTCTTTATAGAAGGGCAACTCCCTTTCAAAACCCAAACTCATTTGGCTCAATGGGCAAGAGAGATCCTCTTTTCCGAGAGCAAATGTCCATCCTGTTCTCCTTGCCATCCCCACTGTCTGGCAGATGGCAAACCTCTTTTTAAAATCCTTCTTGGGCCTTCTCGTCTTTTCTGGAATCTCCTGCTCAGAGGTCAAGAGTTTAATCGCCAAGGGTAAGGTCGTTGGTTTGATATAGTTTTGAATCTCTTGATCAAAAACCTTAAGGTCGGACATAAGAGCCTCTCTTGTCGCAAAGAGCAGAGAGCAAAGGGCATAGCGTAA
>Ga0315310_10001432_pt1 | contig 15073 bp, 15 predicted proteins | sample TDP5_MG_FD_203630 | JGI IMG/M metagenome (GOLD analysis project Ga0315310, IMG submission 203630) | Freshwater sediment microbial communities from Lake Towuti, South Sulawesi, Indonesia - TDP5 | ecosystem: Environmental > Aquatic > Freshwater > Lake > Sediment | place: Indonesia: South Sulawesi... | reverse complement strand
GAAGGCATGAAAAAGTACGAGTTCCTTGAGTTAGGTCGAGGAGTTGTCGATTTCCCTGCAGTCTTCGATGCTGTTAAATCTGCAGACATAGAATGGTTCGTGGTGGAACAGGACAGAACAGACAAGACCCCAAAAGAGAGTATGGCAGTAAGTAGGAGATACTTGAAGCGAAAACTTGGGTTTTAGAAAGAAACCAAGACATCACATTGGAGTTGAGAGAGCACCGATTCTAGGGACCGTGTCCTCTGCGCTCTCCACTTGGAGGAGCCAGACAGAGTTCCTATTTATGAGCTGGCTATAAATGCGCCAGCTGCAAAGGATGCCTAAGGTTGACGCCTACCTCTTAGTTGATGCCGAAGACTACTATAATGTTTATACTGGATTCGGACTCGACGCGATGACCATATGGGACGTTGGGCTTCCAGTCAAATACCTCAATGCCGAGACATTCCTTGACGACTGCGGCAGAGTTTGGACAAGAAACGAGCAAAGCCAGATAACCTATTACCTCAACGGAACCATAGAGAGCCCAGAGGATCTCGACAATTTCTGTCCTCCAGACCCGAATGATCAAAAGAGGCTAAGGACTCTTGAGAAATTGATAAAGATTAGCAAGACTAAGCTGGCTGTAATCGGCGGGGTCCATGACGCTTTTGAGATTCCGTCCATGATGCGGGGTGTGGAAAACTTTCTTTTCGACTACTATAGAGATCAAAAATTTGCTGAGAGACTGATCGAGACGAGCACAAGATACAATATGGAACTCGCAAAAGCCATGATCGACCTAGGTGTCGACGCACTCGTAACCGGCGATGACTACGCCTACAAAAAAGGACCCCTAATGTCTCCTCAACACTTCAAGAGATTCATTGCGCCTTACTTGAAGATGATAGTGGATGTTTCTCACCAAGGTTCAGTGCCCATAATAAAACATACAGACGGATACCTCTGGCCAATCTTGGATGAGATCGTCAATACGCGCGCAGATGCCTTGCACCCAATAGAACGGCAAGCCAAGATGAGCCTAAAGGAGGTTAAGGACAAGTACGCGGACAGAGTCTGCGTGGCGGGCAATGTGGATGTCTCGTTGGTCCTTCCCCTCGGAACAGTTGAAAAGACAATCATGGAAGTCAAGAGATGCCTAAAAGAAGCAGCTGATGGTGGCGGCTACATACTGAGCTCGAGCAACTCGATTCACGACTCTGTCAAGCCAGAAAACTTCAGGGCTATGATAGAAGCGGCAAAAAGATACGGCAAATGTACATGCTGACCCAATGGCCAAAAGCGCTAGTCAAGAGCGGTATTGAGCCACAGCCATGGCATGATCTTTTTCATAAGGTTGAAGCTGGACGAGTTCGGACACCTCAAATCCGCGTCTATTTAACGTTTCAACTTCATCCTTGTAAACTTGTCGAGGTTCCTTGGTAACATCTATGCTTCTAGACTTGATAGCCAACATAATCCATCCCTTGTGTTTGAGGAAGACCACAGCATTATCCGCAAGAATCTTCGCTTGTTCCGGCTGAGCTACATCGCAATATATGTCGTCAACTTTCTCGACGAGGATTGAGTATCTCTCGGGAAACCTCGCATCGGCCAGTATGGGCGACATATTCACACGGAACTCACAGACATTGTTTATGAGTTCTCTTATGGATCTAGGTGCGAATTCGACGCAGTAGACGTGCCCCTTCTCTTCCACTATGTCTGAAACGTGACTGGCAGTCGTCCCTGAAGCTGCACCCAAGTAGAGAATCCTATGACCGGGCTGGATCGGAACTGTCTTCAACCCCTTCAGAATTGACGCGGCGAGCTTACTCCGATAGGGGTCCCAAAGCCTATATTCCACGCCTTGAAACCTGATCAGACGCTCACCATAGACGTTTTTCGTAGGCACAAGATTCCTAGTAGCAAGTCTCCGTGAACCGTCTTCAAGAGTAGCTGTATAGATTCCTTGAAACTCTCGATGTGGCTCAACCTCTATATCCATGCCTTTTCCCTCTCTCCTTCCTCTCCTGTTTCCTCTTAGCCTTCTTGGGAGGCTTCATCGGCTTGGGCTTAAGAGCTTTCTCCTTTATCTCTTCAACCCTCTTCTCAAGGTTCGCTCTTAGCATATCTCCCGAATATTTTCCACTGAAAGCGTCGGTACGAGCAGCTATAGCCAATTTTCCAGCCAAAGCTCGGGCTATTCTGCCTCTCTGCCACCTTTTCGCTTCATGGACAAGCGTATGCTGAAAGATAACACCGTGTTTCGGCGGTCGCGCACCCGTCTTAAGTGATCTGAACAGGGCTTTTTCGGCGCCCAGAACCTGTATTGTGCTCGCCGGCATCTTAGCCAAGTTGGTCAACCCGCCCGCTAGAGCTATAAGTCTTGCTCCAAGGGTTGCGCCTGTCATCACATTAATGTTCGGGGCGACTTCCTCCATCAGCTCAACTATATATTTGTCAAGCGATGCTCTTGCCTCAAAAAGCTGTAATGTATACCCGCACATTTCTTGGATCTGTTTTAGATCCGTCTCGAAGAGTTCAGCTCCCATCGATCTTTCAGCAGCTTCGGATATCTCTTCAGCTCTACTTTTGGGCAGTCCCTCCTTCATCAGATTATCCAAGGTGCAGGCATCCTTGCTACCGATGTCTTTAACCAATCGAGCATAGGTTTCATGCTTCTCCACTAAGCGGTCTAGTTCAGGAAAGTGAAGCCCATACCACTCTCGAACTCGGCTTACGAACAGATTTATCGTTTTGTCTAAATCGTCCATTGCCTGAATAGTTTGGACTACTATGAGGTCCCTTTTCTCAGTCGCTCTTCTAACCTTAACCTTGCTTAACTCCATCGAGACTTTATGTATCCACCCACTGACTTCTTCCACGTTTTTGACGAAACCAACCTCTAGGGCGTACCTGCCTAGATTGCCCCGAAGGAGCTCACCCGCCATTGAAGGTTTCTCCACATCAACATCCAACCCCAGCCTTTCATGAACGTTACGTGCGACCTCGGTTCTTTCAAAAGTGAAGAGGGTGTAGCCTTTATCTCTGATATTCTGTAGCAACGTAACGAGTTCATTCACAATCTTCCCATTCTCTATATTTTCCAGTCTCTCAGCTATCTTTGCAGCGTCCTTGGGAAACAGAACTGCATCAACGAGTTTGTCGTCTTCTCCGAAACCGAGAACTCCCATGAAAGAGTCGACTATGCTTGCCTTCAACAAATCGTCCCCCTAAAGCGCCGTACCCCTCAAACCTGAGACTTTCGTCCCATGCGTATCTGTTGTAAACCATATAAATGTATACACTAAGTTTCTCTAAATGTTTTGTCGTAGTCTTGGACGCAGCTCCGCACGGTGTTAGTGCTTCTGGTCATATCGGCAGAATTCGCGTTCACGCTTGAGTGTTCGAAATAGAGTTGTATTACCAGCGCTTACTCTTCATCGCTTGCGGGTGAATTTGTCCCTCGAAATAGTCCCATTTCAAGGGACTCTCCATACTCGGCTCTGATACCGACAGAACAGAGCATGTATTGTCAAAAGAGCCTTGTGCGAATCCTAAGATTGCTTTGGGCGTTTCTTTCTTCAAAGATCGAAAAGTAGGTATTCCTATTGACTCTAATAGGTGGATTTTGGGTTCATAAAGTTATTAGGTTAACGCCTACAACCGTTTTGCGAGATGTACAGGGATGCGAAAAGAAAAAACCTGTGCAGCAGTTCTCTTTCTGGTCTTTACTCTAGGTCTACTAACGGCGCCGAGTTCTGCAGCTGAGTCCTTGTCGCCGAACGATTTCAAACTTCAAAGCTTCAGCAAAACTGTTGATTTCTTTGATTTCGCGCGCTCGTACGCTGCAAGTCACAACAAGACTCCACCGCCTACAGACTTGCACGCATACTTATACCTGACTTATGTCAACGTGAGTGGATTTCAGCTTTACTTCAGTGGCTTGATCAACATTACAGCAAAACAGGGAGCATTGACGATTCCGGTGCAGAGTTTCTTGGAGCATTATAACGCGCCGAGTGGCAAGGATGTGCTAACCAGTTCGTCTTTCATTATGTTGCTGGCCTTCAACGACACTGCCGATACATTATACCCCGACTCGCCTGATAGAAACGACCACCTTTACGCGTCCTTCTCACTGGGGCTCGACCTCGACAACATTTTCGGAGTTGACTCAAAACCTGCGTTAAGCAGCAAGACCACAATCATACCTTTAACACCGTCAGAAGACAAACTCACCTGGGAATGGGGCATGCGATACCACAACCTCACAGCAGTCTGGTGGAGAATGTTCACCGAACCGCTTCATCCACGATTTGAGCCACGGCCTGTGGCGATAACAACCTATGAAGAGTTGACTTTCACGTACAAGTTGACTCTAAATCCGACAGACGGCACGGCGACGGTGACAGCTAACTACATCATCGGAAGGATGACTAACCTATGGATGTGCTATTGGCTGTTCTTCATCCCCGTTGTTACACACTACAACAGCACGGGGGCGTATCGAGTGAACGGAACCAGAATCTCCAACGAGACCATCTATCAATATCTAGAGAGACAGCACATAAAGATGAGTATAGTCTTGTTCCAGAACTCGCTTGTTCTAGGCCACACAACGAAGAGTACATTTAACGATCAGGATGTGGTCGACGCCGAGGTTGATGTGAGCAGTGGGGCAATCTCAACTGAAGCTGGAGACGAAAAAATATTTGAAACAAACTTCGGGACGAAGAAACAATACCGCCTATTCAACTACACGGTTGATCCCACTGAAACAGCATACGACACGTATGATGCAGTCACTAGAACTTCGCCCAGACATGGGTTCGCAAGGAACCCATTGTTTGCCATGCACATCGCCCTTTTAAACTATGTGCCGTTGATCGTGGCGCACATTGACCCACCGTTGTATCAAGATGCCAAGGACCACATATTGAACATGACATACGCCGACTACTTCTACCTCATTTCGTATCCAAAATACAGCGGCTTCAAAGTCATGCAGGACCCAACCTACACAGCATATGTGGCAACGACTTCACCGACAACTGGACTGCCAAATCTACTCAAGCCAATAGTGATCACAGGAATGATTGCAGCAGTGATCATTGGAGCAGCTGCAGGTACGGTGTTTGTCCTGAAAAGGCGCAGCTCAAAAACCCAATCCGTTTAGCCTGCAACTCGACCAAACACAGCCAAGTGAAAGCCCTCCCTCTTTCTCTCAGATTCTTTTTTGATATCGTGCATGCACGCGGAGTGGTTTTCATCGTTGGACTGGAGGATTGATCCTGAGCCTAGACCTAAAGGAGGAGATCCTCTACCGTGTAGAGTTGGCAAAAGGATATTCAAACAGGGCAAGAAAGGACTTTGCCCTACGTGACCTTTCGGACACCATGGCGTAGGCAGTGATCTCCTGCTTTCGAATACCAAGCTGGTCCCCCTTACCCGAGTGGAGGACTTCCCGAAGTTACCGCGCAAAACCGAACTAAGATTATCCTTCTTGTAGAATAGGAAAATTCTTTAAACACCTACCGTGAATAAGTTTACAGAACGGCTGGATTCTAGGAAATATAACGTGATACCGATGCTAAGGTCAAATCGGCTTGAGATAGAAGTCGCCGGATTGAAGCTAGGCAACCCAACCATGCTGGCTGCAGGGATTCTCGGATTAACATCAGCCACGATCAAGGAAGTTGCTCAAGCTGGCGCGGGTGCCATTGTGACAAAATCCGTTGGGCTGAAGGCACGCAACGGTTACAAGAACCCAACCGTGGTCCAAGTTGAGGCTGGTTTGATTAACGCTATGGGGTTACCCAACTCAGGAATACAGAGTTTTAAGGAAGAGATAGGTGAATCCAAGAATTTGGAAGTCCCTCTCATCGTGAGCATCTATGGTTTCTCTCCCGACGAGTATGCTGAGGCTGCGTCGATCTCCATATCAGCCGGTGCGGACGCGGTGGAGCTGAATCTCTCGTGTCCGCATGTTGGAGGAACCGGATTGGAGATAGGTCAGGACTCAGCGAGTGCTGCCGAAACGGTGAAAAAGGTTAAGAAGAATGTGGACAAACCGGTATTCGTCAAGTTGTCTCCGAACGTCTCAAACATAGTCGACATTTCGAAAGCTGTGGTTGAGGCTGGTGCTGACGCTATAACAGCCATAAACACGATTAGAGCCATGGCCATCGACGTAGAGACGGCTCGACCAATACTCGCAAACAAGACAGGTGGATTGTCCGGAGCTGCGATCAAACCCGTAGCGATTAGATGCGTATACGAGATCTACGAGGCTGTTGACATCCCCGTAATAGGGTGTGGAGGAATCTTCACCTGGCAAGACGCGGTAGAGTTCATGTTGGCCGGGGCATCTGCGGTACAGATTGGAACGGCGATTGCATATAAGGGCTTAGGCCTATTCAGATCGATAACAGAGGGAATTGAGTCCTATCTTGAGAAAAAAGGATACAGGTGTGCAGGAGACATTGTCGGACTCTCTCATCGAAGCTAACAGAATGAGGGTTGTCGAGATACAAGCAGTCAAAAGCGAAAGCCCAAGTGTTAAGTCTATCTTCTTCAAGGATGATCTCTGTGCCAAAGCTAAAGCAGGACAGTTCCTCATGGTCTGGGTTCCAGGTGTCGACGAGATCCCCCTAAGTCTATCTTCTATGAATTCGGGGCACGGGCTTTCATCGGTGACCGTCGCTGAGGTTGGGGAAGCAACTAGGACTTTGAATCAGATGAAGATTGGCGACCAGATCGGTGTTAGGGGACCATTTGGCAACCATTTTGAGATGACTGGCGGAAGGGCAATAGTTGTCGGCGGCGGAATAGGGACAGCCCCCTTGATGCCGCTGATCGAAGACTTACTCAAGGAACATCTTAATGTGACTGTCTTGATTGGCGCTATAACAGGGAGCGAACTTCTTTTTCCCGATCGATTGAAACTAATACGTGGCATTGGTAAGATAATCGTCACAACCGACGATGGAAGCTGCGGAGCAAAGGGACTCGTGACAGACGCCCTATACAGGATTCTATCCTCGGAGAGATTTGACAATATATATGCGTGCGGTCCAGAAAAGATGATGTATAAGGCTTATCTACTCTCAGAACAATATCAGACACCTCTACAGGCGAGTCTGGAACGGATGATGCGTTGTGCCTTAGGCATCTGTGGAAGCTGTGTAATAGGAAAATATCGAGTCTGTAGAGACGGGCCAATCTTCACAACGAACCAGCTTAGAGAAGTCAAGAAGGAATTCGGCGTGTTCAAACGTGGCTTCAACGGGCGAAAAACTGCTGTCTAATGCTCTAAGAGCAGGCACATGTTAGCGCTATTGGTTCTCTGCTAAGAGCTTCCAATCTGAGTACTTCTTTTCTTGAGCACATGATGCAAAAAAGAAGCTCTGCATATGCCAAGCTTCCTAGAAAGGATCTATCATGGGTTTATACTCGTCACTTTACTCTGTCCTTTCGTAGCTAGCTAGACTTAAGATGCGTTTGCTCAGAACATGCGAGAAGAGCTAATCAAATGAGGCTTCTCGCCAAGTCCTCTGCAACCCACTCTAGACCTACTTCCAGGAGTTTCTCTCTTTTTGGCCAGCCTGTCTTCCTGTCCCAACCCCTGTAATCATAGTAGAGATCAAGCATACTCTCCAAGACATCGGCTGGAAAGGCTTCACCTTTGAGGACGCCTTCAGATAGGGGCTCCATCACTCTCATAGGTAAGACGTCGTCCTTACGAGTGAAGCCTTCCCTAGCATTAAAGGCCCTTGTCAGATTAAAGGAGCGTTCGCCAACTTGAAGGAGCTCCAAAGGCGATGCATCCCAACCCGTTACGGATCTGAAAATGCCCATAAACGTCTTCATTAAGATTCCAGCCGGGTAGAATACGAATCGGCAGATTACGAGGCTGTTGTACAATGCCATGAGGTCCTCACATATCTTGACGAGCTTGACCTTTCTGGGACCGGTCTCCGTTCTGTTTTGAGGCACGAGGGAAGAGTCTATTCCGATCTCTGGCGCAACATTGGCCTCCTTCTCGAAGCTGTCATCATGATAGACCTGGAGGTGTGAGGCTCCCCTATCCGAGGTAGCGTAGCCTAGCCCCATTCCCTTCTTCCCCCTGGGTTCATGCATGGGTAGCTCAGCCCCCTTCACATGTAGGGCCCAAGATTCGGATCCTCCGCCAATCTTCTCTGCGGCTCTCTTCACGCCTTCTGCTAGAATGTCACCTATGCCCTCTCTCTTGGCTATCTTGTGGATCATCTCGATCACGGCGTCACCGTTACCCCAAGAGAGATCCACGCCTCCAGTATCCTTCTTGGCGATGACGCCTTTCTCGTAGCACTCCATCGCGAAGGCTATGGAAACGCCGGTGGCAATCGTGTCGAGCGAATACTTATTGCAGAGCTCATTACCCTTAACTATGACTTCAAGGTTATCAACCATACAGAGGGATCCAAGCGAGGCTAAGGTTTCATATTCAGGTCCTCCGTAATCTGGGTCTGTAGCGTAGCGACCCCTCGTCTCAACGATCCTGTAGTGCGCATCTGGACACGCTGGGCAAGTGCCGCGCCTCTTCATTATTGTTCTTGACAGTGTTTCGCCGGTTATCTTATCGGCGCCGTCAAAGGTGCACTTCATGAAAGCCTTAGTTGGGAGCCTTCCTGTATAGCTGAGGTTGTCCAGGTCTTTACCTGTTCCATAATCGAACATTTCTTGCCCCCATCCAGCCATCGCTTCGTCTCTAGCCGTATCTAGGAGGCTCTTGAAGGTCTGCTCGTCAGCGATTGAGACCTTCTTCGTACCCCTTACGGCGACAGCCTTCAACTTCTTGGAGCCCATGACAGCGCCCATCCCACATCTTCCGGCAGCACAATAAAGGTCACTTATGACCGAAGCGAACCTAACTAGGTTCTCCCCTCCCTGACCTATGGCTGCAACCCTTGTCTTATCGTCTCCAACGTCCCTCCTTATCCCACGTTGGACATCGCCAGTTATTTTTCCCCAGAGATCCTTAGCATCTCTTAACTCAGCCTCGCCTTCACGAATCCAAAGATAAGTGGGCTCCTCGGCTCTTCCCTCAACGATGACGGCATCGTAGCCCGCACACTTCAATTCAGGACCGAAGAACCCAGCTGCATGAGATTCACCCCAACCGCCCGTTACAGGAGATTTGGCCATAACTACATGTCGACTGTTGCCTGGAAATGGAGCACCAGTTAGCGGCCCCGCAGCGAAGACGAGTTTGTTCTCAGGGCCTAAAGGGTCAATTCCCGGCTCAAGCTCATCATAGAGGATCTTGGCTCCCAAGCACTTTCCTCCTAAGAATCTCTTTACGACCTCTTCGCTTAGCATTTCAGTCTTTATCTTTCCATCCGTTAAGTTGGCACGCAACAGTCTGTTCGTGGTGCCATACATGAGCTTCACCAACTAGCAGATTCTCTGTTTTCGCGCATATTAAGCTGATGTTACGTGATTAGCACGGGCTGCGTTGTACAGACTGATATATTCGTCTGGAAGCACCGAACCCATTTATATAGGATGGAAACAGATCAAATCGAGGAGGTGGGACTTTCCTAATCGACTTTCACACTCACATAGGAGGCGTTAGGTCTTGGACTAGAAACCTGAAAGGTCAAGTCTTCACGTCGGAGAATGACTTGTTAAGCTACATGGCCGAAGGAAGCATAGATAAAGCTGTAGTGTTGCCTGCACCTAGTTTGAACAGAGAGCTAGGTGAGTACATCTACGAGTCCGAGAGAATTCTCAGAATTTGCCGGTTTCACAAAGAGCTTGTACCCTTCTGCTGTGTAAGCCCTCACGAGTCTGAAGCGTTAGAGATTGTCAAAGCATATATAGATATGGGTGCTCGAGGATACGGGGAGCATAAAGTCCAGCTTCCCATAGACCATCCCTTCTCTCAGGAGACGTACAGACTGTGTGGAGAGCGAGGAGTACCTTTGCTTATGCACGTGGACGATCTGCACAATTATAGGTTTGAAGAAGCTTTTTCCCACTTAGCCTCCAGATATGCTAAGACGGTCTTCTTGATGCATGGACCCGGATGGTGGCGTCACATATCAGAAGATACAGGTTTAGAAGTCTATCCTAAAGGTCCTGTGAAACCCCGAGGATTAGTAGACAAGATTCTTTCAGACCGAGCAAATGTCTATGCCGATATTTCAGCTACTTCGGGCTTGAACGCTCTCGAGAGAGATCTCGCCCATGCTAAAGAGTTTCTGGAGAAGCACAGGTTCAAAATAGTCTATGGCACCGATTTTCCCTGCATAGACAGTCTTGGAGGACAGTTCGGAGTCGATAGAATGCACCTGAGGTTCCTAGAGGGCTTAGGCTTAGAGGGGAAATATTTGAGGCTATAACCTTTAAGAATGCTGAGAGGATATTGAAGAATAGTTGACCATAGATGACACAAGCTTTATTCAAAGCAGGCATATCGGAAGCCGTGATAACCCCACCGATAGGTGTATATTTGGGAGGCTTTGCGTCTAGAGTCAACTAGGTCTTTTAAGAGTGGATAAGGCTTCCATGCAACCTCTAGCCGCTATGGTGAACTGTGCATGTCACGCTGTGGTCTTAGGAAGTGAAAACCTCTACATTTCCGCCGACTATCCAGGCTTCGCTGTGAGAAATCTCGAAAAGCTCACGGAGGTTAGAGGCAAAAGTTTAGAGACCATGTTCTTTAACGGAGCTTATGGGGATATAAATCCCACAACCAGCATAGGATATACTTGTCCCGGCAATTTTGAGGATGCAAATAGGCTTGGCTCTATTGTGGCGGCTGAAGCCCTGAAAGTCTATAAGGGGCTTAGACCCAAAAAGCCTGAGAATCTTAGAACGAAGAGTTTCACTGTGGATTTGCCTGCAAGAGAACCTTCGCCCCCTAAAGGAGGCTAGGAAAAAGTTGGTGAGGCTGAAGCCGAAGCTTCAAGCCCTTTGGATGCGGACTTGATATATGCTAGAGAAGAACATCTCTTGGCTTTGAAAGGGCTCAAAGGTTCTGTGAGAGGCGAGGTCCAGGCCTTAGCTATAGGCGATACAGCTATGGTTGCCCTGCCAGGCGAGGCTCTTGTCAGTCTAGGTTTAGCTATGGAAACGGATATTTGGGATATATAGCTTCAGATGAAGATTTTACGCTGGGAGGTTACGAGACTAGACTGGCCCAGATGGAGCTTTCTTAAAGCGGAAGCTTATCAAATCCTCCTGGATACCGCGGTTAAAACCCTGAGAAGCTTTGTTGATTAGAAGTAGTGTTCAAGCTCTAGGCCTAAACCATCAGATTTGGGGTGGAAAAATGATAAAAAGTTTAAAATAGGGACTGATAGATCTATCCATATTTAAGTACCAGTATTAGACAGTCTCGGAGGTTTCTCATTGGCTAAGCTTGCTTTAAACGGAGGTCAACCTATCAGAAGCCAGCCTTTCCCCAAATGGCCTATCTTCGACGAGAAAGAGTTAGAATCTTTGAAAAATGTCTTAGAGAGCGGGCTTTGGGGCATAGGGGGCTCTCGCAAGAAAGAGTTTGAAGAGAAGTTTGCGTTCTATCAGAATGCCAAGTATGGTGTAGCCGTGACCAGCGGTACGGTGGGCCTAGAGATATCTCTGAGAGCTCTGGGAGTGGGTTGTGGTGACGAAGTCATAGTTCCACCTTACACCTTTATGGCTACGGTTACAGCCGTATTCTATGTTAATGCTATACCTATCTTCGCTGATGTAGACAATGAAACCTATACCTTAGACCCTAAGAGCGTCGAATCCGTGATTTCAGAGAGGACTAAGGCCATTCTTCCAGTTCATATCGGTGGCAGACCCGCTGATATAGATGCTCTCTTGTCTCTAGCTCAGAAATATGATCTAGGCTTACTTGAGGATGCCTGTCAAGCTTGGGGCTCTGAGTGGAAGGGAAGAAGAGTCGGAGCCATAGGCGACATGGGAGCCTTCAGCTTCCAGTCCAGTAAGAACATAACTAGCGGTGAAGGCGGCATGATGGTGACTAACGAGGAGGATCTATATCTCAAGGCTTGGTCTCTCCATAACTGCGGAAGACTTCCGCAGGGAGCATGGTACGAGCATCATCTTCCCGGCGTAAACTATCGCATGACAGAATTCCAAGCAGCCATACTCTCAGCCCAATTAGGGAGACTTGACCAGCAAACAGAAAGACGTATGGAGAATGCCCGCCATCTAAACACTGACCTTTCCAAGATAGACGGCATAAAGCCCTTAAGAGATGATGAACGTATAACTAGACATGCCTACCATCTGTATATTTTCAGATTTGACCCCGAAGCCTTCGGCGGAGTTTCGAAAGACAAGCTAGCTAAAGCCTTACAAGCCGAAGGAATACCTGTCAGCGTGGGCTACTCTAGACCATTGTACCGAGAGCCCTATCTGGAATACTTTGAGAAATGTCCTGTGTCCTGCCCCTATTATGGGAGACCGATAGACTATTCTAAGCTGAGCCTACCCATAGTCGAAAAAGCCTGCTACACCGAAGGTTTATGGCTTCCGCAATACGTGCTCTTAGGCTCCAAAAAAGATATGGATGATATAGTAGCAACCTTCGAGAAGGTCAAAGAAAACCTTGACGAGCTAAGAGATCTTTAGACCTTCCTCCAGTTTTTATGGTCTCGCTTGTTTCCAAGTGTCATCTCAGATGACGGAACATCACTAGTATCCTTATAATAGTTTGACATCTCATGTGAGGAACTTTTCGATCTCTCTGGTTAGCTCTCGGGCTTTCTCCACCTCTTCATCATGACTTTCGGCCTCCAGATACCCGTACTTAACAAGCAAGTGGTCAACCGCCTTAACAACAGCGGGGAAAGTTTTTCCGCAGGCATCCCGCGCACGCGTGGCAACCGGAGATTTAGCTTCCGCATTGGTAAGGGGGTAAAGCTTCCTCACATCCAAGCATAAGCAATATGATAGTAGTCAGACACTTGAAAGTCTGACCTGCCCCTGTTGTTACTTTTACCAGAAGAGGTTTAGAGATCTCAGCTTCTCTCTTAGGCCTGATATCTCGCTCTGTCTGAGAGGTCTTAGCGGTCTCTTGGGAAGTCCTGCTTTCACTCCCCGCATCTCCAGGGCTGCTTTGATCGGTGCTATCGGTGGACCCTCAACTGCCCGTTTGACGGCATTTATCTTGCTCTGTAGGTTTAGAGCCTTCTCGTATTCGCCCTTCTTGTAAGCATTGTAGAGCTCGACTAACAGCTCTGGAACCACGTTGGCGATTCCTGATATCTGGGCGTCGACACCTACCATTAACGCCGCGAAAAGTAGGTTGTCAGCCCCGTTGATCACTGTTTTGTCTTTCGGCTTGTTCTCTATGATTTCCCTGACCTGGATGAGGTTTCCGCTGGAGTCCTTTACTCCCGCAATGTTTCCGATACCCCATAGTCTCGTTACAATATCTGGTGTTATGTTGAATCCCGTCAAGGATGGAATATTATAAGCTAGAACAGGTATGCTGACTGATTCAGCTATCAGCCTGTAGTGTTCCATTAGGCCCTCTGGATCAGGCTTGAAATAGAATGGTGAGACAACGCCTACGGCTGCAGCTCCGCTTTTTCCTGCATGTCTCGATAGCTCAATCGCTTCTTTAGTGTTAGTCGATCCGACATGAACGATAACCGGAACTTGACCCGCCACCTCGTCAATGAGAGCCTTAGCTACAGCCTTCCGTTCCTCAGTGGACATAAGCGGACCTTCGCCAGCCGAGCCGCAGACGAAGAAGCCGTGCACACCTTTATCTAGCTGGAAACGTGCAACGTTTCTCAAGTATTCGAGCTCTACGTCTCCTTCTGAGTTGAACGGCGTTATGATCGCTGGAAGTATACCTTTAAATTTCTCGTGTTCCATCCCGAGACCTTCTCACTTCTCTTTCAAGAATATTCGAAACTAACCTTTAACATTTGTTCTACATACAACCGCAGAAGAAGTCCTAGCGATATGCAGAATATCTTCTGGATGAGCTCCCAGTGGCCACCTTAAATCTTCCATCTTCTCCTGCCATAGTTCACGACTGAGAGGCTTTTTTCGTTTTCTCGGATTTGGCAAACCTTCGTCATGGCGGAATCTTGACTGTGACTGTGGCGCCTTTGCCTGTCTTGCTCTGGACCATGATCGTACCGTTGTGGGCCTCCACAAGCCTCTTACACACGGCTAATCCCAGTCCTGTTCCTCTAGCTCTCGAGGTGAATAGAGGCCGGAAAAGCTTATCCATGTTCTCTCCAGGTATTCCTACACCTGTGTCTTGGACGTTTATGAATGTGGCTTCATCCGTCTTGGAGGCTCTTGCCGTCAGTCTTCCTCCATTTGGCATAGCTTGCAATGCATTTATGATTAGGTTAGTGAGAACGCGCCTCCGTTCTATCATTGCAGAAAGTTCTTTCAGGTAAGTTCATCCTTCCTGTAACCAGTCGGGTCTTCAGCTTGCCTGTTCCCGCCTATGAAGTTGCCTTGCAGATCGTTCATTAAGATTGCATCTGGAGCATATACTATCAACTGCTTAAGCCTCTCCATTGATTCCCTCAAGGCTTCTTCTGTTTTCCTGCGTTCGGCGTTTTCATATGCCAGTTCCAAGGCGGTTGAAATGTGCTGAGCGAGATTTCCTTCACTCACGACTTTCCTGAAAAAGCTTGATCTATTAAGGTCAACCTCGTAGCGTTTGTACAATTGGAACCCCAATGCCCTCTCTCTCGCCTTCACCTATTCAGGGACTAGCGATGTCTCAGCAAACCTAGGATTTTCATCGTCCTATGTCAACAGAGAGATGCTAGAGGTCCACATTTTCGACTTCACATATTTGCTCTTCACAGTTTCGCAAATCTAAGCTTCGCCTTGCGCGCCATGTATCTTCGCCGCCACATTCCCGTGAAGCGAATAATCCCAATCAGATCTCGCAACGGCTTGTTCATTTGCTCCCGTTCTGTTACTTCTAACCCCGCCATTGGAAAATCATTGTATCCAGCGTATTGAATGGCGTCTGCGAAACTGTATGAGATTTATGGATTTATTCTCTTAATATTGGTCCAGCAAGCATCTTGGAACGGAAGATTAT
>Ga0315310_10001431_pt1 | contig 15077 bp, 12 predicted proteins | sample TDP5_MG_FD_203630 | JGI IMG/M metagenome (GOLD analysis project Ga0315310, IMG submission 203630) | Freshwater sediment microbial communities from Lake Towuti, South Sulawesi, Indonesia - TDP5 | ecosystem: Environmental > Aquatic > Freshwater > Lake > Sediment | place: Indonesia: South Sulawesi... | reverse complement strand
CTATGCTCAAGCCCATCGCCTGGACCAACAAGGGCGTCCGCATCCTTGACCAGCGCGCCCTGCCGGCACGCGAGTCCTACCTCACCTGCAAAACTTACCAGGCTGTCGCTGACGCCATCCGCCGCATGGTCATTCGTGGTGCTCCGGCCATCGGCATCGCTGCCGCTATGGGTATCGCCCTCGGCATCCGACAATCATCGGCTAAAGACCTCAAGGCATTCGAAGCCGATTTTGAAAAATTTGCTGACACCTTCGCCCATACCCGGCCTACTGCGGTCAACCTCTTCTGGGCTATCGCGCGTATGCGGCAGTGCTTCCACGAAGTACAAAGCACAAAGCAGCAACTAGCTGAGCGCAAACTCATCGCCGCTATCAAGCAGGCACTCATGGCTGAAGCCCGACGCATCCAGGCCGAAGACATCGCCCAGAACCAAGCCATCGGCCGCTACGGTGCTCCGCTCATTCCCGACCGCGCCCACGTCCTCACGCATTGCAATGCCGGCGCTTTGGCCACTGGCGGCTTCGGCACCGCGCTGGGCGTCATCCGGGCCGCAGTCGCCGCGGGTAAGCAAGTCCACGTTTTTGCCTGCGAAACTCGCCCTTACCTCCAAGGTGCGCGCCTCACCACCTGGGAACTCCAACGTGACGCCATTCCCACGATCCTCATCACCGACAACATGGTCGGCCACTTTATGAAACTGGGAAAAATTGACTGCGTGCTAGTCGGCGCCGACCGCATCGCCTGCAACGGCGACCTAGCCAACAAGATCGGCACCTATACTATCGCCGTACTTGCTCGCGAGCACTCCGTCCCGTTCTACGTTGCCGCCCCCTTCACTTCCATTGACCTCTCCATTCCCTCGGGCGAACACATCCCTATCGAAGAGCGTTCCGCAGAAGAAGTTACTCACATTGCCGGCAGGCGCATCACCCCGAAAAACATTCCCGCGGCCCACCCCGCCTTCGATGTGACCCCGGCACGGCTCGTCACCGCCATTATCACCGAGCGTGGCCTGGCCTACCCGCCCTTTGAAGAATCACTCGCGCGACTCGCACAAGCAACTCCTGCCTATCCGGCGAATTCTTGACCGCTTGCAAGAGGTACAACGTTTACCACCCAACGGTGGAGTACCGCCTGAGCAGTCCCAGCTAAGTCTCAGTAAAACGTCCAGCCAGCCGCGCGCAGCCGCCGTACGCTGGTGTTGTAAGGATCGCACACTTCCTCTTCTAGATAATCCCGGTAGCCCGTAGCGTGCAGCTCGGCAACTAACGCTCTTCGCTCCTCCACGCTCATCAGCCGCGGGTCGGTCATCGCTGCGACGTGAAAGCTCACCCGAGCAGTCTGCAACCTGCGGATGGCCGTAAACGGTAGCTCGAAGAATTCGCCTCGCGCGCCGGTGCGCTGCTGGAAACCCTCGGCCGTCCCCGCTTTCAGACTCACGCGCACATGCACGTTGGGATAAGCCTTCAAAGCTTGCACATAGTCGGCTGACTCACCCAACAATACCCCGTTCGTCTCCAGAATGAACAAACACCTTGAGTCCGCCACCGCGTCCAGCACCCCGAGCAAATGCTCCCGCCCCAAGGTGGGCTCGCCACCTGAAATCCGCAGCCGGCGCAGGTAGCGTCGGCGAGCATTTTCCCGCAGCCGCTGCGCCACTTCCTCCGCTGGGTAAAAGCGCAGCGCACGTTCGGGAAAGTCGCGGGTGGCGTCCACCCAACAGAAGACGCACCGCAGGCAACAGCCCACCGCGTAACCCGTAGAGATGCCGCCATAAACTCCAGTGCAGTAGAAGTCTGTGTACTTGCGCTGGTTGCCACGGCAAACAATCGCTTCCGTCGCGCGTGCCAGCTCTAGCGGATCGAACGCGGGCAAGTCAGGCGTGAGGTAGCGAACGTATGCTGACACGGCTTCCCCTTCGCCTAATTCCGCCAAAACAGGCCGGCAATGCGCATGCCACAGCGTCGACAGCGCCCACGCACGAGCTCATACCGCGTCACTGTCAAGCTGTACCGACCAATCACCACTTCCTGGCACTGCGGACAGTAAGTGTTCTCGCCAGCGTGCCCTGGGACGTTGCCGAGGTAAACGTAGCGCAGCCCAGCTTCTTGGCCCAGCCGCTGCCCGGCTTCCAGTGTCGCCAGCGGCGTCACGGGATAGTGGGAGAACGACAAGTGCGGATAGAAGCGGGTAATGTGCCATGGCGTGTCCCGGCCGAGATGCTGTACAATCCACGTGGCCAATCGCCGCAACTCTTCCGGCGCATCGTTCACCCCGGAAATGACGTTTGTCACCACTTCCACGTGCATTCCCCAGCGCTGCTGCGCGCGTTCAGTCGCGGCCAAGATAAAAGCTGGGTTGGGGAAGTCGGTCAGGCGACGAAATGCCTCCCGCGAGTAGGCCTTCAAGTCCACGCGAAAAACGTCGAGATAAGGGCCGATGGCGTCCAACGCTTCCGGGGTGATCGAGCCGTTGGTGACGTAATTGGTAAACAACCCTGCACGCTTGGCGGCGATGGCACCGTCCAGCGTGTACTCGAACCAGATGGTAGGTTCATTGAAAGTCCACGAGATTCCCACGCAACCTTCTTTGCGCGCTATTGCCACGGCCTCCGCCGGGCTCAGCGCCGGCAGCCGCCCGACCTGACTCTCCACCTCCACATGCGACAACTCCCAGTTCTGGCAACCAGGACAGTGGAAGTTGCAACCCAGTGTCCCCAGCGAAAGCCAGCGCGAGCCCGGCAGAAAGTGATACACCGGCTTCTTCTCAATCGGATTCACCGAAATCGAGCCTATGCGCGCGTAAATGAGCGAGTACAACTTCCCATTCAAGTTCTTGCGCGTACGGCATACCCCCAATTCCCCCACCACTACCGCGCACCGCCGCTGGCACACTCCACACACCGCCACACCGTCGGCGCGCCCGCGGTAGTAGTAGCTTTCTTTCATCGCTCTACACGATTGTAACCCCACTCTGCTACTGCGTTGATTTATTGCCCGGCGAAGCATTGCTAGCTGCTGTGCGCCAATCGCTCGCTCTGCCTGATCTGCACTAAGCCACAAAACAGATTTTCTTCAGAAGACAAATTAGCCCCGCTGAGGAGTGAGTCAGAGACCTGAGGAATCGGTTAGTTCAAAGGCCAGATAGGGATTCCGAATATTTCTAGGTTCTTGCTCTCGCCCGTCGCTTCCAGCAACGCTGCCATCTCCTCCCGTGACCAGCGGCGCGCAAAGCGCTCGGCGGCGTTGGCAATCTCTGCCACCGTGGCCGCTAACACCGCCTGCGCGGCACGGTAGTCGGCTGGGTTGACCTTGTCGAACGTATCGGCAGCGGTGTGGATGTAGGTCTCGTAGCTAGCCGTCTCTTGCAAGAGGAAAAATGCTGGCACACCAGCGCGCACGAACGGCCCATGGTCACTGTACCAGGTCTGGCCCGGCTTGACCTCTTTGGGTCCCAGCGGCCCCAGCTTCTCGACCAGCGCCTCCAGCCGCGCACCAACGTCCGGCCGACCTGTATTCTCGTAGGCGATGACCCGCCCGGCGCCTGTGTCCATATTCACCATGGCCACAATTTGGTCAAGTTCCCCCGCATGTGCCCGCATGTAGGCGCTCGCGCCCACACAACCTTCTTCCTCTCCGGTGAACAACACAAAGCGCACTGTGCGTCGCAGCGGTTGCTGGGCGATGATGCCGGCTAGATCGAGCACCGCCGCCGTGCCCGCACCGTTATCCAGCGCCCCGGCACCTAACCCAATCGAGTCTAGATGCGCGCCTACCACCACGATCTCCTCCGGCCACTCTGTCCCGCGCACCTCCGCCACCACATTGTATGAGGTCGCTTGCCCACGGATGCGGTTCAGCGCACGTAACCGCACGGTGCTTTCTTTCCCTGCCGCTAGCCGCCGACGTAACCACAACCCGTCCTCGCGGCTTAGCCCAAAGACCGCCAGCGGTGCTAGCTCACCAAATAAAGCTACCGTTTGATAGAGCGTTTGCCCGGGTTGAAAGTGCACCAGCAGGAGCGCGGCTGCCCCCACTGCCTTCGCCCGCGCCACAATCCCTGGCACTGCCAAGAAGCTGGCCAAATACTCTTCCAATGTGCGCGGAGCCTCTCCCCGGCCCACGAGCAAGATCTTTCCCGCCAGTTGCCCCTGGTAGCGCGTGAAGTCTTCCGCGCTGCCTTCGCCGAGATCAACCACGCTGGCCGTCGTCTCCACGCTGGGAGTATCAACATAGGCGATCAGGTGGAGCTGCCGGTTTGCTTCTACGACTTCCGCCGTCAGTGCTTCTGCTTCCCAGCCAAGCATGGTGAAAGGCTCACGGTGAACGTTCACTGTCCCCGCCCGCCGAAAGTGCTCTTCTGCAAAGGCCACCGCACGCTCGCAGGCAGCGATGGTGCTAAGTCGTGCTCCTAGTTCGTCGCTTAGTTCTCGCAAAATGTCGTAGGCTTGGCTGCGAAAGAGAATTTCATTGATAAGCTGCTCGGTGGCGCTTTCTTGCCCAAGCAGCAACAGCGCTCCCAACGCCAGCCCGAACACTAGCCATAGACCGATGCGCCACGGCTTCATAACCCCTCTCTCCGATAAGCTATCCCGCGACTGTGCGGGCGTGAAGGCAGGGAGAATCCTAGGTGGCTGCTACCTTGGAAATCAAGCGGCGTCTGTTTGACCCGCGCACGCGGCTGGCTTGCGGCCCACCAGCGTGACCGCGTAGGCGCGCACTAAACTTTCCAGCGGCTGCGCTACCGCTGGACGCTCGCTCACTAGCTTGACCTCTACAAACCCTACCGCCCGAATCGTCTTCAAGTACTGATTCTCTTCCGATGCGGTACCGATACAGCTTTGCGGCGCACACTCGGCTAGCACTTTGTGTATCAGCCCCGGTTCACCGCGCAGCACAATATCGGCAACAGCGAAGCGCCCACCCGGCTTGAGCACGCGGTAGATCTCCCGGTACACTGCCGCCTTATCCGGGGTCAGATTGATGACGCAGTTGCTCAGCACAGCATCGGCATTCTCCGCTGCCAGCGGTAGCCGCTCGATGTCGCTCTGCAAAAACTCTACCTGCGGGTAGTTTCCGCGGGCGGCGTTGGCACGGGCACGTTGCAACATCTCAGGGGTCATGTCCACGCCGATGACCTGTCCCCGGACACCAACTTGGTTGGCGGCGAGAAAAACGTCCATGCCTGCCCCACAACCCAAGTCCACCACCGTCTCACCTGGCTGGAGCTGAGCTGCGCGCACAGGATTACCGCTGCCCTCGCCCAAGAACGCACCCTCAGGGACAGAAGCGATCTCTTCCAGAGAGTAATCCGGGGCGTAGCCCGGTGGGGTACAACAGGTAGCAGCAGTTTCAGCGTCTCGCACCCGTGCTATTTCGCCGTAAGCCGCACGTACTTTCTCTTTGAGCATCTCTCTTGTCTCTGCCATTTAGTCTTTCTTATATTGATAAAAGTCTATATGACATATAGAAGTTTTAGAGTTTAGTCACTGCTGCCCCTAGCGCCTCTAGCACTTTCTCATTGCGGCGACAATACAGCCATGGGCCGATGCGGACGCACTTCACCAGGCCGGCAGCGCGCAGTACCTGCAAGTGATGGGTGATGGTGGGCTGCCGCAGAGGTAGCTCCTTCGCCAGGTCGCAGACACACATCCCCCCTGCACGCCTATCAATCATCTCACAAGAACAGCAGCCACGCTTCTTTAGCAGCTCCAAGATGCGCAAGCGGGTGGGATGGGCCAGGGCGCGCAGTTGCTGTAGCCGGCGCACGGTATTAGTGCTGGTTGCTATTCCCATACATAGATACTTATCAATATAATTTCAGCTTGTCAAGTAGCTGAGATATTCTCCCCGCTAAGGGTGGAGGCAGGGGAGCCAGTGCGGCACTCAATGAGGAGTGCGAAGAAATGCACCTGCCAGATTACTCGTACCGCAGGGCGTCAACCGGATCGAGCCGCGCCGCTTTCACCGCCGGGTACATCCCAAAAAATAACCCCACACTCACGGAAACAATTACCCCGGCGGCTACTGCCCAGGCAGGTGTAGTGGTAGGCAAAGTTGGGGAGATTTTATCCACAGCTACGCTGACCAGATAGCCCAGCACAATTCCTAGCACGCCCCCAACCCCAGTCAGCGTTATCGCTTCCATCAAAAATTGCCAGACGATGTCGCGGCGGCGAGCACCGATGGCCTTGCGTACCCCAATCTCGCGTGTGCGCTCGGTGACACTCACCAGCATAATGGCCATCACCCCAACGCCGCCAACTAGCAAGCCGATAGAGCTAACCACCACCAAGGCCAGCGCTATCGCGTCGGTCAACTGGTGAAACTCCTCCACCATCTTCTGGGCGTGAGAGATGCCAAAATTGTCCCGCTCGTTATAACCCACGCCCCGCCGTCGCCGCAGCAGTCCCCGCACCTCATCAAAAGCTTCCTCCAGCTTGCCCGGCTGGGCCTCAGCGGCAATCAAGTGCTCATCGGCACCAGGGTTGTCCTTGCGAAAAGTCCAGTACGGCACCAAGACGCGGCGGTCGCCAGCCTCGTCACGGAAGAATTCGCCTTTCTTCCTTTCCAGCACCCCAACGACTTCATAAGGCCGACCGTCCACCAAGAAGGTTTTCCCCACGGGATCCTGGTTGGGGAAGAAGGCCTCGGCGAGATGATAGCCGATCACTGCCACCGGCACACGATGGTGCACTTCCGCCTCGGTGAAGAAGCGTCCTTGGGCGAGGCTAGCATTGAAGACTTCTAGATAGGCGGGAAACGAGCCTGTATAGGTGACGGCATACACTTCATGGTCGCGGTAGCGGGCCATGGAAGTATGCGGTGGTCCTTCAGCTATCCGGTGCATCACCTCAGCGACAACGTTCTTCACCGCTGGGCACAACTCGCGGATGGCCTCGGCATCTTCCAGCGTCAGCGACTTGCGCATCCGCTCCTCCCGGCTCAGCCGCCCGACGTGAATTCCGGGGTCGAACTTGAAGATCCACAGGGTGTTGGTGCCGTAATCTTCGATATAAGCCGCCACATCCTCGCGCAGCCCAGCGATAACCGAACTGACTGCGATCACTGTCGCCACACCGATGATGATGCCCAGTAGCGCCAAGAAGGAACGCAGCTTGTGGCTATGCAGCGCGCTGAGCGCCATGCGCAGATTTTCTGGCATTTCTAACCGCATCTTAGACCTCAAAGCGCAAGGCTTCGACTGGGTCTAGCCGCGCCGCCCGGCGTGCTGGGTAGATACCAAAAAACAAGCCCACAGCCGTCGCTACTCCCACAGCCAGTACCACCCAGGACACTGGCACACGTGTCGGCACCGCCACTGCCGCCTCCATCAAGTAGGCCGCCAAATAGCCTGCCGCTACTCCCAGCACACCTCCTACCCCAGCTAACACTGCTGCCTCTACCAAGAATTGCAGCAGGATATCACTTCGCCGCGCCCCCACCGACTTGCGGATGCCAATCTCCCGCGTGCGCTCCGTCACAGAGGCAAGCATAATGTTCATAATGACAATCCCGCCAATCACCAGAAATATCGACACCACCCCAATGGTGGCACTGGCAATGGCACCCGTCAGCTTGTGCCACAACTGCATTATCGTCTCTGAGACAATGATACCGAAATTATCCTCTTCGCCCGGGCTTAAGTGGCGCCGGGCGCGCATGAGCATCACCGCCTGCTCCTGGGTGCGTGACATCCACTCTGGGCTGTGGCATAGCACGATTATTATCAGGTCGCGATTCCGCCCATGGATCTTCAGAAACGTGCGGATGGGAATATAGATAAAGTTATCTTGCGACTGCCCGAAAACCGTTCCCAGACGCTTGGCCACTCCGATCACTTCAAACGGTCGGCCGCCTACCAGCAGCGTCTTGCCTATGGGGTCCTCGCGCGGAAAGAGACGCTCGGCTACGTCCGCGCCGATGAAGGCCACCAAGGCTCGGTGCTGGTCGTCGGAGTCGCTAATGACACGCCCGGCGGCTACCTCCACCACCTGCATCTCGCTCATAGTCACGCTGGCACTAATCCCGCGCACAGCTACATCTTCCAAGTTCTCGTTGGCGTAGCGAGCATCGGCATATATGCTGGCTTGCACGCCCACTGCCTTGGCTAGAGTGACACCCTCACGTACCGCCTCGTAATCCTCCCAGGTTATCCTTTTGTTGCGCCGCAGCGCCTTCATAATGGCTTCAAAGTCTGGGGTGATGGGCATGCGGCTGATGTAGAAAACGTTCGAGCCTAGGTTAGCCACTCGCTCGGCGATATACCGATCCATGCCTTCGATCACCGCCACCACCGCAATCAGCGCGGTGACGGCAATGATCACCCCGAGCAGGGTCAGGAAGGAGCGCAGCTTATGCGCCCGCAGCGCCCCGAGCGCCACCGACACCGGCTCACCGAAACAAAGACGCCTGCGCACGGACAGCCTCAGCCTATCTTTAGGATAACGCAAACAGGCCGGGGAAGGGTAGCGCTACTCGTACCGCAGCGCTTCCACGGGATCCAAGCGGGCGGCTTTCACCGCAGGATACATACCGAAAAATAGTCCTACACTGGTGGCCACTACCACTGCCGCTAGCACTGCCCACAAAGGCACAAAAGTAGGCAGACTGGGCACGGTGTGGCGCACAACAGCGCTGATCAGAAATCCAGCGGCTACCCCCACCACGCCCCCGACCCCGGTCATAGCCATAGCTTCGCTAAGGAATTGCCAGATGATGTCGCGCCGGCGAGCGCCGATGGCCTTGCGCACCCCAATCTCGCGTGTGCGCTCGGTGACGCTCACTAGCATAATGTTCATCACCCCAACGCCACCCACCAGCAAGCCTACCGAACTCAGTACCATCGTCACCAGCGCCACCATACCCACAATACTGTGGAACTCGCGGATGATGGAATCCACTGTGGAGTAGCCAAAGTTGTCGGGTTGGTCGTAAGGGACGCGGCGTTGCCGACGTAAGATGCTGCGTGCCTGGTCAATGGCGCGCGGCAACTGTCCCGGGAACGCCTCAATGCGAATGCCGTGGACATCCATCTGCGGATAGACTTTGCGAAACGCTCCGTAGGGGATGACTACGCGGCGGTCTTCGTCACCTGTGGGGCCGCCACCAAGCCCTTTTGGCCGCTCCAGCACACCCACCACCGTGAAGCTGTGGCCGTTGACCATCACCTGCTTACCCAGCGGCTCCAGCCCCCCGAACAAGCCTTCAGCGATGTCCTCACCAATCACCACTACTTCTACCCGGTGCAGATCTTCCACCGATGTGAACGGCCGGCCGTGCTTGATGACCGCGTTGGCATACACGGAGAAGAACTCTGCGGTAGTACCGCGGAAGTCTAGCCCTACTATTTCTTCGCTCTTGTAGCGGATGAGGTCGAGTTGGTTGGTGTAGATTGAGACAGTAGCGTTCTGGCAGGCAGTGCAGCCCTCGCGTACCGCCAGGTAGTCTTCGTAGCTGAGCGGCTTCCGTAGCCGCTCCTCGCGACTCAGGCGGCCGATGCGCGGGCCGGGATTGAGATGGTGGAAGAAGGCTGTATTGCTGCCGAAACTCTGGATGTTTTGCTGCACGTTGCGGTCGAGCCCCATCAGGATGGCCACTACCGCAATCAAGGTGGTGACGGCGATGATTACTCCAAGCACGGTCAACCCGGAGCGTAGCTTGTGCGCGCGCAAGGTGGCCAAGGCCATGGCCAGGTTCTCGCCAAAGCCCCGCCGCCAGTACAGCCTGAGTTTTTCGCGTAGGGTCATACCATTCCCTTCAAGCTTGACGCGCCTCGCGCCGATATGGTTCTACTCGGCGCGCAGGGCCACCACCGGATCCAGCCGCGCCGCCTTGCGCGCCGGGTAGATGCCGAAAAAGAGTCCCACCGCAGTAGACACCGCTACCGCCAGCACTACCGCGCTCAGCGGGGTGTGCATGGGCACGGGCGTGGTGGCGGCGACGAGCTGTGTCAGGCCCAGGGCCAGCACCACCCCCAGCACGCCGCCTATGGTGGCTAGTACGCTGGCTTCCACCAAGAATTGCAGCAAGATGTCGCGGCGGCGAGCACCTAGAGACTTGCGGATGCCGATTTCATGTGTCCGCTCGGTCACCGAGGCCAGCATGATGTTCATAATCACGATACCGCCTACCACTAGAAATACCGAAGTGATGCCCACAGCGGCGGCAGCAATCCCGCCCGTGAGCTGCTTCCACAAATCGTTGATTGACTCACTGGCGATGATCCCGAAGTTGTCTTTCTCGTCGTAGCGCAGGTGGCGTCGCGCTCGCATCAGCGAGCGCACCTGGTCTTTGGTCTGCTCGATGAAATCGGGGCCAGCACCCTTGACGGCGATGTACAGACCGTCTTCGCCCGGACCTTCGCCCCACAGCTTGCGAAAGGTAGTCAACGGAACATAGACGAAGTTATCCTGTGACTGCCCGAAAACCGTCCCTGCCTTCTCCGCTACCCCCACGACCTCAAATGGCAGGGCATCAATCCACACCGTCTTGCCCAGCGGGTCCACTTGCGAGAACAGCCGATCCACTATGTCCTGGCCGATGAAGGCCACTAAGGCGCGCCGCTCGTAGTCACCCGGAGTGAGGTAGCGGCCATAGGCTACTTTTTCAGTGGAGACAGCGAGCCCATTGGGGGTGATGCCACGCACGCTCACTTCTTCCAGCTCTTCTCGCCCCGCACGCACATCCTTGCGTGTCCAGCCTATCGCCCCGACCTCCTCGGCTAAGCTCAGTCGCTCGCGCAAATATTCGTAGTCCTCCCAGGTTATTTTCTTGTTCCGGCGCTGTGCTTCCAGGTATTCCTTGGCGTTGGTGATGATGGGAAAGCGGGTCACCAGAAAAATGTTCGCGCCCAGGTTGGCTACCCGCTCAGCAATGTAGCGGTTCATCCCTTCGATGACCGAGATGACGCCGATCAGTGTGGTCACCGAGATGATGACCCCGAGCAGGGTCAGGAAAGAGCGCAGCTTGTGCGCGCGCAGTGCCGCCAGCGCCATCTCCGCCGGCTCACGCAAAAACAAGTGTCGCTTAGACACGTAATTCCCCCTCTTTAGAAAACGAACAAAGAAGTGAGAAAGTTTCCTCATTCACAGCGCGCTGAGTTAGAGCTCAAGAAGAAACGCTGCGGTCACTTAGAGAGACACCTTAGCCGGTAGTCAACTCGCACCACGTGCTCACAGGAGCGAACTATGAGAAGATAGCGTGGAAGCCTACCTTCACCACAACCCATACCAGCCAAGTCAGCATCACCCACCCCAACGCCTTCTGGAAAGTGAGCTTGCGCGCTGCGGCCGCAAAGCCGGTACTCAGCAGCAGCAGCACCCAGATGGTGAACAGGTCAATGGAGCGCATCAGACTCAGCAAGGGCTTACCGGTGCGGTCGGGATCAAACAGGACTCCAAGATTCGACGCCACCAAGTTCTGCACGTCCACGTCCTCGGCAGGCTTCAGCCCGATGATCACCAGCGCCAGCAGACTGACCAGCGCATAGGGCATCATCCCCCAGACTACCACCGGAAAGGCGCGGCGAAACTCTAGTTCGTTGCCAGCTAGCACATTGAACACGAACAAGAATACGCCACTGACGATCAGCGCCGTCAGCACCGGGCTCAGCAAGCCCGCAGCATAGGCCTGTACGGTAGCAAACCGCATCACTTGCCCTACCGCTTGCTCGCGTTGCTCGGCGGACATCTGCTGAAAGCGTTCACTCTGCTCCATCTGAGTGCGGATGATGCGCTCCCAGCCGACGCGATAGCCTAACCACCACGTCACCCCCAGCGAGAGCAGGGTCAGGATGACGAGCGGCAGCAGAAAACTGGGTCGGCGGGCAATGGTCTGGAGGGTTTTCGCGGGAGAGAAAAAGATACCGCTCAGCCGTCCTAATTCACTCAGCTCCACCGTGGCAGGGGAAATTTCTTCTGGCATAAAAGTCCTCACGCAAAAATGCAGACAACTTAGACTTACACTCGCGCGGATTCTAGCAGAATCCAAGGACAAGCGGGAGGCAAGCTAGCGGGTACGCTCGTCCGATTCGATCTGGCCGTCGCGCAAGCGGACAGCGCGGTAGGCGTGGGCAGCGATATCGCGCTCGTGGGTGACCAAGATGATGGTATTGCCCTGGGCGTGCAGGCGGTCAAAAAGGACCATGATGCCGGCGCTAGTTTGGCTGTCCAGGTTCCCAGTGGGCTCGTCAGCCAGCAAGATGGAAGGGTTGTTCACCAACGCCCGCGCCATCGCCACCCGCTGACGCTCTCCCCCGGAGAGCTCATTGGGGCGGTGGTGCATGCGCTCGGCCATGTCCACGGCTCGCAAGGCTTCCTTGGCGCGCTCGAGGCGCTCTTTTGCCGGGGTGCCGTTGTAGATTAGGGGCAACTCCACGTTGTGCAGGGCGGTGGCGCGCGGCAGCAGATTGAAAGTTTGGAAGACGAACCCGATCTCTTTATTGCGGATGAAAGCTAGTTCATCGTCGTCCAACTGGCTGACCAAGCGCTCATTGAGCCAATAGTCACCTTGGGTGGGGGTGTCAAGGCAACCGATTAGGTTCATCAGGGTGGACTTCCCCGAGCCTGAAGGGCCCATGATGGCTACGTACTCGTTCCGCTCCACCTCCAGATCGATTCCGCGGAGGGCGTGCACAGCGGTGGCCTCGCCCATGTCGTAAGTCTTCCAGAGATCCCGTGTCCTGATAAGAGCCATGGCCGCTACCTATCTTTTTTATGGCTGCGGCTTCGCCGCCGCTTTCTCCTCGCGCACCCGCGCTAGATGCTTCAATTCCCGCAATACCTTGTAGCTACCGATGACGATCTGCTCGCCTTCCTTCAATCCCTCAGTAACCTCAATATCAGTGACTCCGGTGATGCCGGTCTTGACCTCGCGGAAGCGAGCGCGGCCATTCTCGACCACAAACACCCCTTGCAGCTCCTTCTTATCGTCCTCTGGACTCGCCGTGAGGCTGGTGGCGGCGCGCGCACTGCCCTGCTTCTCCGCCCGCTCAGCAGCTTCAATGTCGGCCTGGCGCCGGATAGTGAGTGCCTGGATAGGTATGGTGAGGACATTTTTGCGGGTGGCGGTAGTGATGCGTGCGGTGGACGAAAGGCCTGGGCGCACCGTAGCCAGCGGGTCGCTGAGTGTAACCACTACCTTGAAGTCCTTCGCCTCTTGCGTACCGGTAGTGGTTTGGGTGGCGGACTGGCCGGTGGAGCGTACAATGGCCGTAGTGCCAATCTCGGTCACCATGCCCTGAAATTTCTGATTAGGGAAGGCGTCAATGGTAACTTCGGCGGTCTGCCCGAGCTCGACGTTGACGATGTCGGTCTCGTCCACCTTCACCTCTGCCGTCACCTTCGACATGTCCGCCACCGTCATCAGAAAGCTACTCGGGTTGAACTCATTGCCGGGCACCATCTGCTCGCCCACATGCACCGGTAGATTGGTGACGAGGCCATCAATGGGCGAGGTACAGATGGTTCTTTGCAGCACATCCGTGAGCTGCGCTAGCTGGGCCTGCGTCTGTCGGAGCTGGAAGCGGACTCGCTCCAGGTCCGCCACCGTCTGGCGTATGCGTGCCGCAGCCAAGTCGGTCGCCGCCTGCGCACTCTCGAACGCAGCCTTGCGCGCGTCATACTCAGCCTGCGAGATCAACTGCTCGCGGAACATCAACTGGGCGCGTTCCCACTCAAGTCGCGCACGCTCAAAGTCAGCCGCAGCGCGCGCCTGTTCGGCCAAGGCAGTGCGGTGACTGGCCTGCGCCGCTTCCACAGCAGCTTCGGCTGACTTCACCACCGCGCGCTGGCCCTCCACATTGGCTGCTGGCTGTATTGCTTCCAGCTTGAGCAGCACCTGCCCGTTCTTTACTCGCGAGCCTTCTTCGACCAGAATTTCCGTAATCTTGCCATAAGATTGTGCACTGAGATTGACGTAGTGCTGCGGCCGAATCTCCCCAGAGGCAGTAACAACCGAGGTCAGCTCCTGCCGCTTCACCTTCCCTAGCTGCACCTCTACCAGGCCGGCTCGGCTCTGCTTGACGCTGATGCCTACCACCAGCGCCAATGCCGCCACCCCTACAACCACGAGTGCGTATTTGCGTCGCCGCGTCATCACTACCAGAGAGAAATCCTCTCTCCCCCAGTATTACGAAGCAATCCCCTCTAAAGTTTGCGGAATTTTCGCCCGCCCTCTCTCTAGGCTGCTTCCGCCTAAAACTATATATATTACCGCAGTTCCGCCGCTAGGTAAAGCCTCTTGCTAACCTAGCCTGTGGCACCTGCATCCAACATTGTGAAAGCCAGAAACGGTGGTGTGCAGGGCTTTTACCTTGACGCTTCCATCCGCCAAAAGTAAAATTAGGTGGTTGCAGCGAAGGGGGAGGCTGATCACATGAAATCTTACTACCCGCTTTCGCGCCTAGCGCTGCTTCTGGGCGCTGCCCTTCTCCTGCTACCCGCCGCCACTCCGGCACAACAACCGCAAGAAGAAAAGAAACCGCCCCGGCCTCTGACCGAGGGGTTGCCCAAGCGCGAACTGAGCGAGAAAGAACGCCAGCGACGCGAAGAAGCCCTGCGCAAGGAGCTGGAAACCCACTACAAGAAATGGCTGGAGGAAGATGTCGCCTACGTCATCCTCCCGGAAGAGGGTGAGGCTTTTAGTCACCTGAACACTGAGGAGGAGCGGGAGCAATTCGTGGAGCAGTTTTGGCTGCGGCGCGACCCCACCCCAGATACCGTTGAGAACGAGTACAAAGAAGAGCACTACCGCCGCATCGCCTACGCCAACGAGCGCTTTGCCAGCGGCATCCCCGGCTGGAAGACCGACCGCGGCCGCATCTACATCATGTGGGGCGAGCCGGACGAGAAGGAATCCTATCCGGCTGGTGGTATGTACGAGCGCCCGCCGGAGGAAGGCGGCGGTTCTACCTCCGTCTATCCGTTCGAACGCTGGCGCTACCGTTATCTGGAAGGTATCGGCACGGACATTATCCTCGAATTCGTGGACGTCACCGGCAGCGGAGAATACCGCCTGACGATGGACCCCTCGGAGAAGGATGCCCTGCTGCTAGTTCCCGGCGCCGGGCTCAGCTG
>Ga0315310_10001430_pt1 | contig 15084 bp, 13 predicted proteins | sample TDP5_MG_FD_203630 | JGI IMG/M metagenome (GOLD analysis project Ga0315310, IMG submission 203630) | Freshwater sediment microbial communities from Lake Towuti, South Sulawesi, Indonesia - TDP5 | ecosystem: Environmental > Aquatic > Freshwater > Lake > Sediment | place: Indonesia: South Sulawesi... | reverse complement strand
GCGTCACCCATCTCCGTCACTATGGCGATGTCCACGTACCTGTTGGCCTCCTCCCGGCGGCCAGGCAGTACCCCCACCGTCAGCCCCTTCATCTCTTTCGCACCCTTGCAGGCAGCCTCCATCACCCCGCCCCTTCCACCACAGATGAGGACAGCCCCACGGCTGGCAACCGCCTTTCCAACTTCCTCGGCCATGAGCCACACGTTCGGGGACACCTTGCCTCCGCTTCCGATCACAACTATCTGCTTCATGCAGCGAGTTTGGAAAAGATTCGTTATAGCTCTTCCACCGCGACACCGCATAAAACGCACGGCGCGCTCTCTTCGCCAGGACGCTTGAGGAGGTCTAGAGGTGGTTGATGTAGACAGTTCTCTCCGTTCTGTGGGACACCCGCCTTCTCTTCCTTCCAGCCAAGAATATCTCGACTTCTCTCTGCTTTTCAGGTGAGAGGTCGCGGAATCTCGTCACAAGGCCTCCTAGACGCATATACAAGTTCCGGGCAGGCAATAGAGTTTTTGCCGGAATCTTCTATATTCCTCGACGGAAAGGCTGATGGAGTGGAGGACTATCGGAGCGGTCGAACGAGCCAAAGATCCCCGCGAGCAAGGTGGATATCCCGTCGCTGAGGGGGTCTGCACCCAAGCACTCAGCTCACCATGGTCCTCCAGTAGTGCTCCGTCTTCGGAAGCCGGATTTCGTCCAGCCGGCCGTATTGAAGAGATTCCTTGCCGCACTTTGCGCATATCACGATGCCCCTGTTATGGTCCAGCACCTTCCACTCCAGGGACCCGCAGTTGCTGCACGCAATGCACCCGACGCGCCCCGGGTTGGGATGAGGCAGCTTCACCCCTCTCCACCCACCAACAACCCTCGTGGGCCGGCGCCTCTAATAACCGGATCGCGGATCGACCTGTTCTCATCCATCTTTCGGCTCAGGACTCGTGTCTCACTTCTCGTTGGATCTTTTGTTCTGTCTCCCCGGAATCTTTTCGAGATCAACCTGGATGCCTACGCTGAACGCTACAAGAGACATCTCAGCCGTGAGGTCGACGGCGCCGATCATCTCCGGGGGAACTTGGTCTCTGATCCGACCAGCCACATCCATAACTAGGTCCAGCATGCTCATCACAGCTTTGGACGCCGTCTCCGTGGACACCGTCCTGCCGCGCACGGACTCCGCCTTCTCCTTGAGGCTTTCGAAAAGTTTTCTCCCGGGGTTATTTCCGGTTGTTCGAATTGAAGGCAATCTCGGGCCACCAGCACTTCCATGGATCAAGCTGGGATAAGGTTCTCCGACGAACTCTTTCTCGTCGATCGATCGGATCTGCTGCAACTGAGTTCTTCATTTGAGCCTTTTGACTGAGCTTTTCCATCCGGGTTACCGTATGCCGCCGGGGTCTCCACTCAAGGCTTCTCGATCGATTGGCGCTCGGCCTCCAAGAGGTAGTCGAGGGGCACTATGTTTCCAATTCCCATCATGTGCTTGGGATCGAGATTGTTCTTCAGGTGTGCCATCTCGAGAAGCTCATCGTGCCTGTACATCAACTCGAGGTAGGGCTTTGTTTTCCCGTCCTCTTCGTAGGTCTTCTTTCCGACGCCGTGCTCGCCGGAGACCGTGCCCCCTAGCTCGACGCCCTTCCTGGCGAGCCTGAGATAGGCTTTCTTGACCCTGGCCAGCTCCTTTTGAGACTCGGCGAGGAAATTGAAGTGCAGGTGGTTGTCTCCTATGTGTCCGAAGATCACGTATGAAACCGTTACGTCGGCGAGGGTCCTTAGCACTTCCGCTCTGTCTGTGAACACTGCTGAGGAGAACTCCTGAGGCTTCACTCCTGATCGTTGCCATACGGACTGAGGCAGCGTCATTGGGTCGATGTCGCTGAGCTGGCCCAGCTTCTCCTCCACGGATAAATGCTTCCATGGTTCCTCATCCGCGTCCCCTCCCCTCTTCTCGTATATCCTATCTAGGAGGGTCTCGGTTCCGACCCGCAAGTAGAAGTCCATCATGGTTTGAAGGGCTTCATCCGGCACCGCTATGTCGGTTCCCATCTTGTGTGTGCCCAACCTTCGAACGAGTTCGTTGACGGCTTGAGGAAGGGAGTGACGGAACTCCTCGAATCCAGCGCGCTCTGCCTCACTCAGTGTCGCCCAGCTGTCCATTGAGCCGTGCTCCTCCATCAGCGTCAAGAGCTGCTGAGCCGCCTCAGCCTCGTTCTCCTGCTCAAAGAAGACTGCGGACTTCGCCTGAGGCGGTATGCGTGGATGCATTCTCTTCAGGAATGCGAGGGAGTTTTGGTCGAAGTACTCTATTGACAGGACGTTTACTGAGTCTTTGGAGTCCGAGCTTATCTTCCCTCGAGATAAGTCTCGAAGCGCCTTGGAGAATGTGAGCCCCGCTGCGATAGTTGGGAAGAAGGCGACGACGCTGAGGAGTTCGCCCAGCCGCGGGACGAGCCTCACCTCGACCTCGGTCACGACCCCCAGCGTGCCCTCCGACCCGATGAACAGGTCCACGAGGTCCATTCCCGGCTCAGCGAAGTAGCCGGCGGCGTTCTTTATCTTGAGAAACCGATAGCTCGGCAAGTGCACAACGATCGTGTCACCGGCCAAGTTCTCAATCTCGAATTCACCGTTCTCATCAGCAAATGTCTCCCCCCTTCTCACGTCGAGGACCTCACCGCTGGGGAGAACCAGCCTGATCCGACGGACCCACTTTCGGGTCGGGCCGAAGCGGAAGGTCCTCGAACCCGAGGCGTTCGTTGCAACCGTCGCGCCGAGGAGAGCGGTTGCCTCAGTGGGATCAGGCGGATACATGTAGCCGCGGCTCTTGAGAGCCTCCTGGAGATCGCCTATCGATATCCCGGCAGGCGCTACCGCGAACGGCTCGCGGGTCTTCCGGTCTTCGCCGAGAAAGATCTGGTAGACCCGACCGGTTTCCCTATTCCTGTAGAGAACTTCCTCAAGGCCCTCGACCTGAACAACGGACGCCAGGTTCTGTGTGGCGAGCACCCATCCCCCGAGCGGGACACGGGCCCCGGTCAGACCGGTGCCAGAGCCTGAGACTGTGATGCAGACATTCCCGGCCTCAGCTTCCCTGAGAACCATCGACACCTGAAATTCGTCCTCTGGGAGAAACAGGGCTTCGGCCTTCCCGACAACGGCTCCCGCCTCATCGCGAAGGTAGTTCTCGAGCGCCAAGGGGTCTTCCTTTCGATGCAAGCTACTTGGAGATCTGAGGGAAACCGGCTTCTGTGTCCTTATCCGGGAAGACCTCATGTGTCCGAGGCTATGCCGCAATGTATAAGAATGTATTCGGAGGAGACGACCGTCCTCCTCAACGAGCGTGAAGGCTGGCCGATCGCGGAGACACCCGACCTTCGGGTGGTTACAGATCTCGGTGTCGATCGATCCCTTGAACGAATGGCTGCGGGAAGGCTGGCTTTGGCATTTCTTGCGGGTTCTTTCAGCCGATTCATCGGCTTGGATGACAGTTTGTCCCCTCTATCGGTGGAGCATCAATCCAAACAGATTCATTTTCACCGCGCCCTCTGAGAAGAACGGAGTCCGCGCTGCTTTTATCCCTGCGAGCGGAGGGCTGGTCAGCGGGGCGCACGCGGCTGTACATGCTTGGACCCCCATCAAGATCATGTGAAGCACGCGTGATGCCCCACTCAGGCTCATAGCACTCCGGCACCACATGATCTATCTATGAAGGAGATCCGTCGATTCTGCGGGTGCTCGAGTGTTGAGACGGGGCAGTCTGGCTTGATGCCTAGGAACGAGCTGTTTTGTAGAGGATCCTTCGACGCCAAGCCCTGAGACGTCCTCTGAGCACCTTTGTGATGTTGGGGAGGTGGAGGAGTCGATCTATCTCCCTCAGAATCCGCTCGGCCTCTCGATCCATGCTCTGCTGCTGGACAGGTGTATGCGGCCAGAGATAAGTCGGTGAGCTGAATGAAAGTGAGGTTCCGATCGATCAGGAAGATTCCAAAAGTCCAAGAGCATTCATCGGACATCGATCGACGATGTGGGCGCCAACATCTATACCTTGTAGTCTGCGGGCATCCCCCAATTCTCAGCCTTTTGGTAGCGAGGGTTTGAGGATTGGAAGTGTACCCAAATTGGAGCATGATCCAGTTCGGGGTTGGCAGCAAATAGAGTCCGATCGCCATACCGGATTGCCTCCAACACTAGCGGCAACTCTCTTCGGAATATGTCGTCGCGCCATCCCGCTCTCCCAAAAACTAGACCTCCACTCACATGACAATAGACATCCAGAGATGGCCCATTTGGGCTGACCGTCCATTCGGCAAGCGCTTCATCCCGCATGAAACGGGTATACCATCCTGAGATCTGCCCTAGATTGTAATCCGGACCGATAGTAAGGAACAAGTCGCCCGTTGAGTCTGAGTGAGTCAAGGTGTATCGACGCGGAACGGTAGGAGCTTCAGGACTGACGCCTGGCATGTAGTTGACATGCAACTTCCCTGGGCTTGGACGACTCACTGCGATCAACCGACTCTATGGCTAGCACTCGAATATGAAGAGGATTTTTTCCGGAATCTCCAGTTTCTCAAGAGTTTCTGTTGCTTCTTCGGCGTGTTTTTCAGGCTGGAATTGTAACGAGAACACGTGTCCGACGACACCATTTCCATCGATCATACAAGCTACTCTTCCTAGAAGGATACCGAGGGGAGTTGTGCCATGTGACTTTCGACCTTATTATCCCTTTCGTTCGACAATGCACGGGTAAACCGTCGACCGATCCCAAATTCTTAAATACATGAAGTTTTTGCGCGGCGAGGTTGAACTGCATGAAAAGGTCTCTTCTATTCGCTGTGACGGCGATAGCGGCAATCATCGTTGTGGCTGCCGTGTTCCTGCTTCAAGCCTTCCGCCCCTCCCCCGTCGGCTTACATGGGTCCCTGTTCGTGAGTGATGCGGGGCAATCTCATGGAGGCTTCGAATACAACGCGGAGTGGAACGCCACTCTGACCGTAGAGGATTCCACTGGAAATTTGAAGTTCGTTCTAGATGTGGGACTTGGCGACGCCCTGATGAAGCACGAATACCGTATAACCGATTTCGTCAAGGAGCCCAGCAAGATCAGGATGATGGTCGAGGGTCAAGCACTGGTCTTGCTCTGGATAGACAATGATGCGATCTGGAACCGCATGTACGACAAATACTACATTGCCTCCTGGGGCAGCGACGCCCCGCCTGAGGAGATGAGGGGAACCATCTCACCGAAGATCTTTCCTGGCCTAGCCGACCACTATTATGTTGAACTGAGATTGCGATAAGATATCGATGGCCATGTTGTTCAAGTGAAAAACCTGGTCGAACCGAGCCACCGGAACTGAGTCGCCTGAATCTCTTGCCTGTCGATTGACTGATTGAACAGTGATCAAACAGACCGCGAAATAGCAGGCATGGTGTCCGACACATCTATGGGTTATCGTCAGCGCCGCACAGATTAAGGTGGATCGATAGCGGGGGCTCCTCATCTGCAGAGGCTAACGAGAACTCGAAAGCGCATGATGGGCGAGTCTCGGTCAAACGATGCCCGCTCGCTCGATCGGTGTGTGTTCTAGGCTCTAAGAGTCTCGGTCAGCGATTCCGCAATGAGTTTTATATCTCCTTGAACATGAATCGTCTCTTGATCATGATGGATGAGTTGGGACAGAGTAGGCCCACGTTCTATTTCGACGTCCACGGAGGGATAAACACGGACAAGACCGTTGATCTTGCTGTGAGGAGGGCAGGGGAACTGGGAACGCGGAAGGTGGTGGTCGCCTCGGAGACTGGATTGACGGCCTTGAAGGTCTTGGACGCGTTCCCCGAGGGTGAGGTGATAGTCGTGAGCTCGGCTGCCGGCACCTGTGTCGAGGGCAGTGTGATCGGCGACCTGAGGGTGGGGATACCCGACGAAGCGATGCTTGAGGAGTTGAAGAAACGGGGCGCAAAGATCGTCAGGGGGACAGATCCTTTCTGGAACCTAGCCGCACACACGAACCTAGTAGACGCGTGCAAGCTGGGCATGATGTACTTCAAGGTGATCTGCGGGGGGATTCACGTATGCATGACCGCGATCCTAGAGGCCACGGATGCGGGTTACCTGACCCAGGGAGAGGAGGTCGTGGCTTTGGCAGGGAGCTTCGTGGGTCTTGACACCGCCATTGTCGCAGGGGCTGCGAACTCGGTCAACTTCTTCAAGGCTTTCGAGGTGAGGGAGATCATCTGCAAGCCCAGGCGGCCCCGATACACCTGGCCCATAGACCAGAAAGACTGGAAGGGCGACCTAGAGAAGTACCGCCGTTTCGCGATCGATCGATCACCTTGACGTCTTCGTGCAGCATTGGAGATTATCGGCACCTATACATGTCGATTTGGCCCGATACAAGTTCCGTAGGGTGAGGTATTTATGCCTCGAGGTGTGCCACGAAACAAGGATCGGACACGAGCATGGTGAACAAGCAGGTAGCGAGATTTGTTCATCAAGCAGGCGCGTGCTAAAGACAAGCGGAGATTGCGTATGCAGATATTGAACAAGGAGATGGAGAAAAAGATACGAAACGGCATCACGAATTTTGTTCTGCGCAAAGAATATGATGTGGCGATAGCACAGATTCCCAATATCATAGATGAACTCTATGCTAACATCCCGGACAACAGACGCACTTCATACGGGAGGGTTCACACCGTCAAAGTCTTGAGCGAGTATCTGTACACTCAATTTACCCAAATGGGCGCGCCCGCATATGAAATCGCGTCGCGTGCATTCAAAAAAGCCGATGATTATAGGACCGGGGGTGTTTCGCTCGGAATACTATCCCATTATGGACTCGGTGATTACAGGAAAGTACTTCCCTATTTTGAATCCGCTGCCGCTTCTTCTGACTATGCCATGCGTGAATTGGCCCAAATGTTCTTTCGAAAACTCATAGGAAAGCATCCCGATGAAATAAAAGAGTATTTGCTGCGGCTTGCAAAATCGGAAGATGCCAACGTACGTCGATTCGTTAGCGAAACTCTACGTCCGGTGCAGGAGAACAGATGGTTCTATAAGAACCCTAATTATCCATTATCCATATTGAAGAATATGTTCAAAGAGAGTTCACCGTATCCGCGTGCTTCCATAGGGAATAACCTAAGTGACTTGGCAAGGCGACTCCCTGACCTTGTCTATGATTTGGCGAAAGAACTGGTTGACAGCGGGGACAAAAACTCCTGCTGGATAGCCTATCGAGCATGCAGAAATCTCGTAAAAAAAGAGCCTCTCAGGGTGATGGATCTGTTGAAAGTGGACGAATACAAGTACAAGAACAGGACACATAAGAGAAGCGACTACTAGGGTAAATGAGGCGAAATCTATATTACATGAATCAGGGTCTATGCTGCGAAAGCGGAGAAGGATCGCGCGCCCGCAGGTGACAACATGGTTGAATTCATAGAAATTGAAGCAAAGAGCGTATTGACGCCGCATAGGTTCAGGGATAACTGGTACTGGGAGAGATACGCGATCAACCCTTATCGCGGTTGTCAGTTCGCCTGCAACTATTGTGACGCCATAACTGAAAAGTATTTGGTGCATAAGAATTACGAAGATTTTTCAAGGGTGATCTATGTGAAGAAGAACATCGACGAGGTTCTGGAAAGGGAAGTCAAAAAAGTCAAACCTGATGTTGTGGCCATGTCGGGAGTCACCGACCCATATCAGCCCGCTGAGAGAAAATACGAAGCAACAAGGAAGAGCCTGGAGATACTAGCAAGACACAATTTTCCCGTTCATATCGGTACGAAGAGCGATCTCGTCTTGAGGGACGTTGATCTGCTCAGAGAAATAGCGGGACAGACCTGGTGCACGGTTTCCTTAACGATCACAACTTTCAACGAAAGAATCTTGCGACAGCTGGAACCGCTAGCCCCTTCACCGGAAAGAAGGCTGGAAGCGGTCAAGAAATTGAATGAAGAAGGGTTGCAGGCGGGGATCGTGTTTACCCCTATTGTGCCGTATATCTTGGACGATCCCAACAATATCGAGGAGGTAATCAAGAGAGCATCTGGATGTGCCAAATATGTCTTGATCGGTGCGGGAATGACCCTAAGGAGCAATCAACGGACGAGGTTCTTAGAGTTGTTGGAGAACAGCTTTCCAGGACTCGTAGAAAAATATAGGGGCCTATATGAAGAGCAGATGAGCCCTCATAAAGACTATGTAATCAGGTTGAGCAGGCGTGCATTCGATTTCTGCAAGAAATATGGCGTAAAAAACTTTATCTCACCGCCAAGTTTTGAGAGGCACTTGAAGGAGAATTTTGACGTAGCGAATCATCTATTGCTTATAGCCTTTTTCAAGGAATTTAGATCTGCAAATCCCTACTCAGCGTGGGCTTACCACAAGGCATCTCAGAATATCGAGAACTTGAACGAGAGCCTAAGAGATATCAGTGATAGAGGGGAGTTGAGATGGATTCCTGGTGTAGGAGATAGCATTGCTAGGACCATCGAAGATTTCCTGATCAATGGGAAAAGTGAAACATTGGAAAAAGCGATGAATGTGACGTGAATAGGAAGCAGGCATAGAGCACGCGCCAGAATCGGCCTGATGTGTGGTTTCAAGATGTCCCCGAAAGAGCCGTTAGAAGAGTTTTGAAGGATCATGAAGCACTACAATATTCTTGGCACCGCGTTTTCAGATCGATCGCGCCTGGCAGAGCATCGAGAGGCGCATGACACTCCAGGGCTGTCCTCCCCGGGTTTCCAACACGTGCCCCGTGCGACCTCCACAGCCATTTTCAGTGTTATGGGCAGCTAGCCGCGCATTTTCCAAGACATCGACCTCGCCGATAAATCGGCAGTGCTTCAGTCTTTATTGAACGAAACAACCAAGAGTCTGGAAGGAGATGGGTGAGCACCATAAAGTCGATCGAAGATCGATCGATCGCCAACGGATGGGTGTCTTCAGCCAGACATAAGTCAGTGAGCTGAGTGAAAGTGAGTTTGCGTGCTCACTGTCGTCGAGATCGATCGATCTTGATGTGGAGAAGACTTGGGATTGTAGATCTACTCAGAGACTCCTCCTTGGCGCCACCGGAGGATGCGGTAGCTGCCGGACCACATCAACACGGTGAGGAGTACGCAGTAGGCAGCGGTCCATTCGATAGACAGATTGGTGAACGCCCCTAGGAACGCGAGGAGATTGACCAGTGCCCAGTGAGCCACGAAGATGGGCAGTGACATCCGTCCGAACACTGTCAGGAGGGCGAGCGATACGCCGCGATTGTGGGCGAACTGTGTTGCGCCCCAGATCAGGAGTCCCAGGAAGCAGACGATCGCTGTTATGAGGTAGAAGTGCATGCCGAAGGCAGTCTCCACGGGAAAGAGCAATGCGAGGAGGGAGGCTGAGGCCAAGCCGGCGACGCCTAGGAAGAAGAAGCTGCGTGTTGGTTCTTTGTGGGTTAGGAAGATCTTTGATGCGCCTGCGCCCATTAGGACCAGGGAGAGTGTCTTGCAGACAGAGAAGGTGCCGGTGAGAAACGGGGCAGCAAGGATCTCGGGCAGAGCTTGGGGGATCGGGGAGAGAAATGTGAAGGGGACGAGCGCTCCCAGGGCGACGCCAGCAACGAAGAGCATCTTCCAAGACAGGATGAGCACGAGAGGGAAGGCGATCAGGTCTGTCAATCCTACGGCGGCCACTGGGTTGGCCCATGCGCTCAGGCGCTGTGAAATGAGTTCAGGGTGCGTGACGATGGTGATGGATGTCCCTATGATGATCAGGCTTAGGTATCGGACTAACGTGTGGCGCGTAAGCCGGAGCAGGTCGCCGGTCTGCCTTCGTCGGTGAATCATGAGGGCGAGCGCTGCGCCGGTCACGAAGAAAAAGAAGGCGATGGGGGTGACGGAGGCATTCCATCCAGCCTGCGCCACGATGCCTAAGACGACGGCCATGAAAGCCGCGCCCACCGCCGTGAAAACCAGTAGCGTTCCTTGCTCCAAGACTGTGCGTCGGCTCGGAAGCAGGTTACCGGTTGTCCACCGCCGCAGCAGGAGCAAGGCAGCGGCAACTGCAAGGATGACCCAGAAGGTGAAGATGGGATCAACCAGAGGCTCCGACGGGCCGGCGACCCCTAACAACAGACCCAAGATTGTCGAATCTTTGAGCATGTGTTGGAGATCCCCTCCGCCCCCGGCGACCAGAATCGCAAGCAGTGTGTGTACGGGGATCATCAAGAGGATCCCGGCACCCCGCAGAGCGTCGAGAGAGGCAACACGCTTCAAGACTGTCCTCCCCACTTTTCAATGCATGCGCCTGTGCTCCCTTTTCCTAGGCTTTTTAGCTTTGCGGCCGTTCAGCTAAGCGCTCTTGATGGCATCGCCGCCGCCGGCGGATCGATCATGCCTCAGCGTTTGTTGAACGAAACAATCAAGAGTCTGGAAGGAGATAGGTGAGCGCCATGAGGTCCCTCACAGCGTCAAAGAAGATTATTGGAGCATCAGGCTATGGCCGCAAGGGGCGCTATCGATCCATCGACGACGTTCTCCCGTGCTGAATCGGCGGAGGCTTCGATTTGGCTCAGTCCATGGAAAACAGCTCTTGTCCACGCTGCGGGTCATCGGTTGCGTCCGATGCGGTGTTCTGCCAGAATTGCGGAACAAGAATAGGTAGGGACCGACCTACTCCGCCACCGGTCCCTGTACGCGAGCCTCAGGTAGCAAGACCCGTGGAAGACCGGTCGCCCTTGTTCGAGACGAGCAGGCAACCACCGTCGAGCGTCGCGGGCAGGGAAGTCGGTACCCCGACGGTCGTTCTAGCGGCGGCCCTAGCGGGGGCGGTTGTGCTGTTCATCTTTCTCGGCGCGTCTATGAATTTGCGTCTAGAGAGATCGAATCTCGAGCAGGCCCGTCTGCAGTCTCGGCTTAACACCATCAACGAAAATTACAGCTCGCTGTCTCAGGAGTACTCGTCTCTTCAGGCGAACTACAGCACTCTGCAGACACAGTACAATTCCTTGAAATCGTCGTACGGCACCTTAGCGTCAAGCTACGATTCCCTTCAGACGCAATATCAGCAAATAGAATCTCAAGAGCAACAGATCCAAAGTTGGTACGACGACGTCAGACAGCAGGTCAACATGAGACTCGGAAACAACCGTACGGAATGGCAAGCGTTTGTGACTCCCACTGACGCCTTGGTGGAAAGCCTCGTCGTTAACATGACTGGGGGATGGAGCGATGGCGGGGACTCCGATGAATTCTGGAGTGATGTGAAGAGGCTCTACGACTGGGTCGAGCGGAACGTCAAATACTCGTATGACTCGCCATGTCCCAATCTGCCATCTTTGCTTGGTGAGCCGTCGTGGAAGGCGGAATACTGGCGGTTTCCGAACGAGACGATCCGAGACAAGCACGGAGACTGTGAAGACAACGCACTTCTCCTATGCAGCCTCATACGCTCATACTGTGACCGAAAGTACATGTCGTATTGCATCTTGATCGAGGGAACCGTAGGGCACGCAGCGGTTGCATTTCCAGTTGGAAAGGGAAAACTCGTGGTTCTGGATCCCGCGGGCCGATACTTCACCGGGCAACCAGGGCCTCTGCAACCCAAGGGGGTTGAGGAAGCGACCGACGATTGGCTCTCAGTCTGGGGTGGGAGCAACAAGGCGACGATATTCGCGGTCTTCAACGAAGACTTCCACACGATTTTCTCATCCAATCGGGATTTCATGGACTGGGCGATACGTTCCTAGAGTGGCGTCAACTTGATCGATCTCAAGCTGGGAACTCGTTCCCAAGAACGAGCAGCAAAGCCCCGGTCAAGCTGCTCCAACAAGTGCCTCGCCTCTCCTTACAGCCTTGCTGGCGTTGGCTTTAATAGACATATCGGTCGATCGAGGAGCCGCCTATCGAGGTCTGCCGACAGGAATTACGTAGAGTGGTTTGCAGTTCTCGGATAGGTTGAGCAACCCTTGGATCTGGTCGTCGTGGAAGGCGCCTATCACAACTGTTCCCAGCCCTAGGCTTGTGGCCTCAAGGTAGATGTTCTGTCCGACGTGGCCCACCTCCATGTGAACGTACCTGATCCCCCTGTCGCCGTACCGCCCTGTTGTTCTCTCGTACACCGCGGCCACTATGATGTTGACGGCCGCATCCCTCACCCATTCCTGATCAAGAGAGGCTGCAGTCAATTCCTCGTGGATGTCCCCTCGAGAAGATTGCTCTAACGCGTGTTGAGGGGGGTCGTAACGATATGTTCCCGCCTCCAGGGTCGCGCAGCCACCCTCCTTTACTACGACGTAGATCTCCAGGGGATAGGTGCCACCGGCTGAGGGAGCGGTTCTGAGACGGTTCACCGGCTCGCTTACTCCCTGAGCAGAGTAGAGGATCTGAGACAACTCCTCAAGCGTTATGGGTTCATCGGAGTAGTCCCTCTTCGACCGCCTCTTGTGGATCGCCTCCTCCACGCTCATGGTACCCTTCAATCGGGGGGAAGGAAGCACCAACACTGCGCCAACGAACGTAGAGGTTCGAGTTCCCTGCCCGGATAGATCCTGTTCTCGGAGCAGAGGGAAGCCCAGCAGGAACGCGAACAGAGCCGCCACTACTGCGACGAACCCGAACTTGATGAATTCTCTCCGCCTCTTAGCCAATCCTGGCACCCAGGGATGTCATGCCCGGAGGTTCAAGAAAGGGCTTTCCTGAAGAGGGATGCGCATTCCTGGGAAGCAGTCTTCGGAGGGGGGATCGCTCGGAATATCTCCCGAAGATTCTGCATCAACTACGATGACAGATTGATCAACGAGCTTCTCAGCTTGATCGTACAGCATCTCCTCCAACCAGATCCGTTCTCACCACAACCAGGAAATCGATCGACACGGCGATCCAAGTAGGCTCGCTTACAGTTCGGTCTCCCTGCCCCCGGCGGCTACATCGAATCTACTGGTTGACCCCAGCTCCATCCCTTTCTCCAACGCACTCAGGTTGAGTTCAGCGTGCTTCGGAAACCTCTCCTTGACAGACCTCATGATAGCCTCTCTACTAACAACACCCGTCAACGATACTAGCGACCCAAGCATGACTATGTTGGCCACCACCTTACTCCCCAGCTCCTCCGCAACCGCCGTTGAGGGAATCTCAGTATATCTTACGCCCCTCCTTCTGTCCTCCACAGACACCAAGTCCTTGTCCAAGATGATGAGCCCGCCATCCTTGATATCCCCACAGTACTCCAGGTAGGCTTCCTGAGACATAGCCACGAGAACGTCCGGTTTGATGACCTTCGGGTAGTCTATCGGGTCTTTCGAGATCACGATCTCGCTGGCGCACGCTCCACCCCTTGCCTCAGGGCCATAGGATTGTGTCTGCGCGGCGTTCTTCCCATCGAACAGGCAGGCGGCTTGTCCAAGAATGTATCCGGCCGTCATCACCCCCTGACCACCGAACCCGGCTATCCTTATCTCGTATCTCGCCATCCTCACTCCCCCTTGCTTCTTTCCACAAGGGCTCGAATTCTGTCAGAGTACTCGGGTTTCTCTGTGTCCACGAACTCCCCCAGCACTATCCTCCGATCGGGATCTATCTCCGCCTCATGGGCCGGAACACCATACTTAATGACGCTATTGGTTTTCAGGTCTCTTATCATCTTCAACGCGTCGCCCAGCTTGTTGTATCTGCCGTAGATTTCTGGGCACGGTACTATGACCTCTATGAATGAGAAGCCCTTCTTCTGCAGGCCCTTCTTGATCGATTCAGTAAGCCTCCTGACGTGAAGCGCCGTCCACCTAGAAACGAACACCGCCCCTGAAGCCGCGGCGAGAGCAACCAGGTTGAAGGGATGCTCTATGTTGCCGTAGGGTGTTGTCATCGTCAAGGCATGGCTTGGTGTGGTTGGGCCAACTTGACCACCCGTCATACCGTAGTTGAAGTTGTTAGAGCAGATGACTAGCATGTCTACGTTTCTTCTCGCGGCGTGTATGAAGTGGTTTCCGCCTATGGCGAATAGGTCGCCGTCGCCGCTGAGAACGACAATCTTCAAGTTGGGGTCTGCTATTTTCACTCCGGTAGCAAAGGCTATCGCTCGGCCGTGAGTGGTGTGAAAGGCATCGGCGTTAACGTACCCCGACGCCCTGCCGGCGCATCCTATCCCTGAAACAACGGCGAGTCTATTCAGGTCGAAGTCAAGCTCCTTTAGGGCTTGGGAGAAGCAGTTCAGCGTCGTTCCCAGACCGCATCCTTCACACCATATGTGGGGCATTCTATCCATCCTAAGAAAGTCGTCGAGCGGATGTTTCGACGAGGTCTCCGTCAACCCTTACACCTCCTTATGGCGGATAGAACCTCCTCGGGCCTGTGAGGCTCCTCCCCAAGCTTGGGGAGAAATGAGACTGGCGTAGGCTTCACAGCTCTCTCCACCTCCCTCACCAGCTGGCCGTAGTTCATCTCAAGCACGATGGCGGATTTCAGCTGCTTCGAAAGTTCCTCAAGTTCCTCGGTTGGAAAAGGCCAGATGGTGATAAGCCTCAGCAATCCTGCCTTGATGCCCTCCGACCTTGCGGTGGCCACGGCGCTGGCAGCTGATCTCGCCGGTGAGCCGAAGGCGACGACCAGTATCTCAGCGTCATCGACGAAAAGCTTGTCCAACCTGATGATCTTGTTCGCGTTCCTCCTGATCTTTTCGCAGAGCCTGCGGACAAGCTTTTCCTGGGTCTCGATCGACATGTCGGGATACCCTCTTTCATCGTGTGTAAGGCCTGTGGCGTGGAAGTGGTATCCCTCGCCGAAGCAGGCCATGGGCGGGACCAAGTCCTCTCCAGGCTGAAATGGGAGATACTCTCCGGGTGGCCTATCGGGTTTCTTTCTATTCATGATCGTTATGTTGTTCGGGTCCGGGATGACCAGTCTTTCCCGCACATGACCGATGACCTCGTCCGCCATTACCATGGTTGGAACTCGATACCGTTCAGACAGGTTGAACGCCTCAATCGTCAAGTCAAACATCTCTTGAACCGAGGCGGGAACCAAGGCAATGATCTCATAATCGCCGTGGCTTCCCCACCTGCATTGCATGACATCTCCCTGCGCTGC
>Ga0315310_10001427_pt1 | contig 15102 bp, 14 predicted proteins | sample TDP5_MG_FD_203630 | JGI IMG/M metagenome (GOLD analysis project Ga0315310, IMG submission 203630) | Freshwater sediment microbial communities from Lake Towuti, South Sulawesi, Indonesia - TDP5 | ecosystem: Environmental > Aquatic > Freshwater > Lake > Sediment | place: Indonesia: South Sulawesi... | reverse complement strand
TTGGCGCAACTATCTTGCATCGGAATCTTGCCAAGCTTTGCGTAGATAGGGGTGTGATTATTGATGAGACATATCAGCTGAATCTTGGTGGAGATACTGATTTTCAAAACATGACGGTTGAAGAACGGTTGAAGACAAAACGGATTAGCAAGACTGAGGCGGTTACGAGTTTGGTTCCGTATGATTTGCCCACGAGGATTGGACCTTCTGATTACGTTCCTTTTCTTGGAAACAAGAAAATCTGCTATTTGTGGCTAAAAGGGAGAAAATTTGGGGATAGGCCCTTGACAATAGCCGTAAAGCTTGAGGTGGAAGATTCACCGAACAGCGCAGGAGTTGTGATCGATGTTATAAGAGCTGTGAAACTTGGCTTAGACCGCAAAATAGCTGGCCCACTCATCAGCATATCTTCATACGCATTCAAACATCCACCCGTTCAAATTCCAGATCCCATGGCTAAAGAATGGGTAGAAGAATATATAGAAGGAAAACGTGAACGTTAAAATTGCAGAAACTCGGCAGAGCAACCTCTTCGAGCTTAAAAATCGATGATAGGCGCTGTTGTTTTGGGAGCCAAATGTGCAACTGGCGTGGAAATTGGGAAATCTAGTGGAGGAAAAGGTGATGACCGGGGAGATGTCTTCCTCACTGTCTTCCAGACATTTCCGGCTTGAGCGGCTCACTGAAGGAGTCTACACTGCAGTTCACACGGATGGCGGCTGGATGATCTGCAACGCAGGAATCGTGGACCTAGGTGACCGTACGCTGGTATTCGACACCGGCCTTACCCCTGAAGCTGCCAGTGACCTTCGTGATGCGGCTGAAGTTCTCACGGGACGGTTGCCCAACTATGTGGTAAACAGCCACTGCCATAACGACCACATCCGCGGCAACCAAGTCTTCGTCGAGGCCATGACAATTTCTACCGAGCGTACACGTGAGCTATTCGCAACCAAAGGACAAGCCGAACTTGACGCCGACAGAAAAGATGCTCGCGAGCATCTTGCGGAGATGGAGGCTTTTGCCAAAAGCGAGAACCAAGAAAAGCGAAACGTGGCGGCGCTATTTTTGCCCTACTGGCAAGGCATTTTGGCCTCCGTTCCAGAGATCAAGCTACGCCCACCTGAGCTAACCTTTAAAGACTGGTTGACTTTCCACGGCACTGACCGGACCGCTGAGCTAATTGCGGTCGGCGGAGGGCATACTGAGAGCGATTGCGTGTTGTTCTTGCCACAGGAAGGTGTGATATTCTGTGGAGACCTGCTGTTCGTGCAAGGTCACCCATACCTTGGAGATGGTGACCCTGAGACTTTGCTATCGATCTTGGATAGGGTTAACAACTTGACGGCTAATGTATTTGTGCCCGGTCACGGGCCAGTTGGGGAAAGAGCAGACTTAAACAAGATGCAGTTATATGTTCGTAGGCTCATGCAACAGGTCCGAGAGGTCGTCGTCAGAGGCGGTACCGTGGAGGAAGCAGTACGCCAACCTGTACCTCAGCCATTTACTGATTGGAGGTTCGCTCAGCCTTTTTATGAAGGCAACTTGCGATTTTTATACGGCCTGTTAACAGAATTAAACAAGACTTGTAGCACATTCTAATATGTGGTGGCTACTGCCCTGCTGATTGTATCCTGCAACTTCAAGGACTCGAAATTTTTTAGCGCGCGCGCTTCCTATTAATCTCCTTGGTACTTGGGGATAATCTCCTTAATGCTTTGTTCCTCTTTCTCCAATTCCCTGCCTAATCCTCTCCAGAATTCAGTGGCTTTTAAATAGCCTTCCTCACCAAGCTTTTGCCCCGTTTCAGTGTAAAAGCTCCTTCGCGTACGCCTTCTGCCACTGCCTATTTCCATCATTTGTTTAATCGTGAACTCTTCTTCCGCTATGAAGTAGTGAAAAACTCTCGCGACTCCAACGTTTCCACATGAACAAGAAAGCACATCTACATCGTAACATACATGCGCTTCAAGGGTTTTCGGTTCTTCTAGTCCTCTTGGTCCATGAGAGCATATGCAGTGGATTATGTCTTCAATCTCGCTTTTTCTAAAACCAGCTTTTGTGAGGAATTTGGGTGCTATTTTTGCGCCTGAGGTATAGTGGTCTTTCCCCTCTTCTGGGTAGAGTCTGCCTATGTCATGAAGCAGTACGCCAGCCAGAACAATTTTCATGTTGGCACCTTGTCCTTCGCCGATCATGACGCCTCTGGCGAGGTCGCGAAGTACATGGTTCCAGTTGTGATGTACAAGTCCTTTAGTGGAGAAATCCTGTTCAACTAGCCTATACAAAGCCTTTAGTTCAGCATACTTTGAAAGATAATAGTCCAACCTCATGCCCTTTTCCTCATCGAACTTTAATTCAGATCTATCTTTATATTCATTAATTAAGTGCAATCCGATCGATCGTTTTATGAACCGTTGGAAGTCATTAAGTGTACGAAGTGCATGATTGTAATTGCACAACCTAAGGAACTAATTAGAATAATGAAAGCTCATGAACGTACTCTTCAACAATAATTTGAGAGAGGTTAAGGCTTACGGTACTTACGTTTGAAGTACATTACGATAGAAGTAAGAACCTTCCTCGTTAGATACTTAAGCTTCTCAGACTTTACTATGACTAAAGCAATTGATGGACCAATGACATAATACACTTTGATGAACATCCTTCCTCCTACCGATTTTCTAAGTTTGAAATTACGCCATTCTCGAAGGACATTGATTTCAGGTGCAAGGGACGTTCCGTAGGCTGCTGTGGCTATAAAACATCCCCTAGCTCCTCTTGCTTGGTTGAATCGTGTTTTCAATTCTGGCGGAAGGTCTGTGTACAGATAAGGTGTTCGACAATAAGGACAAGCGGCTACGGTTCGACGGGAGGTGTATTCCTCAACAAACCTATATAGTTCTGGGACAAGAAGGTTATGTTCTTGACTGCACCTGTATTGGTCGGTATCTGAATATAGCTGTGATCCATCATATGGGCAAACTGCATATTCAGAGTATCTAGCGCGCGCTATCGATGAATGACAAAGAGAAAAAAGATTATTCTTCTGGCTTTGGTTTTCTTACTACCAAATAGACTGTGATTGCTATGAGGATCGCTGTTGTTGCTGTGAAAATGTACAGGATGTTTTTGATATTGATCGTCTGTTCTTGTTGTTTATTGATGGATGTTTGTATGGTTGAGTTCAACGAATCAATTCGCTCTTGTAGGCCTGCAATGGAGTGATTGATATTGACATATGCATTGTTAAGCAAGTTGATTTGGTCTTGTAGGCTAGCGCTTGTAGTGTTGAAGTTCAAAGTTAAGTTGCCGATTGAGTCTTGCAGGTCTTTGATTGTCTCTGTAACATTAGTAATCAATTCGTATAGTGTTGAGTTCATCTCAGTGTATTTGAATAAGAGGTTCCGATAAGCTATTCGAATTTCTTCCATTTCTGGTGCAAAGGGATACATTAGTGGATAATTGTCATGATTGCTCTTGTCGATGATATATGGAGAATCCCCTATCCCATCAGATCCTGTAACATTTTGACAAGGACCGTTATTGACATCTAATCCATCGTAGTCGCTCCAATAGTTTCCACCAGAAGGATACCCATCATCCCAGACGTCGTCCAAAAGATGCGTATTTTCATAAAATCCCACGTGTTTTAGATTGTTGATAAAGTTGTTATGATAGAATCTGTTATCTGAAGAATACTCCTCCACCTTTATCCCGCAGCCGTTGTCCGTTATGTTGTTTCCATAGATTCTGTTATATTCTGAATAAGCCACCCGGATGCCAGGATCGTTGTTCGTTATGTTGTTTTCAGATATGGTGTTGTCTGAGGAACTTGCGATAGAAACGCCGTATTCATTGCTCTTTAAGTTGTTTCTAGAAATTATGTTGCCAGCCGCGTCGCTAAGAATGATGCCACGGTTCCTGTTTGCTGTTATATTGTTTCCAAATATGCGGTTATTAAAGCTCTGAAAAACTGAGATTCCATGCCGCTGATTTGCTGTTATGTTGTTTTCAATAACGCTGTTGTTGGATGAAAAGTCCCAAAGAGACATACCGTCATAACCGTTGTCTACTATATTGTTTCGGGTTATGTTATTTTCGTGCGCTCGAGAGGCTAGGACAATACTGTTGAAGTTATCGGTTATTCGGTTCTCAATGATGATGTTCCTTGAAGAATCAGAACAATAGATTGCTACGTCGTTTCCTGTTATGTTGTTTGCACCTATGGTGTTGATTGTGGACTGGTACAGATTTATGGCAAGTAGATGGTATGCTATATCGTTTTCAAATACGCTATTATCTGAAGAACCGTTGGAAAAAATGCCTACTTTCTGTTTCGATGTTGTTGCCATATTGTTTCTGGTAATGTTACAATATCTAACATGGTCTAGAGCTATACCAGCAAATCCATTCATTATGCTGAAGCCAATTACATTAACGTAATACGCCACCACTTCTATAGCGTCTACATCCGTGGCGTTGGCATCAATTATCGTCCTTTCCCATCCGTTTCCAACCAGAGACAGAGATTTGTTGATAACCACATTTTCATAGTATATTCCTTCATCTACCAGTATTGTATGTCCATTCAAAGTTTCATTTGCATCTATTGCTCCTTGAATTGTTGTGTAATTTAAACCTGTGTTAAGGTTGTGAACCCGATAGTCATCAAGAGCTGTGACTTTAGTCTGGCCTAGTCTCATACTTGGTAAGAAAGAGAATAATAAGGAGAAGACCAAACCAAGAACTAATTTTCTTCTCATAGAGCATCAAAAATCAAGTAGTTGTTTTAAGTTCTTATGACTTGTGGAAGAATCTTCGATTGAATTTTGGTAGATTGGTCAAGCGCGCGCACTTTCCGCTTTGATACAAACTTTTTGCGTTTGATGTCTTCTTTGCAATCCTTGATTTTCTTTTGTCTCTCCATCTTTTCAGCACAAGTTGCCTCGAGATTGCCTATGTATGGACTAGGTTCGCAGAAGCCGCAATCTACGCATCTAACCATGGATACATAATCATGTTCAACGTTTTTCGTATAAACTGTTTCGTAAGCTATGTCGTGTAAAGCGTAAAGTCTCTCAAAAGACATGATACACTTTTATTAATTTATTGGATAATCCTTGAATGTTGCTACATTGGATACAAAATGAACTATCGGAAATCTTAAAGGCTGAAAAACCGAAAGAATAAGCACTATTCGAGAGGTGAACAAACTTGGTGAAAGTAGACGGATATGATGTGCCTGAAGGCCTATATTACACCAAAGATTTTGAGTGGCTGAAAATTGAAGGAGACAAGGTTCGAGTAGGTGTCACAGATTATGCCCAAAAACAGCTCCGAGAAATTGTTTATGCAGAGTTGCCAGGCCAAGGGACAACAACAAAGCAGAACGAACCCTACGGCACCGTAGAATCTGTGAAAGCTGTTTCAGATCTAGTGGCGCCAGTAAGCGGAACAGTAGAAGAAGTAAACGCAGAAGTTCAGTCAAAACCCGAACTTTTAAATGAAGATCCATACGGAAAAGGCTGGTTACTTGTCATAAAACCATCAAATCTGCAAGCAGATCTCGCCAACCTAATGAAATTTGATCAGGCAGTTGAATGGCACAAGACCTTAGGAAAATGAAGGAAAAGACATGTCTAAACATATAGTAATAATTGGTGCACATGCCGCAGGTGTGGATGCAGCCTCAGCAGCAAGAAAAACAGACCGCACAGCCGAAATTACATTAATAACTGAAGAAAAGAATGCTGGATATTCACGTTGTGGACTTCCCTTTGTAATAGGCGGACAGATACCAAGCTTCGAGAGTCTAATTGTTTTTCCACATGCCTTCTACCAAATGATGAAAGTGAACCTCAAAACCGAAACCAAGGCCGCAAAAATAAACACTGGAAACAAGACTGTTGAAGCAATAGACAAATCAGGCAATACTGAAAGTATACCGTACGACAGCATAATCATAGCCACGGGCGCCAGTTCATTCACACCGCCAATAAAAGGCAAGGAAAAACAAGGTATACACTCCCTCCGAACTTTGGAAGACGGAGAAAAAATCGATCAAGCTATTGAAAGCGGAGCGAAAACAGCAGTTGTCATGGGAGCTGGCCTAATTGGTCTCGAAACAGCTATAGCTTTACATGAAAGAGGCTTAAAGACCACAGTTGTGGAATTGCTTCCCCAAATCCTTCCTTTAATGCTTGATGCCGATATGGCAAAAATAGTTCAAGAAATGCTCCAACAGAAGGGAATAAACATTCTAACGGGAAAGGGAGTTGAAGAGTTTCTTGGGGCCGAAAAAGTGACAGGAATAATCGCGGGAGGCGAACAACATAGTGCAGACTTGTTTGTGAGCGCGTTCGGGGTGAGAGCCAACACTCAACTCGCAGCTGACGCCGGCATATTGTTAGGAGAGACGAGGGCCATAAAAACAAATGCCAGAATGGAGACAAATGTTAAAGATGTGTACGCTGTAGGCGACTGCGCCGAAAGCACACATATAGTTACTCAGAAACCAGCCTTGCAACAGTTAGGCACAGTAGCTGTAAGACACGGAAAAGTTGCAGGAATCAACGCAGCAGGAGGCTACTCGCTTTTCACAGGAGTCTTGGGCTCGGCAGTGACAAGGCTTTTTGACACCGATGTCGGCGTGACAGGTTTAACCGAAGCCTTTGCACAAAGAGCCAAAATTGAAACCATAACCGGGGCAATCGCATCAAAGACAAAGGCTGACTACTATCCAGGCGCCTTGCCTATAAAGGTGAAGCTCGTTGTTGAAAAGGAGTCACAGCGAATTATTGGTGCCCAGATCATTGGAGGAGAAGAGGTAACCCAGCGCATAAACGCCATATCCCTTGCGATACAGAAGCAAATGACAGTTCGTGAATTAGCTAAGGCGGACACTGCTTATGCTCCGCCTTTATGTGAGACTTGGGAACCGCTTGTTCTGGCTGCAGAAATGGTTCTGATGAAACTCCGCTGAAGTACCCTACTTTTTCTCTTGAACGTAGCGGAAAATTAATTAGAATAACTGGTCATTAATAATTGAAACTATGCATGATGGTGAAACTATATGCCAATAAAAGTAGCGATAAACGGATTTGGAAGAATAGGGAGACTATTGTTCAGAGCTGCAGTGGAACAAAACGCCAACATAGATTTTGTAGCTGTAAATGACATAACGGACGCTAAAACTCTAGCACATCTACTGAAATACGATTCAGTTCATGGAAAAGCCCCATTCCCCGTTGAAGCTGAAAAGGACGCCGTAATTGTCAGAGGAAAACGAATCCGCACCCTTGCCCAACGTGACCCATCCCAACTCCCATGGAAGGATCTGGATGTATACTTGGCTGTAGAATCCACGGGATTGTTCACGGATAGAGAAAAAGCTGCAATGCACCTCCAAGCAGGAGCTAAAAAGGTGTTGATTTCTGCTCCAGCCAAAAATCCGGACATAACTATAGTGATGGGTGTAAACGATGACAAATATGATCATGAGAAACACATCATACTTTCGAACGCTTCATGCACAACAAACTGTGTTGCACCTGTGGCAAAAGTACTGCACGATAACTTTGGCTTAAAAGTTGGGTTAATGACCACGGCTCACGCCTACACCAACGACCAAAGAATTCAAGACCTGGTACACGCTGACCTACGCCGTGCACGCGCCGGGGCGATAAACATTATACCAACCACCACAGGTGCGGCTGTGGCCGCAACTCTTGTCCTTCCGGAACTATCAGGCAGAATGAATGGAATTGCCTTGCGTGTTCCTGTTCCAAATGTTTCTATAGTTGACTTGACTTGTTTACTTGAGAAGAGCACCACCAAAGAAGAGATTAATACAGCTTTCAAAAAGTCTGCAGACGGGCCGCTTAAAGGCATCCTAGAATACACAGAAGATCCTGTCGTTTCCTCAGACTTCAACCACAGCACTTATTCAGCCAACTTCGATGCCCAGTCAACCATGGTGTTAGCAGGCAACTTTGTCAAAGTCCTAGCTTGGTATGACAATGAATGGGGCTTCTCATGCCGAATGGTTGAACTAATAGAGCTTATAGGGAAAAAAGCAGGCTTCTAGCTTATCCTAACATATAAAGCTTAAAAACAAATCTCCTCTATTTTTTTCGAACGGAGGTAAGAAGATGGCAAAATATCTCACTTTGGATGATGTAGCTGTGAAGGATAAGGTTGTGCTTGTTAGGGTCGATTTTAACTCCGCAGTAGATCCAGAAACCAAAAAAGTGTTAGATGAAACGAGAATTCGGGCTCACGGCGAAACAACAATTAAAGAGCTGACAGGAAAGGGTGCAAAAGTTGTGGTTTTGGCGCATCAAGGTAGAAAAGGCGACCCGGACTTTATACCTCTAAAACAGCATGCCGAAATCCTTGGCAAAGTCCTCGGGAAATCAGTCAGATATGTGGACGACGTTTTCGGTGACAAAGCCCAAAGGGCAATAAAAGATCTGAAAAGTGGCGAAATCCTTGTTTTGGAAAATGTCAGAACTTTCCCAGGAGAGACTAAAGAAGGAACACCTGAGGAGCACGCGAAAACAGAGTTTGTGAAAGCCATTGCCCCTCTAGCTGACTTATTTGTCAATGATGCCTTTGCAGCGGCACACAGAGCTCATGTGTCCATGGTCGGTTTCACAGCTGTATTGCCAAGTATTGCGGGGCGCATAATGGAAAGAGAGCTGAAATCTCTAAGTAAAGTTTTGGAAAAACCCGAAAAGCCATGCTTATATATTCTTGGAGGAGCCAAGGCGGATGACTCCCTTGAAATCTCAAAATATGTCTTAGATCATGGAGCAGCTGACTATGTGCTCACGGGAGGAGTTGTCGGCCATGTGTTCTTGGTGGCAGAAGACTTTAACCTCGGCAAACCAAACATGAGCTTTTTGGAAGAGAAAAAACTGATGGGCTTGGTACCCGGGATAAAAGGACTCATACAGAAATATCCTGACAAAATTAAAGTTCCGGTTGATTTAGCTGTGGAGGCAGATAAAAGAAGAAAAGAGGTCCCGGTTGAAAAACTCCCAACTGATCATCCCATATTTGACATCGGGGTTAAAACTGTTGAGAGCTACGCGAAGACAATAAGGAACGCAAAGTCAATTGTGATAAGCGGGCCAATGGGAGTCTTTGAAAATAGTGAATTCATTTTTGGAACAAGAAGAATCTTCGAAGAAGTCACGAATTCACAAGCGTTCTCGCTTGCAGGAGGCGGCCACACAATAGCAGCACTGCAAGAGTTTGGGTTATCCAATAAAATCTCTTATGTCAGCACTGCAGGCGGAGCACTAATTGAGTTTTTGATGGGCAAAAAACTGCCGGGGGTTGTTGCGCTCGAAAAGGCAGCCATACGCAAACCTTAGTTTCCCCTCATTTTTTATGTCCAAGTCATTTCCTCTATTGAAAATGACAAGTACAATCGGATCAAAGGACTTACAGCAGCCATGAGAAGCCTTTTAGCTGCACAACTTGGAAGAAATCGTGAAAACGAATACTACCTTATAGACTCGCCAAAAGCCTAAAGACTACTCATGGGTTATTGTCGCCATTAAGTCAACAGTTTTGTCCGCTTCTTCCTCTTGTGGATGTTGGAGCATTTCGTATATCCGCAGGGTTTGCTCCGCAGCCTTTCTCCATGTAAAGTAGTTCAACACCCGCTTTCTACCGTTTTCTCCCCACCGTTTGGCTCTTTCAGGGTTGCACAAGACCTCTTTTATACCCCAAGCAATATCAGCTGGCTTTTCCCCATTTACATGTACACCGTTTTGATCTGGTCCAAATGGCACAGCTTGCTCCCTGAAGCCGACGACACCTTGTGCGCCAACAACTATTGGCTTTTCCATCGACATGGCCTCTAGGCTTACTATTCCAAAGGGTTCATACGTGGATGGGAATATGCAAACGTCCGCCGCAGCATAGTGTAGAATTCGCTCCTTTTCAGGCACAAACTCAAATTTGCAGGCAATCTTGTTGCCTATGCCAAGCCTGTTCGCAGTTTCGAGTATGTCGTTCTGCTGTTCACCCTTGCCTAAAATCACAAGCTTAGTCTTCGGATATTCCTCTAAAATCATTGGCATTGACTGAACTAGGTTTGTGACACCTTTCACCCATGTGAGTCTCCCGAGGAACAGAACCATATTTTCTTCAGGCTTTATGCCGTATCTATTGCGAATCGCTTCTATTTCCTCAGGCCTACAGTTTTTTGGACTGTAGCGTTCAGGATCTACTCCATTCCAGACCACGCTTATTTTTGATTTCGACCATCCATGCCTTATTAAATCCTCTTGCATTGCATGGCTTACAGTTATTATTCCATCTGCTTTTTGAGCCGTCGCCCATTCAAGGTGTGAAACAACTCCTGAGCCTTGCCCTCCGCCTCTTCCCCATTCAGTACTGTGGACATGAAAGACTACAGGGACTTTTGTCTCGTTTTTAACCATGATGCCTGCTATGCTGCTTAACCAGTCGTGCACGCAAACAACATCATAGTTACATCCCTCTTTTTTCAGCATGCTGTTTATGAATTTCGTTGCACTCAGTATATTATAGATGAATATGTCGTTGAACAGGCGAATGTTTGTTCCCCATTTCTTCAAGTCGTCAATGACAAACATTGGGAAAACATTGCTTGCGTCAGCAATCAGAGGTCTATGAACCTCTACTCCTTTTATGATCTCTCTGGTCTTCAAGTTTCCGGGGTTAAGCGTGAAAACTGTTACATCATTGCCCATGGAAACAAATTGCCGTGTCATATACTCTGCATAAGTTCCCAAACCACCAACGAGTGCAGGCGGGTACTCCCAAACAAAAAAGCCAATCCTCAAAGAAATACACCACCAACAGCATTTTTCGAGACAAGATCTCTAGTGCAAAGCCTTGAAGAGACCACCCAAGTTTTCAATCGGCACATGGCCTAACCTTTGTTGTTAAGAAGTAGGGTTAATGAATAAATAAATTATGAACACAGAATCTGAACACAGCATACAACCTTCACTACTTGCTCATTGAAAATAGAAATAAATAGCAAATTAATAGAGATGGCTAGAGGATTTCACGTTGACAGATATAGTACTTGTATTTGAGGTCCACCAACCCCATAGGATAAGACGGGACTTCTTTTGGGAAAGCAGATTTTTCAAACGTGCGAAAAAAGAAAAACTCTTTGATTACTATTTTGACCATGCAGTAAACAGAGATATTTTTGACAGAGCATGTAACAAATGTTATTTTCCAGCCAACCAAATATTGCTGGATCTGATCGACAAACACAAAAGGGAGAAAAGACAAGTCAAAGTTTCATTTAGCATCTCTGGACTTTTCTTAGAACAATGTGAGACGTTCAACAAAGACCTTTTGGAATCCTTCAGACAACTTGGAGAAACCAAATGCGTAGAATTTCTAAGCCAAACCTATCATCATTCACTCGCAAGCCTCTACCCTGATAGAGGAGAGTTCATTGAACAAGTAAAAATGCATCAGCAAGCGATGAAAGACCTACTGAACCACACTCCCAAGGTTTTCGAAAACACCGAGTTACTCTACAATAATGCCATAGCCAAAGCCGTTGAAAAGCTGGGGTACAAAGCAATTTTCACAGAAGGTGTGGAAAGAATACTGCACGGAAAATCACCAAACTATCCTTACATGCCGAAGGATTGCAAGAAAATAAAAATATTGTTGCGAAACTATAAATTGACGGACGATATAGGCTTCAGGTTTTCGGCACGATGGTGGAGCGAGTGGCCCCTAACAGCAGATAAGTATGCAAGCTGGGTGGCAGCAACACCAGGCCACTGCATCAACATCTTCCCAGACTACGAAACCTTTGGGGAGCACCACTGGCCAGAAACAGGCGTACACGACTTTCTAAAACACCTGCCGAATGAGATTTTGAAGTGGTGGCATCTACACATGGCCACGCCTTCAGAAGTCACGGAGAAGTATGCACCTGTAGGAGAGATTGATGTTCCGGAACTTGGTGGAACTGTTTCTTGGGCTGATTTGGAAAGAGACGCGAGCTGTTGGCTCGGAAATACTATGCAGTGGGCTTACTACACGAGTGTAAGGAGACTTGAGCCGCTTGTTACGGAGATGAACGATAAAGAATTTCTAAAAATATGGAGGTATTTCCAGATAAGCGATCATCTTTATTACATGTTCACTGCGGGTGGAGCACCAGGCGAAGTTCACTCCTATTTTAGCCCCTTTGGCTCACCAATAGATGCTTTTGTAACTGAACAAGCGGCAATACTAGACTTTGAAAACAGGGTGAGATTAGCAGCTATTGCAGCAAACGAGCCGTTCCTATTCTATACGGACGTCGGAGAAAAAAACTTCACAGGAGTTACAGCGTGGAGCTTAAGAGGATTAACAAAAGCTCTTCAAAAAATCAGCACGAAATCCCTAGAATTTCATAACAACCGTGGGGACCTTGAAAAATGGGCGGGGAAATCTCTTAGCGACAAAACATTAGGAGAACAATTAAAGAAGATAAGACTTTCAAAACTTGTGGGTGAGCCACTCAGAAAATCACTCATTAAAGTTACCAAGGAAAGATACGACGAATCAGGTAAGGAAATACAAACAGCAACCAAATACTTTTGAAATGAGTCTACGCATGTTTTTATAAGAAAACATTTACTAAATCTATGTTTAAAGTCGTCTACAGGGTGGAAAAATTGAGGGAAGAACTTCCACTGTCAGAAAGAATTTTGCAAACATTACACAACCTATGCGCGACTGCTCCAGACCTCGCCAGAAGAAGCGAAGAACTGGCTCAAGTCTTACAAATTCAAATACAAGAAGTTGAGAGAATTCTCGACAACTATAAGTTTGAGGGATTTGCTGAAAGTTTCACGGATAATGAGGGGAGAAAGCGGTACTACCTGACTGGGAGTGGAATAATAAAGGTTTGTGCACTCTTCACGTAGTGAAGGATGATGCAGGTCATAATTTTCTCATGGGAGTATCCGCCGAGAATGGTTGGGCAGCTTGCAGACTATGTGAGAGAGCTTGCAATTCAACTCGCTAAAAGCAATGTGAAAGCCTACGTGGTTACTTATCATGACTACTTGTCAGGACAATACGATGAACCAGAAGGGGTCAAAACCTACAGAGTAACGAATCCTGTACGTACGCATATCGGTGTTCTCACATGGGTTCTCACACTAAATCAGGAAGTTGAAAGGGCAGCAGCCAACATCTATTACAGCACGGATAAGCAGGTTAGCCTAATAGACGTACATGATTGGCATTTCATAACAGCCGCAGTTACTTTGAAGAAAGCACTTAACATACCATATATCTATTCAGTCGAGAGCCTAGAAGAACACCGTTCCCATGGCGCAAATTCGCCTTTCAACATGGGTATAAAAAGCATAGAATGGCTAGGAATGTACGAAGCAGAAAAACTGATTGTCAAATCAGAGTGGATGCGAAATGAGGTCGTAAGGTTATTCAAAGTTCCACTGGAAAAGATATGGGTGATCTCGCCAAAATCTGTCAACTGGTTAAAGAACGTTTTGGAAGCTTACAAAAGTGTAGCAGAAGGTGGAACCTCTGCATGGCTAAAGAACTGACCATAATGATGCTTACATGGGAGTTTCCCCCAAGGATCATTGGCGGGATATCTCCGCATGTTTATCATTTATCCAAAAGTCTGGCCAGAAACGGCATAAAGATTTATGTGGTTACTTGTGATTTTCCTGGAGCCCCGCAACATGAAATCATCGATGGTGTAGAAGTTTTTAGGATAAACCCCTACAAGAACCCCTCCCCAGATTTTGCAACATGGGTCTACTTGATGAACGTGAACATGCAGAAAGAGGCGGCGGCTCTTGTCAACAGTTTAGGTGGAAAGGTTGACGTTTTTCATGCTCATGACTGGCTTGTCGCAGACGCAGGAATTGGTTTAAAACACGTCTTCAGAAGGCCGCTCCTAACTACAATACACTCCACGGAAATCGGGCGAAGGAATGGAATCCATTTTGACTATGAAAAGATGATCCATGAAACGGAGGCGTGGCTTACATACGAAGCGTGGAGGGTGATATGCTGCAGCGACTATATGGTTTCTCACGTTCGATGGGCTTTTGGGCTTCCCGAAGATAAGCTAGTGATGGTTCCCAATGGCGTAAATGCCGAAGCGTACTCAAAAGCTGATAGGAATGATTTGAATCAATTTAGAGGAAAGTTTGCCTTGCCAGAAGAAAAAATTGTGCTTTTCGTGGGAAGATTGGTGTATGAGAAGGGAGTTCATGTGCTTGTCAATGCAATCCCAAAAGTCTTGGAAAAAGCAAATGCGAAGTTCATAATCGTAGGGAACGGCTACATGAAAGAACAACTCTCAAGCCTAGTCAAAAACGTCGGACTAGCTCATAAAGTACTTTTCACAGGATTTGTAGACGATGAAACTCTGAGAAGATTGCAGAAATGCGCAGATGTTTCCGTTGTGCCCTCCCTTTTCGAACCCTTCGGAATAGTTGCTCTTGAGGCCATGGCTGCGAAAAGTCCACTTGTGGCTTCAGACACGGGTGGTCTATCAGAGATAGTTGAACATGACGTAACTGGCGTCAAAGTCTATGCGAACAATCCAGACTCACTAGCCTGGGGAATAACAAAAGTATTACAAGACGAAACCTATGCGAACCAGATCAGGAGGAACGCCTACGAGAAAGTCCGAGAAAAATATGATTGGAATAAAATAGCACAACAAACAAAAACTGTCTACGAGGCCGTTTTAGACGAATACTCAAAGACCACTTGGACCTAGAACGCCCATCATAAATAGATAGATTTTCTTACCAATTCCCCTTATCTCCCAATAACTCAAGGTGAAAAGGTTGAATTATTTTCTTGTTGGACATCCAATTGTAATATACCAGTTCAAAAAATATTTCCAACTGATGTGTTTGGCTAGTCTGGGTTGACAATCGCCATAGTGCTGAAGCTGAAAGACAAGCACTCTTCGATTGGCTCATACTTTTCGACTTAATGCGAGCTTTCATGCCATATCTACTCCCTCCCCACGCTCTATCAGAGAAAGATTCTCAAACCGAAGATCTGTACTAATCCAACTAACTA
>Ga0315310_10001426_pt1 | contig 15110 bp, 8 predicted proteins | sample TDP5_MG_FD_203630 | JGI IMG/M metagenome (GOLD analysis project Ga0315310, IMG submission 203630) | Freshwater sediment microbial communities from Lake Towuti, South Sulawesi, Indonesia - TDP5 | ecosystem: Environmental > Aquatic > Freshwater > Lake > Sediment | place: Indonesia: South Sulawesi... | reverse complement strand
AAAGTAAACAAAACTAAACGCCTGCCCCTCTCCTGCCGAAATTGGAAAAATCGGCGATTTTCTGATGCAACTTTTGCCGTTATTTTTATCTTGACTTAAACTCTTTTATTTTATGAATACTACCTTCTTCGTTTCCAAACATGAACCAGCATCTAATCTAATAAAATAAACACCTTGAGGTAGGTCAGCCATATCGAATGTCTTAAGATAGACACCGGCTTTCTGGTTTTCATTGATAACTTGGTTAACTAATCTTCCGGTTACATCATATAATGATATGTTAATCTTAGCTTTTTGTGGCAGAACATATTTAATTGTAAATTCATTATGTACAAGATTTGGATAAACTTCAAATTTAAATTCAGGCACAAATGGCTGGTAAGTATGTTCTTTGATACCAGTTTGTCGCTTAACATAAAATATTGGGGAAGATGTGGAATCATATCGGCCTTGGCCTTTGACTGTAAGCCAAAGTCTGAAAGCCATATTGCTTTGGGTATCAGGCACAACCCACTGACAGGTGGTATCTGAAGGTAATCCCTGATATAACAAATGGCAGCCCAATTGAGGATGTGCCCAGTAAAGCCTTAATGAATCCAGGACAATTGTCTCATCTAATTTCCAATGTAAGGTTACTGTATCACAGGCGTAGAGAGTGTCATAGGGTGTTGGGCAAAACCAAGCGATATTTGGCGTTTTTTCATAAATTCTTGTCTGGTTGTTACCAGAAATTATAATTTCATTCAAGCCATTGTTGTCAAGGTCAAAAATCCGAACATTAGAGCCGGTGAGGTTACCAGATAATGTTTCCCACACATAAAATGAATCATTACCTGCGGATTTGATGATATAAATATCCTGACATGCTTCAAGCACTATTTCTGGCACACTATCACCATCTACATCACCAGCCTCTGAATAACCACCAGAATACAGTTCATAACCATTAGAAAAATTAAAATGTTTAATGACTTCATAAGTACTATCAGAAAATGCCTCAATTATAAAGGCATCAATGCCAGTCGGTGGTGGCGGTGGATTGAATCCTTTTGCTACAAACTCCATTTTACCATCGCCGTCAGCATCAGCAACTGAAAAACAATCTTTAAAATTGCCTGTATAGGGTTGTAGTTGTCTTTCCCATATTTTTTCATAAGTATTGTTTGCAGGACTTTCATAAATCATATAATTGTAGGAGCTATTACAAAAAGCAAATTCTACTTTGCCATCGCCATCAAAATCACCACAGGCATAGGTAGAAAAAGGATTTTCCGTGGCGGTGAATATTGTATCATATTTGTTGTCGCCAATACATTCATAAATCCGCAAACTATTAGTTACATTACCATCGCAACTCAATAACTCTGGAATGCCATCTCGGTCCACATCATATGATTGAATCGCATCTTCCGTCCCCCATGCTGGCCCCCCTAATGTATCGCGCCATACTTCATGGGTTGGATAAGAGAAAGAATCAGGTGATTCAAAAACAGCAATGCTAATCACGGGCGGCGAAGTGGACGGACAGCAGAAAGTAATGAGGTCATATAAACCATCCAGATCAGGATCACCAATATCAAGTACAGCAACAGCAAAACCCGGAATAAATGAATCTGCTTCCCAGATATTTGGCAAATGCAGTTCATAGATGTAAATATTTTCTGTATATCCATATATGTTAAAATAAAGTTCGTAATTGCCGTCTCTGTCGGCATCAACAATACGAATTCTACCACCTGTTTCATTTGTCCCTTTAAGTAAAAACCATTTCGGATCAAATCCGCTGAGTAAAAATGTTAGCAACAATAAATTAACCATAGCATCTCCATTTTTTATTTTCTATTTAATTATATCTATCCTTGATAATAAGTCAATAGTCAACTACGAGTAGAAAAGGGGGCGGATATTTCACCACCCCGCTTATTTCAGCGATTATCGCAAGAAAATTACTTTCTGCACAGCGGATTCGTCAGTGGTGCTTAATCTTACGAAATAGATTCCTTGAGCAAGATTAGAGTTCTGTAGAGTCCTGTTATAGTAACCGGGTTTCTGAACTGCGTTCACCAGCACATCAGCCAGCCTTCCAGTTGCATCGTATATTGATAGATTGACCTTTGCTTCCTGCTGCAATGCATAATCAATGGTGAATTCTTTGCGTACGGGATTCGGATAAACATTTAGCAGCAGTTTCCCAGTGTTTATCGGGATAGTCATAACATCTTGTGGTCCGCCGCCGCCCTCGCCTTCTTCGTATTCATAGCGGTAGATTTCAATTGGGCCAGCAGTAGCGAAATCACCTTCAACTCGCTCAAAGACCACTTCAATTATACTATCCTGATAGAATGCAGGCGGAATCATGAATTCAATGATCTCAGGCTGATAAGGATTGTACTTCGCAAGATGCTGAACTTGGCCATCAATTATCAACCACTCACGCCATTCGCCAGAACCCTCCTGGTAAGCGATTGCCTTTAGTTTATACTTGAATTCGGGTAAGAGCGGGAAGCGGTAGGTTATCGTTGAATAGCCGAAATCTACAGGAATCTGCCAGGTCTCTATATAACCATCGCGGGCGACTAAATAAGGAGATGCTGGATTATGACCGCTTGACGAGGACAGATAAGCAAATTCCAGATTTGGTATGTGGGGATTTTTCTTGAACCTGATTTCATAAGGACTGGAATTTCCCTCAAGCCAGACAGTGTAGAGATAGTACGTGGCACCAAATTTTGCGACTGAATGTGGATAGAGCGATGTAACGCCTGGAGTTTGACTGATATTGTAAAATGGGTCATGGGGAGTGACTACATAGTAGATATCCCAGGGAGAATCGTATTCATCAGCAAAAACTGTGAAAAAGCCGGACGCACTGACAGAATAGATAGATTTGGTTTCAGGAGTTACACTCATGTTGTCTTTACTCCATAAAGGAGGGTGGTAACCAAGACTTCGGTATCCTTTCCAAACTTCTTCTGGAGATGGCCCTTTCTGCCACGTAATATACGCTTTGTTGCCATAGGCCTCAGTGAATGGATGTGCTGATTGAAGACCATCATCACCAAGTACTGCTCCCCAGACACTCCATGTTCCTAAACGATATCTCTTAGCATAGGCAATGGTATCGCTTACGCCTCTCTGCCAGACTGCATGCAAAGTATCGTAATCATCTTTTACTATTGAAGGGAATGATCGGCGTACAGGGTCTGCCATAACTTGTTCAAGCAATTCAAATGTGCCTGAACCAGGATTAGTAACTGGAAATGTAAAGTCTTCAACCAGATTTGCAACGCCATTACCCACAATCCGTCCAGTACGTGTTACAAGAATATGTGGATAAATCACGCCCCGATTCTTCACCAGAGCAATTGAAGGCGGTGAGTTTAGATAAGGGGCGTCTAACCCAGGGGTGTACAGATGATAGATTGAACTCCATACATCAGCGCTTGTCTGATACCGGAACCACAAGCCACCGGCATCGTCAGTCCACGTCACATAAGGTAGAGCATTGGGATCTAATGTAATGGATGGCCATTTTCCATCACCAACAATAAACTGTGTAGGCCAGTCAACACCTTCGTTTCGCGAATAACGATAGATTACCTTACCCCGGTCAGTATATACGAGATGGAATTCGTTGGTGTTTGGCTTTCTTGCCAGATGGCGGTTACCGTTATATGCAAGCGCCAATTCGTCATTTGTCGTCAGCCACTTGGGTAAGAGATTACCATAGATGTCCCAGTTCGTGCCACTGCGATAATCCTGCCAAACCACGAGATTATTAAATCCATCAAAAGAAACCTGAGGGACCGCTTGATCATTGGATATTAAACAAACAGCAACTTCGCTTCCCTTGTCTTCAGAAGTTACAGCTGAGGAAATTTCATTCACATTATTTTGCACGGCAATTTGAATTTCCGCACTTATGGAACCATCCGTATTGATGAATCGTCCATAGACATTACTATACTCACCATAAGTAGAATATGCGGTCTCAGCAAAGTGATAGGAGATGAAATATTTATTTTCGGGACTATTGTAATCTACATCTGATGGGTAACTATGCAGAATTACATGATAGTAAAAGGACTCATATCCAACAATTTCAACGCTTCTGATAATTCCCCCATCTTGAACTTGCCCAGCAGTTGTGACAAATCTATATCTTAATGAATGGATAGTTGAATAATTTGGAGAAGGGCATGAAGAATATGGGTATAAAACAAGAAATCGTTCAACATCTGAATCAACAGCTGGGTGTCCAATCTTGCCTAAGTCTCCTGCAGAAAAGCCTGTTTGATCTATCGTGAAACGTTGTCCATCGGGCGTATAATTTATGTTATAGATTATGCCTTCAATTGTGCCTGCAACGCCACTTGGTATTAAAATCGGACCAGATTGGGCAACGATTAAATATTTTTGATAAGTGCTATTGAAGGCAATCATGGGATTTAGTTGACCATTGAGAAAAGGTATCTGGAAAGGGCCTTGAACAATGTTGTTGCTATTATCTATTACAACGCCGTAAGGTCCCCACACTTGTTTGACCCACACGATAAAGAAATTGGTACCATCATAGGCAATTGACGGAGTAGTATCTTGATAAGAAGGGTCATTTATAATCATGGTTTTTTCCAGAATAGTGCCATCCGTCCTTACTTTGGCACACCAAATGCTACCGACTGAATCATAAACAACTGTATATTGTGTGCCATCAAAGACTACATCGGGATGTATCTGATGGTTGTTTCCTGTGCTGATTGGAAACTCGGCTCCGTAGGCAATAATACCCATAAGAGCGATTATCATTGCTAAAGATATGACTTTCATTTTTTCCTCCTAGTTTCTTCTTGGCTCCTACTCTTTTCGTATGGAAAAAAGAGAGAGCCGTATGTCATTTGTTCCGCATTCTTCAGTTTATATTCCGATACATCACCTCCTTTCAGATTTCAGAACGGACAAAATTATTCTCAAAAGACAATTCCGCAAATTCGACTCTCCATTTGAGTAATTTAAGCGGAAAGCTTGCTCTGAATTTATTTCAAGAGAACTTCCGTCAGTCTCTTTTTTTTCTATGCTCAAATCATTTGTATTTGGCATAATCTAACCTTTTGAATGCTTTTCAACCTTTTTCAAGGACCCTTTTCACCGTGCTCCCAATGGAACGACAGGGGTCAGGACCGAAACCGATTACTGGTCTATCTGGTTTCTCTGGTTTATTTAGTCTTTCTCGTTCATCTGGTCTCTTTAGTCTATCTGGTTTATCTCGTCTGTTTAGTTTGTTCGGTATCCACAATCCTATGCTGATAATCCTTTTTTGGTAACGGAGTTTATGATAATCCGGATGTTTGCTATACCATGCGGCAATCTGTAATTTGTAGATCTTACCTCTGCGATATGTCTTTAAATATTTCAGCCGTTTTTCCCTCTTCTCCTTGATTCTCTGCTTGTTAAATACCCCCCCCCATAACTCCTCCTGTACCTTACCATCATTCTGTCTTTCTCTGTTATGTTAGCCATACTTTCCTTCCTTTCTTAAGCCGCCTTAGCTACATATTTTACCCTTACTATTCTCTTACAATATTTTTTAATTGTTCCTTAAAACTTAATTTTTCCCTCTTTGAAGAGTTTTATGCAGGCGTCTACGACCTCGGGGTCGTAGAGGATACCTCTGTTTTTTGCTATTTCCTCCAATGCCTTATCTATGCCCAGGGCGGCACGATAAGGACGATGCGAAGACATCGCCTCGACAACATCTGCTACGCCAAGAATTCTTGCCTCCGGAACAATATCACCATCAGAGAGGCGGTGCGGATATCCAGACCCGTCCATCCTTTCGTGATGTTGAAGCACAATGGGTGCTATGGGCCAGGGGAACTCGATTTTCTTCAAAATATCACAAGCTACCAATGGGTGTGTTTTAATGATTGCGAATTCAGACTCGGTTAATTTGCCAGGCTTGCTGAGGATTTCCGAAGGCACATAGATTTTTCCAATGTCGTGAAGCACCGCGGCCACATTGATCCCTTCAATTTCCTCTTCAGAGAAACCCAGTTCCTGGGCAATGGCACAGGCAAGATAGGCAACCCTCTGTTGATGCTGGGCAGTATAAGGGTCTCTCTTTTCAAGGATTGATGTCAGGGCAATTGTAGTTTCACCTATGGTTCTTTTTAACCTCTCGAAACTCTCTTTAAGTTTTTCCTCCACATGTTTACTCTCAAATTCAAAATTTTCCAGCGCCTTAACCCGCTGTCGTAACTCTTTCAATTCCTTCAAAAGTTGATTTTTTGATTTTTCTTTATTTTCCATAATCAAAATTTTTCATGGAAGTGAGGGCTTAAAACCCTCACTTCCAGCAGGTTAGTATGAAGAGCAGAGACACGCCCGGTTTTTAAAGTTTTACAGGACTATTCAATATCTGAATGGTCAGGTGGACATGTCTCTGTTCTTTTATCTTATTGCGAATTCCCTTTGCCAGCCCAGTTCTTGAATAGAGATAATGCCATTATAGTAGAGGCGTAATTTCTTCTCAGGATATTTCCGGCTCATTCTGAGCACAACCACCTTATCATCCTTATAGGCAATTTCACCACGATAACGGGTGCCATCAATCATCCTCACTTCATAAAGATGCCATGCCTTCATTTTAAAACTCCTTATTTAATCAATCGGTGGCGGTGGCACTGGAGGCGGCATTATACCACCAGTCGTATCTGAATCTGCATGGGCAATCGCCGGGGTAATGACATCCAATAATGAACCGATGACCTGGGAATTATCTTTGTCTGTTGTCTGGTGAATGGCAATGCCAAACACCGCACCAAGCACCAGGATAATGAGTAGATAGGTTAAAAATTTCTTCATTTTTTAACTCCTTTCGTTCTATTTATATTGCAAAAACCGTGCCAACCAGGGAAGTCTTGAAATTTCGAGACTTTTTGGAAAAATGGGCGAAAATTTGTGTCTAAAAAGTGTGCCAAAATGGAACACTTTTTAAGATGTTTATAAATGATGGAAAATACGACATTTGCTGAAGGGGGGTGTGTGCCAAAATGGAACACTTTGCCCGGGTTGCTGACAACTTCGGGAATAACTGAAAAAAATGTGTAAATTGATAAAAAGGGATTTTTCGGTGAAATTATTGAAATTTCGAGATATTTATGCACGATAAATCGTGCAACTACATTTTATTTCAGGGAAAGCACGATAAATCCTGCTTGATAAATCAAGCAACTACTACTGTTTTATGCCGTATTTCCGAAGATATCTATATAAACTATTTCTAGCTATGCCTAATAATTCCGCAGTCTTTTTTACATTCCAGCCAGTTGCATTCAGTGCTTCAAGTATCGCCTCTTTTTTTATCACTTTTAATGGTATTAAATCACCTGATGTCGGACCTAAACCTAAATCTTCAATGGTTATCAGCCTTTTCTTCGCCAGCACAGCCGCCCTGCCAATTACATTCTGCAGTTCCCTCACATTGCCAGGCCAGAGATAATCTTTTAACTTTTGTATCGCCTCGGTTGTAAAACCATCAATTCTTTTACCTATATCTTTAGAGCATCGTTCTAAGAAGAATTGGGCAAGTAAGGGTATATCACTTACCCTTTCCCTTAATGGTGGGACTTCAATTTTAAAGACATTGACACGATAGAATAGGTCCCTCCTGAATCTACCTTCTTCAACCTCAATTTCGAGGTCTTTATTCGTGGCAAATAGGAATCGAACATCAATGTTTCTGGTCTGTGTTTCGCCTACCCGGCGAACGACCTTCTCTTCGATTGCCTCAAGTAGTTTTGCCTGGAATTCCGGGCTGGTATTGGTGATTTCATCGAGGAATACAGTTCCTCCTTCGCCTTCTTCTAATAGCCCTTTCTTATCACTTATTGCATCGGTGAATGAACCCTTCTTATGGCCAAAGAGTTCTGACTCTAACAAAGTTTCAGTGATTGTGCCACAGTTTATCGTCAGAAATTTCTTATTTTTTCGAGCGCTTTTTAAATGGAGGAGTCGGGCAATCATCCCTTTGCCAGTGCCGGTTTCGCCAACGATGAGGACCGGTGAAAGTGTTGGTGCCACATCTTCGATGAGGCGATAGACCCTGCTCATTGGTTTTGACCTGCCTATCAGGTAACCGCTGGCAATCTCCTTTACAACATTGCTCTTCAGTAAGGTAAACTCTTCGGTCATTGATTGGAAGATTATGGACCTCTCAATTACTGAGGCAAGAATTTTCGCAGTCGTTGAAAGAAAATCTTTATCGTGCGGACCAAATACGCTACTGGTGACCCTTGAGTCGAGATAAATTGCGCCGACAATAATCTCTGAGACCGATAAAGGGATACAGAGGATCGAGCGTATCTGATTTAACATGATACTCTTTCTGATATTAAATTTCGGGTCACTGAGGGCATCCTGGATAAAGACAACAGGATTTTTTTCTATCTCTTCGATTGCAGTTCTTGAAAGCTCACCCGCATCCTTTATTGTGGTGTGGTCCATATTTCTTCCGGTAAAAAATTCCATCCCCTTTTTTGTCTTTATGAACAATGCACCACGTTCAGCCCCGGTTGAATCTATTATCAAGTCCATCAGCTCCTTCACAAAATTTTCATCACCAAGGTGACGATGGATTAGCTCGGCAAGCTTCGAGAATATCGTCAGATACTCAGAGGATATGATTCTTTTCGAATAGTCATTGGAGATGATAGAAGATATGCGCCATAAAATCTTTTGAACCCTGTTGAGTTCTAATTCGGCACCGAGATGATGAAAGATATTGCCGATGACAATCAACTCGTCCAAAATTTTCTTTATCTCGTCCTGCTTAATACCGCAGTCTATCATTGATTCAATCGCAATTTTCTTAAGATAGGCATAGTCATAGATAAATCCTTTGTCTTTTAGATTTTTTGTTTCATCATCAATATCAATTGTTGAACTCTTCTTAAGCCTGAAATTGTTTATCTTTATAAAACAATTTGCAATGGAATATTTATGACTGCCTTTATATGAAATTTCTTTGATCTTCTCCGCATGATTTAAAGATTTTTCAAAATTCCTTATTTCATAATAGAACTGGGTAGCCCTTAAGAATGATTCTATCCTTGTTGAAATATCGGGATTTTTGGTTTCGACCATTTTTAGTCCCTGATTGAGCAATTCTTCTGCCCGGGATACCTTTCCCAGGACAAGATTGATTGTGCCAAGGCCGAAATAATAGGGGATTTCTTCCTTTATATTTATTCTCTTTTCAAGGATGGACCTTGCCCTGTCAATCTCACCCTTCTTATAAAAAACCATCGCCAGATTATAATTTATATAGGGCGAATCTGATTTAATGCCTAATGCCTGTTCATTATAAACTATTGCCTTTTCAAATTGGCCAAGGTCTTCAGATATGTTAGCAAGGCTTCCGAGAGCGCTGTAAAGGGTTATCTGATTTCCTGTTTGTCGGCTCTGGATTAATGCAAGCTCGTATAACCTTCGGGCACGATTGATGTCCCCATAATTATACATCAAGAGGGCTTTATTATTCGTGGCAGCACACAGTGCGCTTATCTGTTTTGTCTTCTTAAATCCATCAATTGATAGGTCAATATAATAATTGCCATTTTCTATATCGCCTTTTTGAAGATAAAAAGAGCTCAATAAATTGGCACAGAATGCATATTTTTTTGATAGTCTGTTTTTTTCACAAAACTTTAATAATTCCTTTGCAATATTAATCCCTTTTTCAAAATTGGACCTGAACCACTCGAGCACAGACCTGTAGTATAAAGTCTCGGCAAATATCTCTGAATCCTTAATTTTTTCTGATTTTGATAATGAATTGTTAAGAATGGTCTCTGCCTCCTCAAATCTATTTAAATATAAGAGGGAATAGGCAATGCGATTCTCTATTTCTATATGTTCCCTACCTTCTTTTATAAAATCGAGCGACTTTTTTAGATACTCGATTGCCGCGCTGTGTTGATCCATTGTTGAATATGCCTTGCCCATGCCAAAATATATTTTTGACTGTAAATTTTTATCTTCAGTCTTCAGGGCCTTATCATAAAATTCGATTGCTGATTTGTTATTGCCGACAATCTGATTTAAATCAGCCAATTTTAACAGAAATTCAGGATACATCTCAGGATTAACACACTTGCTATATTCGACAACCTTTTCATAATATTTTATAGCCAGTTCATAGTCATAAATTCGCTCGACACTCTCAGCAGAAATCAGGTAATATTTTTGTGCCTTATCCAATTTATCTGTGCCTTCACCTAATCGGGCAAGGATAGGGGCATAGGTTTTTTCGCCGGGTGAGAAACTTTCAATGGCATTAATGGTCTGTTCACAGAGTGATTTCCGTTCATTCGGGTCAATCTGTTCTTCAATTATATTACTAAGAATTTGATTGGAAATTACTACGACTCTCTTGTCATCCACCACCTCTTCCCGTAATAAGCCCGAAATTTTTAAATGCTCAAGATTCGTGGTAGACTTCGTGATAAGGGCGATAATGGAAGGCGGTAAGGCATGACCACAGATTGATAAAATCTTCAGGATATTCTGCGCCTCGTTGTTGAGGTGATTGATTCTCATAGAAAATAGCCCCTTCAATTCTGTGGGTATGTTGATATCCTTGAGCAGGTTGCTCCTTATTTGCCATCTTCCGGTCTGATAATATAGAACTTTATATTCATGAAGCATCTTTAGAAGTTCAACAATCAATAGGGGATTACCACCGCTTTGTTTATGAAGCCATTGTGTGAAATCTTCGATTTTTATGGCATTGTCTTTTTCTATCATTTCCATCTCGAAGAATGTCTCTTCCAATAATTGCCGGGTCTCCTCAATGGTAAATGGTCGCAATTGAAGAATATCAAAATCAAGGCTTTTTATTCTTTCATCAGACTTTGAAGTGCTGAGTAGTAGTATATTAGAATTGATAATACCATAGCCGATGTATCGAAACAGTCCAAGTTCATAGTCGTTCAGTTCTTCAAGGTCATCTACCATAATTACTACATCTTTATTTTTGCTAAATTTGATTAGTTCTTCAAGGATTTCTTCATAGACTTGAAATTTTTCCTCTTTATCCGAGGGATTGAATTCTTTATAATTGATAAAATTGCAGATTGACTCGTGAAAATTGATACCTTCCCCGGGGATATATAACATTACTGAATAGCCCTTGAGCAGAAATTTGAATTTCAGTTCCTTCAATAATCTTGTCTTCCCGGCACCAATATTACCGCACACGATGAGTGCCGTGCCCTTTGTTGATGACATTTTTTCCGTAAACTCCGGTATCTCAATAAAATAGGTTGTCGGCAGTCTTACTTCATAAGCGGGAACGGTAATCTTCGCTGAAGGAAGGTATTTACTGAACTGTCTGTGCAGGTCAAGGATGGTTGGTCTTCTTGCTGGCTCAATTGAGAGTAGATGGTCAAGTATAACATTCATCTCTTCTGGTATGTCGGTAATTGGTATGTAAATCTCAGCAGGTTTTTTTGACGAAAGGATTTCGTAAATTATGATACCAAGTGAATAGAGGTCGCTACGTTGGTCAATCCCGATGCCTTTCAGGACTTCCGGGGCTATGTAGTCCATTGTTCCGAAAAATTTAGTCTCCCTTGATGGGACTATGGCGAAACCAAAATCAATAAGGACCGCCTTTTTTTCTGCCGGGTTATATAAGATATGCTCTGGTTTCAAATCGGTATGAATAAACCCTTTATTATGGAATGTAGCAAGGGCATTGAGCACCTGGATTGCGGCGGAGATGAAGTCCTCACTCCAATTTTTGAAAAACTTATTTATCGGTTCTCCTGATATAAATTCGGATGTAAAATATGCCCTTCCCTTGTCATTGATGTCGTAATCGTAGACAGTAACAATATTGGGATGTTTGAGTTGGGATAGAATCTGGAATTCCCGAGAAATTAATTCGTTAAAATCAGCATTTTTGGTTCGGGCAATTTTTAAAATTGAGCAATCATGGTGAGGGTCTTTTACTTTATAGATTTCTGCATAATTACTTTCTTCAATCTTTTTAATAATTTGTAGTTTTTTTGAAATTTGAATCATCAATTAAGTTTATATAACTTTTCATGTTTGTCAATAAATAATAATTGAAATCATTTTACCCCTTGACATTTTCCGTTTTTTCAATATAATTTAATATAAAGAGATGAACTTTATTTTAATAATTTTAATTTGATGTTTAAGTCTAAAACGAAAGGAGGTGATGGTTTATCAGTCTAAGTCCGCGCTAACCCGCGGAATGCGGAAAATAGAGAAAGGAGGATAGATGCAGTCAATTGCACTTATTATAATGGTAGCGATGCTACCACCGATTCCGGGTAAGATGACACCGGAACTTATGGACATCCTGAGGGATGCCTCACCTACTGAGAAGATCTTTGTCATTATCCATATGGGCACTGAATATCCTTACGAGATGCTTGAAGGGATGACACCTCAGCAGAAATGTGATGTCTTCGAGGATATTGCAATAAATTCCCAGAGGCCGGTAATTGAATATCTGAGGTCCTTACCCAAAGAGAAGGTTGAGGTTGGTGGTCAATACTGGATTTTCAATGGTTTCCATCTAAAGGCAACGAAGGATGTGATTGAGGATTTGGCAAGGCGTGACGACATCTGGTTTATATGCGACAATAAGGTCGTTCAGATTGACTTCAATCAAGGTGAAGAGGCAGAGTCAAGGACACCAGAATGGAATGTGACAAAGGTGATGGCAGAATCTTGCTGGACAGCAGGTTATTATGGTGACGGAGTAATTCTCGGTCATATTGATACCGGCGTTTTAACAACCCATGCCGCTCTCAGCGGTAAGTGGCTCTCGCCATATTGGCTCGATGGTGTTGCTGGTCAGCCCAATCCTTATGATGATAATGGTCATGGAACCCATACGATGGGCACAATCTGTGGCGGTGATGGACCAGGTCCATTTGCCGATGATGTTGGTGTCGCCTATGGTGCCAGGTATATTCCAACCAAGGCTTTCAATTCCGGTGGTTCGGGGCAGTATGCCTGGATTGACCCCTGCATGCAATATCTTGCAGATCTGAAGCAAGGTGGTGTTGACATTCGAGCGGTTGGTAATTCCTGGGGTGGTTCCGGCACTGACCAACATTTCTGGCCTGCTGTGTTAAACTGGAAGAACCTCGGTGTCTTACCTGTCTTTTCCAATGGCAATTCAGGTCCTGGTTCAGGAACAGTAGGTGCACCAGCGAGTTACCCGATGAGCCTCGGTGTTGGTGCCACAGATAATGGCGACAATATTGCCAGTTTCTCATCCCGTGGCCCAGCACCCAACCAGAATCCTTGGAATGACCCTCAATATTGGTATTATTCTACTTGGAATTTATTGAAGCCCGATGTCTCGGCGCCCGGTGTGAATGTCCGTTCATCCTGGAATAGTGGTGCATATAACACGATTAGTGGCACTTCAATGGCATCCCCGCATGTAACTGGCGGCACGGCAATCTTTCTACAGAAAAAAAACTCACTTACAGTTACCGAATTGTATGACCTGTTCCGTAATTATTGTGACCAGCCTTCAGCCGGTGCACCTTATCCCAATCAGAACTACGGCTGGGGAAGGATTAACCTCTGGAGGTCCTTACAGGCAATACCTACGGGAAACATGCCGAATGTTGTTCTGAATAAGGCCCAGGTCGTTAATGATAATAATGGTAATGGTAAACTGGACCCAGGTGAAAATGCCGGAATCGTTACATATGTTAAGAATACGGGTAATCTTCCCGCGACGAATGTTCAAGGAAAATTGAGAACCACCTCAACCTATATCACCATAACCGACTCTTTATACAACTATGGTACAATCAATGCTGGTGATAGTGCGAATAATTCTTCGGACCCCTATGATGTCAATGTCAATGCAGCAACCCCACCAGGCACCGTTGCCAATTTCCAGCTTGTCCTTGTAGCTGCAGAAACTACCTGGACAAGGTCATTCTCATTAACGATTGGAACTGCACCTGGCACAATCATCTGGGGACCAAAATCGCTTCCTAATTTTCCAACAAGCCAGTTTATCTATGGACTTGCCTATGACCGGATTGGTAATAAAATCTTTGTGCTCGATTTCTATTCAACCTCAATCCGTATCTATTCTTCTGATAGTTTTGTGACTTATCAGGGTGCAATAACCGGACCCGCCGATAGTGTTACTGACATTACATACAGCCGGTATGATGATAGATTCTATGTTTGCGCCTTTAACCCCAAAACAGTCTGGAAGCTTAATAAATCTACTGGTGCGATATTACGCCAGTTTGCAAATCCGGCAAATGATTATCCAGTTGGTCTTGCATTTAGCACACCAAACACCATGTGGTATGCTGACCGTAGATCAACGCTTGGTGCAACACAGTTGATCAAGATCGGTGACACATTAGGAACGGCAACCCAGTATAATAGCCCTGTTCAAGGGTATTATAATTCCCGTTGCCTTGCCTTTGATAGTTTGGGTAATTCATTTACCGAAGTCCAGACCTGGTTCAACTCAGGTGGAACAGCACTCGATAGTGTAGGCGTCGTTGAGATGCAGGGTGCACCACCGACTCTTACTGGTCGTAGATTTTTATTGAATCCTGGCTGGAATATCAGGGGCATTGAGTTTGACCCACGAGATGGCAATTACTGGATTACGATTGTTCAGATCAGTGGATCTTATGTCAACCAGATTGTAAAGGTGAGAGGATTCTTTACGCCAGCTACAGATGTTGAAGAACGTAGAGAACAGGCTTCTGAACAAGGACTGGGTCTAAGTGTTGTTCCAAATCCAGCAACCAGTAAAGTTACATTCAATATTAATACTTCTCGAGCAAAAATTCTGAGCCTAAAGGTTTATGACATTGCAGGTCGATTGGTAAACACCTGGGATGGTGGTTCCAATAAAGTCATCTGGAATCGCCGTAATATAAATAACCACATCGTTGCAGATGGTGTTTATTTTGTTCGTCTGGAAACCGAAAACGGCTCAACGACCCAGAAATTTATTCTGACACATTAAAGGAAGGGAGTGCCCCTGCCGTACGGCAGGGGCACTCCCTTTTTAACCATCA
>Ga0315310_10001423_pt1 | contig 15134 bp, 17 predicted proteins | sample TDP5_MG_FD_203630 | JGI IMG/M metagenome (GOLD analysis project Ga0315310, IMG submission 203630) | Freshwater sediment microbial communities from Lake Towuti, South Sulawesi, Indonesia - TDP5 | ecosystem: Environmental > Aquatic > Freshwater > Lake > Sediment | place: Indonesia: South Sulawesi... | reverse complement strand
TTGGACACGATTAAGAGTCTGGCACACCACGGCGTAAAACGATTCGTCCTCATCAACTACCACGGTGGCAACACCAACATCATGAAGCTGGCCGCCGACGTCGCGAAACGAGAATACCGCGTCATGGTAGCCACACCGGAAGGCCCACAGAAAACAGAGCTAGCCAAGAAGATCAAGGAGAGGATGCAACGCTACTTAGAAGTTCACTCATGTCCCCGTGAAACAAGCTACGCGCTCCACTACTTCCCTGAGCTGGTTGAGATGTGGCGCCTCGAGGGCTGGGAGAACCCAACCCTCATCCCCAAGGAGCTCCAAGAGTTCATGGATCCAAGCCGCCCCGATTACGAGATCGTCAGCCAGATATTCACCGCGAGCATCGGCCCTAACACTCACAACATCACCAAGACAGGCCAGTACAGCACCAACGATCCTCGTGCTGGCAACGCCGAGGAGGGAAAGGCCATGGCAGACGAAGCGACCAAGTTTCTTGTAGAGTTCATAACCGCTTGGAAGAGGCTGCCCCTCCCGCCGGGCTATGGGGATAACAATTGCGGCTGCGGAGAAGACGAGTGTAGCGGACACCATTATGCTTGAAGAGGTTAGGTATGCGTCGTTCGTCGATGCGTAAGGCATCTCGGAACCTTTCCCATCGCTTAAGCTCTTCTTCTAGTATGGTGCAGTATGAGGGGATTGTTCTACCCATCGACTCCTGCCTCCAAGGTAAGTCTAGGCACGGTGAATACGTCTGAGAGCAGGAACATTGCTTCTCTGGGTGGAGTTGGTTTTCCGTCACGGTTGGTTCCATTTCTTGGCCGATGACAGAGGTTGCACTAGGTCGGTTGTCGGTGATGATGGATCTCTCGGGCACTCGGATAGAAGTCGAGAAGAGTCTCTTGAGAGGGCACGATAAGGGTCAAAGACAGCGAAGAAGGGAGAAGACAGGGCACTGCGGCATGTGGCTTGTCTGTTGTGAGGTGCGAGCGTGTTGTGGGGTTACGCTGCCACTTCTTTCTTGGCTAGGGCTTGGGCCATCAGTGGAACGTTCCTGCTTGCGTTGAGCACCTCGAGGAAGAGGGGTTCACCTTTCGGGCTTAGGTGGATGACTATGTCTCCCATCTCTTCGGCATGTGAAAGCTTCCCAAATTCGGAGACAACTATCATCAGTACGTCTGATTCCGCGTCGTATCTAAGCTTATACACTGAACCTCTCCCTCCTGACTGGATAGAACGTCACTACAACTATATTATCGTTCACTGTCTTGTAAGCCGCTCTGATCGCGTATTCTCGGTCGATCGGCTTTAAAGCCAGCAATAGGTCACCTCTCCTATCCACACGGCTTGGACTCATAACAGCTTCCTTCACAACGGCTTCAGAAACCTCGAATCTATACCTTACGGCCGGACGTGAGGGAACGGTTTTGCCTGTCGGTATCTTTCCGTCGGACGAGTCTCGATTGACGTGGGCTAAGGGACAGGATGAGGCTCTCCTAGTATGGCCGAAGATTTTTTAGGGTCCTCGTTGTAGAAATACAACATATGATGCAGAAATACAACATTAACCAAACGACGCTCAGAATAGTCGGGCTCTACCGAAGCGATTACCTGAAGTCGCTCCACGTTAGAGAGATAGCAAGGGAAACGGGCGTTGATGTCAAGGCCATCCACCTCCAGTTGAAAAGACTTGAAAAGGCGAACGTTCTCTCCAGTACCCTCAAAGGTAGGAACAAAGAGTATTCCCTGAATCTCAGCAATTTGCTGACGAAGTATTACCTAGTCCTCGCAGAGGCCTACGCATCCATAACCTATCTCGGAAAGAACTTTCTGGTCAAGAGGATTATTGATGAACTCAGCGAACAGATAGAAGGCGTGATCATACTGTTCGGGAGCTATGCCAAAGGGCAGACGACCGGAGAAAGCGACATCGACCTCTTCATCATCACCGAGGAGGAGGTAGCCGTCGATGTTGCCAAGGAAATCGGAGACCTCACCGGGAGAGACATAAATATCAAGTCTGCGAACAAGATGCGGTTCCTAAGAGGTTTGGAGAGAAACGATCCTCTGATGAAGGAAGTGGTCTCCGACCATATTGTGCTCAAGAGAATAGACAACTTCTGCGATACCCTGTGGTATTTCTATGCGAGACCACGCTAGGTACTTGCGGTGGTGCCTGAGACAGAGCAAAGGCATTGCTATCGTGAAGCCATCTGAGAATCTCGTGAGAGCATACCTGCAGAAGTCTAGAAACGCCATAAAGTCGATGGAAGTCAACGCGGAAGCAAGCATCATTGATTGGGCTGTGTCTGCAAGCTACTATGCGAAGTATTTTGCCGTGTACTCGCTTCTAGCAAAGATAGGCGTCAAATGTGAGATCCACGACTGCACAATCGCTCTATTCGAGTACCTATTCCGCGACACCGTTCCTCGCCAGCTGATCAGAGAATTGAGGCACTCGAAAGAGGACAGAGTGGAAGCACAGTATTACCCTCTAGTCGAAGAGGTCCGCCTTGAACAGATGATGAGTCGGACGAAGAGTTTCGTACTTGATATAGGGGAAATAATGGATGGGCTTGACTCTGAAAGCATTGCACGCCTCCGCAGTAGAGTCAAGGATCTGACAGCAACATCGAGAACGCACTGAATTTCGGGAACGTCCATTCCTAGACCGTATAGCCATCGAAAAGAGAAATAAGCGGAGCCGAAGGGAATCTAGAGCACTACTCTCTTCACGGCACGGCAGTTTGCCACTCTGAAGGCTTTCCTCCTAGCCTAGAAAGTCGAAACGTGGATGTTTCACTTGGCTTGTTGTTAACTGTCGGTACAGCATGAGGCCTTACAGCACACGGACCTAGTGGGGCCGCCTGTATGCACTTAATAAATTAAGTGAATCCTCCCTAGAGAACAGCTACACGGTCCAAGCTCCCAGATTGAAGCTAGGTTTATGCGAGGATATCGAAGACAATTGTTTAGGTTTGAAGTAAGCCTGACCTCGGTCGCCCTTCGGGCTTTTTCGCCTTATGGATGGGGTCCACAAGCCATTCCTAGTTCTGTCAGCCGAATCGTCTCTGCTTCAGCACAGGAGCCAACCTCTTGCCGTACTGTCAGGGAGCTCGTGGCTGAAAAGAAGATAGGATTATGGCACTAGCTCCCATATGGACTTGCAACAGGAAGGCTTTTTTTGGGGATCAGCTCACGTAATCTATTGAATGTACTTGAATCTGAAGGATCTAGGTACCAGCTGGGGGGCGTAGGGAGTCCATTGAAGACTCACGGAAGATCGTCCACATTGGTGTTGCTCTCAGCATCGCTAGTCATGCTATTGGTATCTGCTTCGTTGGAGCCTGTGGCCGGCTTCAAGCTTGTTGACCAGGCGACTTGTAAGGAAATTGACTGGAACCTACGAATCTACAAGCAGAGAGTCAATGAATTCTCTCTCACGGATGAGTGGGCGTACCTGTGGTTTAAGGGAAGCTTTGAGACATCGGATGTTGGAGCGACGTACGAAGTGAGACTTTATCATCCTGACGGTAGTCGGTTCAATCCGACCGCGATGAAAGACGGCGTCTTCAGTTACCGACGCGATTACCGAGGAGACATACGTGTGATGGAAGGGGGAGAGGTAGTTGGGGTGATAGGGGTTAGCATCACAAACAACGCCGCGCGTTTCTACGTTAACAGTACCGCCGTCTCAGTATCGTATTCATTCATCGCTCCGAATATGGGTCCGTCTCCCTTTAAGCCTGGTGAGTGGCGTGCTGAGTTCACGTTGGATGGCAGGATAGCAGTTAGCCAGCGTTTCAGCATTGGTAAGACACCCCCCACTACTGTAATCCCGACAACTGTAGCCCCGACAACTGTGACAAGCCCTATCGTGACTGAGACAGAGACAAGGCCTGGTGCTGCTGGATTGCCAAGCAACCTGCTCTTGACCGGGGCAGTTGCTGTGATAGTCGTACTGCTAGGCGTCTATGTGTACGTGCGAAGAAAGAAGCCGCCCTCCATTGTAGAACTGGCGACAGGCGAGGTGAGTTCTTCGTCGATGACTGGTGGGGAGCGGCTTGGTTGAAGGTCTGTGGATTGTTGGTGGCATCAAAGCTCCTGTGAGCCATGTGCCTTCAACATAGATGTGCCATAGACGTAGGGCTGTGAAGCTGCGCGATGACGGGGATATCCATCAATTGAGGAGGTGAGAGAGTGAGGCGAAGAAAGACTGTTGTCATCAGCGCCATAGTTGGCATTGCTCTTCTCTCATACTTCACCATGCCATTGGCAGTTCCAGCTACATCGATTGTTTCGTTGACTCTAACGCCTATGGAGGGAGTGCAAACATATCGCTTGGCATTGCGGAATCTGTCACCGTGGCCGGTTCTGATTCGTCCTCTAGCGTGGATGACGAAACCGAGTGGTGTCAGGTTGGTTTATTCTCACGTAGGGGATGTTGTAGCACTCGGTCTCGTCGGAGGCCCAATATTACTTGGACGTGAGATGCGGTTGTATCCGTTCCACACACTATCGTGCCCGGTCACTTTCACCGCATCTTACAGCCTGAGTAAGGTCGCCATTGCCCTTGTCACAATGGAAGTGATAGTCCTGTTCAAGCCGACATACAACGTAACGCTTGAAGCAAGCTCATAGTATTCCTCCACTTTGTTTGAGGTGGACTGAGACAGTCAACGATGTGGAAGCCGCCCTCAAGAACGTTTTCACGTGGCTCGGGGAAGCCTTTCTCAGACATTGAGGCGAAACAAACACAACAGCTGACGGTCCTGTAGCTCTACAGATCTACGATCTATGCGCCAAGTATCAAGTTCCTATAACGATTCACCAAGAGTCAGCCGACTACAAGGGAGCCTGCGTAGAACTGGAAAGAGCGTTAAGCCTCAAAATCTTGGCCTCAATGCTAGGCAAGGTGGAAATGGGCCCGCCCGTATGCAATTAAATAATTAAGTGAATCCTGCCATTCTCAGGTTGTGTGAGGGGCTGCACATCCTCTACTTCACTACTAATGTGGCGGGTCCAAGGGTTTTCGCACCTAAACAGGTGCAAATGCTGTGGAGCATCTCGGGAATGGGCTTGAGGGCGCAGTTCATTTTGAGGAGTTCCTTCTGCATAGGTCGGACAACCTGTCTAAAGTCCTGGAAAGAGTCCAGTCGAAGGCTCCTTGATCTAGCCCACATTATGCTCGGAAGGCAGCTCTGGAGACATCTACCTACTCTACGACAATGTGCTATGTAAGCGATGGTCCATTACTCTTGGCTACATCGGCTTAAGGGTCTGGGAGATCTTGGATAGAATTGGTGCAGGAGCATTGGATTTTCGCCCCAAGGTCAGCGTTCCAGCTTGCGTTTTTTCGCAGTTGATAGGTGACGATCTTCGTTTGAGGGCTTCAAGACTTCCATCCTAGAAACTTCATCCCGAACCAAAACACTCCGAATAGCGCACACAGCGCTAAGGGCAGAAACAAGTAATCCAACGGGCTATATTGCAAATAGCGACCAGGATCTCTTTGTGTGAGGTTCACTGCAATGCCCCACAGAAAGAACAGAAGTCCAGTTAGTGCGACAACCCATTCCAAGATCGTCGACATTGACACTTTTGCTTTGCTCGCTGTCTTGTAAGCAAAGGCTATTCCGTAAAGCCCAAAGAAAAACAGTGGAATTGCCAACCAAGAGAGCCAAGAGCCTCTGAACAGCTTACTCATGGTTGCCGGAAGCAGAACTGAGACAGCGAGAAACATCATACCACTTAGCAGTATGAGAGCCTGCGCTATCCTTCTCCCCTGGAAGATTCTTCACCTGTAAGTGTCGCCTGTGTATTCCGACTTGGGTCTATTTAAGAACTCCTCCGCAAATATGAAGGGCTTGTCAAACATGGTTAGATGGAGCGGTGCTGTTGATCCTGTTGATTCTCTCGGCTAGTTCTTTGAGACTCTTGTGATGTGCAAACAGGATGCGAGGAACATTACTTCGGTTATCTTGGGGAGGCATGTGGCACCTGCCGCAGAGGCGTTCCGTCTGCATTCATCCATCATGTCCTCGAAGATCGCTCGCTCGTCAATGCGTAGGAAGTCTCGGAATCTTTCCCAGCGTTTCAGCTGTTCTTCGAGCGTTATTCGGTATGGGGGGATTGTTCTACCAATCTTTGGCTCCTTCTAGGGCTAGTCTTAGTGCTATGTATGCATAGAGGAGTGGGAACATGGGCCCGCCCGGATTCGAACCGGGGACCTTCGCCGTTTCTTCGCGCAGAGCTGTGAGGGCGACGTCCAAACCAGACTAGACGACGGGCCCGTAGAGGTCACGTGCCATATCTTCGTTCTCTGTCCTTAAAGTTTTCAGGGTCAACGCTAGCTCGGTGTGCCTTCGCTATCTGAGTGGGGTACTGCAACTTCCAAGTTTCGGCGATGAGTTACAGGACAAGCGCTCGATGCCCTCTGGCCTCCGGAGAGAGGGTCCCCTGCTATTCGAAGAGATATTGATCTTCAGGCTAGGAATACTTGTGTAAGGCGTCTAAGCCGCTTCCATGCGTAGAGACCTTAAGAAGCCGACTAACGCATTTGTACAGGCTCTACGCCTACCAAAAGGGAAGATGAAGAAAGCCAAAGAGGCCATAGAAACACTCGAAAGGCTATTAGCCGAGAAGGCAAAGTAGGTCAATCCGTCCGTCATTTGGCGAGCAAACTCATGGGAAAAAACCCAAGCTTGGAAATATTGGGCCTACAGGCCCTTCCAAAGCTTGTGAAAAGGTTCGACTTTGAACTAGAAGACTTTATGACATATTCCGACCTGTACAGGCTCACTCCAGAAGAATCCCAAAAAGCTTGGGACAGCTACAGAAAGATCTTCAATCGTTTTTTGGAGGAAAGCCATGTTTCTTGGTGGGATGTTTACCTAAGCTCGGACATAGGAACGGAAAGAATCGCATTGGCCAAAGATATCGGTCTGGAGGAAGATGACACCGTCTTGGATGTTGGTTGTGGAAGAGGGTACTTCACAGTTGCCGCCGCAAGGTTGGCAAAAGCAGCTATCGGCTTGGATCTGATGGACGGAGTAGGCCGTAGAGGGTGGTGGAACAACTTTATGGATTCCATCACTCGACTCGACCTAAAGCACAAGATTATCGGCCTAAAGGCTGATGCGCAGATCATTCCATTAAGAGATTGTTCAGTGAACAGAATCGTGGCGGCACACTCTATCAGAAACCTCGAAAATAAGCAAGCAATCCGAAACAGCATACGCGAAATGAACCGTGTCTTATCAGAGAACGGCGAAATGGCAATAGCCGAAACCATCCCCGACGCCAGAAACAAGTCACAGGAAGCACATCTATCCTTCTATAAGTGCAAATGCAAGTACAGTTGGGGCGATATTTTCTATCTCTCAAAAGAAGAACTCCTGCAAATACTCACGGAAGCAGGATTGAAGGACCTCTACGTCGAAATAGCTGACTACAACTTAAGCGCCGCGCCACCAATCTTCTACCTCAACACTTCACGTCTAAAGAAAGAACAGGTCCCAACAGCCCGCAAAGAATACTCTGAAGCTGTTGAAATGGTCAGAAAGTATGGAGAAACCTCGCCACCAACGGCAATAATCAAAGCTACCAAGCACAGCGATTGGACCCCGTAAACAAGAACCGCTGTACGCCGATTCAACTCAGAGCGTGCATCTAGACAAGATTCTGCTGGAGGCTACTCGTTGCTACGCTACGGCCGGAATTTCAACTCTTGCGTTCCTCTCGACAGGGTCATCTGCGGCCGAAGACCTTCTTGACAAGCCAGTAAAGCACTGACAGGATTAAGAAGGGAACAAGATATGGAAGGATTGCTGCTAGAACGACTATGCCCACTATGACGATGGCTCCTATGGCCAATCCGACGAGGACTCTCTTCACGTACTCTAGCGGACCTTTCCGTCGTGGAGGTAGTGTACGCACAGCAACCATAGGTTGTGAGGGAGGGAGCCATTGCGAGAATTCCGTTTTGCAGTTTCGACATTTTATCTCGTTAGGTGATGTCGGCAATCCGCAGCGAGGGCAAGTCTGCATAGTACGCTGAGAAGCGGACGGCGCCGGTGTGGGCTGGATCGGTACTTGCCGAGTAGACGAGGTTCGCTTCTTTCTTCTTGTGTACACATATCCTCCGACCAGTGCAACAATTGCACCCGCCGCGCCAATAACCAGCAAGCTACTCTGAGAACCGATCGCTACTGGCGTCGTGACAGTTACGCTGGTTCTAGTAGATGGCGGAGAAGCACTAAGCGATTGCCAATCGGGCGCTTCGTCAGATGCGCTATTGAAGGTCAACCGAGTCAGACCTGAGCCGTCCACGTTCATCACGTATATCTCAGGGTTGCGGTCTCGGTCACTTGTGAACAAGATCTTAGTACCGTCAGGAGACCAGCTGCCATAAGCATCGTTTGCCGTGTGAAAGGTTAGCCGGGTTTGAGCGGAGCCGTTAGCACTCATCACGTAGATCTCAACATTGCCATCACGGTTGCTGACGAAAGCAATCTTGGAGCCGTCTCGGGACCAAGTGGGCATGCCATCAACGACTGTGTTGAATGTAAGCTGAACTTGTCCTGAACCATCTACGTTCATGATAAAGATCTCGTAGTCACCATCGCGATTGCTGTCGAATGCAATTTTGGAGCCATCCGGAGACCAAGCGGGAACACGATCGTTCGCGGTGTTGAATGTCAACTGGGTCTGGCCCGAACCGTCAACGTTCATGACAAATATCTCCCGATCGCCATCTCGATCACTATCGAATGCGATTTTCGACCCGTCTGGAGACCATGCAGGTGCGCGGTCGCTCGCAGAGTTGAACGTTAGTTGAATCACTCCAGAACCGTCAGCGTTCATGACGAAGATCTCACTGTCGCCATCACGGTCACTATAGAAAGCAATCCTTGTTCCATCTGGAGACCATACCGGCTTTTCATCACGTGCGCTATTGAATGTCAGTTGAGTCTGACCTGAGCCGTCAGCGTTCATAACGAAGATCTCGAAGTCACCGTCTCGGTTGCTCTGGAACACAATCTTGCCGTTGAGTACGGCACTTCTCGTGAAGGTAGTTGTCCCTAACTCCGTAGCAGCTGTGACCTGAATGACAGCATTACCTGTCACCTTGCCGGTGATTGTACCCCCAACACGGTTGAAGATATTACCACTGTTCGAGATAGAGGAACCGCCCCCAGTCACGCTGATGGTTCCCGAGTTTGTGATGATGCCAGAGTTAGCGAGCTTAGCACTGCCGCCGGACAAGCTAATGGTTCCGGAACTTTCGATGTCTCCAGAGTTAGAGATCATAGCAGTGCCCCCGGACACACTGATGGCTCCGAAGTTGGTAACGGTGCCTCCGGCATTGTTCGTGACGTAGGCGCCACCGCCAGACACGGTGATATTGCTACCACTATTCGTTATGATGCTACCAGAGTTCGTGATGCCAGCACCGCCGCCGGAGACGGTAAGACTACAGATGCTGGTACAGGAAAGTGTGACGCCTCTGCCTATGGTAATGCCATAGACTGCTGGAGCGGAGCTTATCGTAACTATAGACGGCCCTGGAAACGGAAGCAAGATGGAGACATCAGCACTGGCTTCGGGCACAGTCCCACTGCTCCAGTTCGCTGCGGTCTCCCATTTCCCATCGCCCGCCGAGCCAGTCCAACGCACGGTGCCAAGAGCCAAGCAGGATGCAGTCGCACTAGGGATTAGGATAGTTACGATGGCCGCTACAACTGCTGTGCGTCTCATAGAAAACCTAGAGATAGCACTCAAAGCATCATCTCCTGACTGTAAGTGGCCATAACTCACAGTTACAACTTTTCACGGATCGAATGGCAGGCGTAGTCATAAGCATGAGCATCATTACGGCCGCCCTCCGCGTTGGCCATTGACAAAGAGCTCGCTTCGCCTGTCGCCAGTTCTGCAATGGGACTGGCTTCTTTCTTCGCATGCACACATAAACACCAATTAGCACGGCGACCATAGCAACTGCCCCGATCAGGAGCGGATTGGTCGGTACCCCCAGAGCACTGGGTTGCGTCGCTTTTTCTGTGGTCGGTGAAGTAGCGACAGTCGTCGGATGTTCAGTGGTAGTAATGATCTTCTCAACAAACCTAAGACGCCCGATAATGACCGCCCTATCGTCTAGTGTGAACTCGGCCCGCCACTCTCCCGCCTTTGATGGTGGTAGACGGAGCTTCGAGACTTTCCCGGAGAATGATATTGAGATCGCCGTACTATTGACATCTATTTCAGCAACATTGTCTGCGAAATTGATTCCAATCCATCCTACTACCTCCCCTGTGCTCAAAACGCGAGGCTCGACGGGCCTACCTTGGTAAACCCCAACAAAGCCTTCAGGTGGAAACCTGGCAAGCAGATTTCCTGTAACGTCATATACCTTACCCGCGTACTTGGCTCCAACATCAGAAGACTCGAAGGCCCCCCTGAACCAAAGGTACGCCTGCTCATCGGCGACGAGAAACTCGCTAGTTCTTTGTTTGCAAGTCCTTGCGTTGCGATCAATTTCTTTGCAAAGGGCATGATCGAGAAGTTTGAACCCGTTCGCCGGCGGAACGTTAACCGACACCAATACAATGGCGACCAAGGACAAAGCCAACACGCATGTCGAAGGTTCACTCCTTGTCCTGGGCGTACCTTCTCCTCTGGACTGGATTTTCCCACCTTCCTCCGTCAAGCTTGCTGACTACGCATTCTACGTGGCAGGTTTTCTTCTCATCCTTACGAAAACGACCGGGACACCGATGCACAAGACCGCGACAATGGAAAAAATCAGGTAGAAACCCCACTCACCGACACTGAACTCACTCACAAAGTACTCAGTCAGGTACTGAGACACGATTGTCGTCGTTACCGTCGCCAACCCTGCAACTTTCGTTGTTAATGTTGTCGTAACTGCCCTGCTGCGATGCGTCGATAACGTTACAGTGGTGTAGGCACTGTTCATTATCACCCGATTATCGCCGGGAAGCGTCAAAGTGGTATAGGGAGTGTACCCAGTCGAAGTAGTAACTGTGGTGTAGTATAGCAGCGTAGCAATGACATCAACGCGCGCAGTAACCGTTTCTACCGTCATTGTAACTGTGCTTGTGTACGCAATTGTAGAGGTGCGAGTGATGACCGCGGATGCTGTCTGCAAAGGTCGGTGATCAGCCATCTCTGAAAATGCAATGACAACTGAAGTGAGAAAGAAAAGTATCACTAGCGATCTGCTCACCTTCAAAGGAAGACCCCCCGGACGATAATGGCTCCTTGTAATCGACTATTATGACTTGTGGTTCACTTCGGTGGCCGACCGTACGTCACTATGAAGGTTGTCCTGAGCCTATTTACAGCGGGAAGAGTAGGGACGTGAACCTCAAGTTTGGTGGACCGGGCGGAACTCACACTCTTGAGGTTCAGTACCACTCTTCCAACGGTCCCATTTGTATGCCCGAAAGACAACAGCACGCCGCTTATGTCGGAAGCGACTTGGACTTTCCGATCACTTCCTCAGTTGGATCGCTGCTGCCAATCCGCCAAACCAATTGGCATCCCACGCGATACCGAAAATCTAAAATGGCCAGGTAGCCGCAGTGGTACGTGGGCTTCCTAAGATTCGCTGGTTGCCTCTGTTGAACCAGCTGTTTTCTCTGCGTACAGGAGCGCCGGGGAGGGGCGCAATGAGAGCAAATACCAAGCAAAATTCGAGAGAAGAGAAAGCCTTGACCGAAAAGGACGCTCAGGCTGAATCCCAACCATCTCCGTCGGAGTCTGCCTCTCTGACATCTCCACGATGTCGGTGGCTGACCTCGCCTGAGGAGGAGCTTTGTCCGAACTGTAGAACGAGATTCTCGGAATGGAAACCTCTTTCGCAGGCAGCGATGGCTCGGATCCAACAGAGAGCGATTATTGGGACCCAAACATGCCCCAGATGCCAAGCGTCAATTCCACGTGACGTGAAGTATTGCACAAGCTGTGGGGCCAAAGCTACCTTCGCTGAAGCGGCTTGCGACCAAAGCCTTGCTAACAGCGGCCGGTCTGACAATAGCAGTCGTGGCACTTGTACTGTTCTAGCCAATCTTTGTCCCCTTCTTGCTCTTCGCGGCGGTATACTGGTTCGTGAGACAAGTTAGAGGCGGATGATCGAACGATATGGGGCCGCCCGAGGTTGAAAATGCGTACAGGCTGAGTGGAAGAGCAGGTTTGCGGGCCGCCTTTTTCATGCTTGCTTTCGGGCTTCTCGTTGGGAGTGGAGTCGGAGCTTTTCTGTACTTGCTGCACTACTTAGTGGCTGGACTTGGATTGGTCTTGCTTCTCACCAAGATTCCTCTCCTCGTACTCTTTGCGTTGGTATTCGTGCCAGTTGGGAAGATTGTGGCGGCAGGACTCGTTGGTTATGCGGTAGCTTTGGCTGTTGCCAGAGGGGCAAGGACTGGAAAATGCAGGAGTGAGAAGTCGGCTCAGGCAATCGGGGTTGTGTCCAGCATCGTAAGCTACTGTGCCTTCCTGGTCGTCTACTCCAGCATTCTGCGAGACAGAGCGTTCAACTCTATGATTGATGTAGTGATGTTGGTGGGATACTTCTTAGCGATGACCATTGTGGGCGGGATCTATGCTGGGAGAGAAATAAGGCGAAATGAAAGACGCCCCGACTTGATGGAGGTGATTTAGCGGAACAAAATGCTTCGCGTCCTCACCATTATCGGGACAGGATTAGCTGTATTGGCGATCACCGTGGTAGTCCTCAACGCAGCCTATCAACAAGTTGCGCCAAAAAAGTGGGAGATCGATCAGGCTGTTGCACAAAACAACATTGAGTTGTTTAGACAACTGATTGCACGCTCCCAGCAGGCTGAAAACATCAAGAAAGCCTTCTATGTCGTTGCTGCGTTGGAGATATTTATCACTCTGGGTCTTCTCATTGCAGAGGCACGCCAACGTCCGAAAACAACAGCTGAGTTGGAGGGGCCTCCACTTCAAGCAAAGAAGACGACTCCGGTCGACGTTTCCCAAGAGGACAAGAAGTACATGAAGCAATGCCGGAGCTGCCAAGCTTGGATTCCGAAAGCGGCAGAAACCTGCCACCGATGCAACGCGAAACAGACGAAATAGGTGGGTTACAAGACATTGATGATGATGGGCGCGAATTTTGAACACTGTAATCAAGGAACTCGTCAAAAGCAACTGCGGACTTTAGAGAAGTTCTCGAACCCGAGATATTCGCTGGTCCAAGCGTGGCAGGATGGTGGACCGGGCGGGACTCATACCTCTTACGTCTTGCATGTGACTGGTAGGTTTGAACGTGCCCCGCTTCTATCGGGCTTTGCCAAATCTTTGAGGACAGGTATCTGCTCCAGCATTTTGTCGGTGACCTTGTCCCAGAATATCCCATGCGGCCGATCTCCTCTTCTTTCCGTGTCGATAATCCTGACAGGCGTCACAATCTTGTCTACAATCAGATCATGCCTGTCCATAGGGACGTCCTCAACTATCTGCAGTTCGTGAACAGTGGTCACAACCGGCGTCCTATCATCAACAAGCTTGAGCTCGCGTAGGATTCCGTACTCTATCTCGTTGTATCCTCCACCTTTGCCAACCCTAGCGCCGCTCCTCGAAACCGCGACAGATCCCGCAACGATCAAATCAACCTTCGGAAGATCGCTGAGCCCAACGGGTCTGCCATACCTAGATGCGCCTCTTATCGTCGCTGCGTAGTCCACATCCATGCCCAACCTCTCGGACGGATTGATCAGAAGAAATCCATCCCTTAGGTGAGGAGTCGGAACCAGAAGCGTCTTCCCCTGCCTTAGTACGTGCTCTCTTACGGGCTTCTGAGGAGCGTCTGGATTGACCTTCACGACATGTGCATCCGCAAAGATCGGCAACGCTCGAAGCCTCTCAGCTGCCCTCTCTGCACCCTCGAAGTTCGGGATCCGGCCGCAGATCGGCCTAGGAAACCTAGCCACACCCTTCTCCTCCATAAGCCGCCAAACACGTTCCCTGATCTGCTGTTTCGCTGCTGACAAGTCAGCTTCCTGACACCTATCCAAAACAACTTCGCCTTTCCTTCATCTAGCATAGAGCCTAAACCAAGCTGAACCTCTCAGCTTTATCAAAGCACCTTAAGCCAGGCGGAGGTGCACCAAAAGCTTCACCCCACCCTCCCCTCGCATCCAACTGAAAATAGAGCTGCAATCATGCAACTAGTGCACAGACCTGCCACAGCCAAAGCCTATATTCCGGTAGGATGCAGCAACTCAATCAGGCGAGAATGGGCATGTTTGCTCATACAAGTATCAGAGTCAGCAACATGGATAGGTCGATTGACTTCTACACTAGGATTATGGGACTCAAACTCCTCTCCCGCCGGGAGATACCGCAGAACAAAGCTGAGATCGCCTTCCTGCAAGACCCCGAAGGGAGGGGAGCCAAACTCGAGTTAACCCTCTTTCGAGATCAAAAGAAGTTCACTCAAGCCGAATACGAAGATCGGCTCTTCGACCATCTAGCATTTGACATCAAGAACATGGACGAGGCCATTTCCAAAATGCGGAAGGAAAAGGTCACGATCACGGACGAGCCCTTCAGGCTAAGCGCAACGGGATCATTGATAGCCTTCATAGAAGACCCGGATGGGACGCTCATCGAACTAATCGAGAGAAAGCCAATCTAGATGCCGCCAGACATGTCTCTCACGTGGTTCGAAAGGGTATGGGCCTATCGGTAGCAGCAAACGGCCGCCGCACTACTATCCACGGTAGACGTAAGGCCCCCTTTTGGCCTTGCGCCCGGCTTCCGTTACCTCCGGAAGAACCTGCTCTTCTCGAGGTCGACTAGGTCGTGCTTCAAGCCCGCCCTCTCCGGTGACCCTGCTCCTGCTCTTGTGGTTACTATCGTCCCACCTGTGCCCGTTACGACGCCGTCGATCATGATGATCTTTCCCTTCGCTACTCCCATGACCGCCTCCCCTGGCGTCAAATCTAGAACTGTGATGTCGGCGTCAGCGCCTTCTCCCAAGTGACCCTTAGAGACCATTCCGAAGAGCGAGGCAGGATTTGTGGAAACCTTTCTCACAAACTCCTCGAACGTGAGTGCGCCGTATCGAACAAGAGCAAGCCCCGACGTGACCG
>Ga0315310_10001422_pt1 | contig 15137 bp, 6 predicted proteins | sample TDP5_MG_FD_203630 | JGI IMG/M metagenome (GOLD analysis project Ga0315310, IMG submission 203630) | Freshwater sediment microbial communities from Lake Towuti, South Sulawesi, Indonesia - TDP5 | ecosystem: Environmental > Aquatic > Freshwater > Lake > Sediment | place: Indonesia: South Sulawesi... | reverse complement strand
TTTGGGTCTGGAGAAGGCCACGATGCCAACGAGACAAAGCCTTGTCCACGCATCTTCTCCCACAATTCCTCGCAAATGTGAGGTATAACAGGAGTCAGCATTTTGACTTGAGCAGTCAGAATCTCACTAAGCACGTTGCTGATTGCCTTTCTTCTCTGGGAATCATCCTTCTGATCCGTTACACGTCTCAAGTACCACTGAAGGTCCTGATCCAAATCAAACAATGCACTATGAATAGCCTTACGCACCGCCAACTTGTCCATAGCCTCGGTTGCCATCCTAATGCGTTCCTGTAACCGACTCAACATCCACTTGTCGGCTAAGGCTAATGCCTGCTCCGGTGCCTTTCTAGTCATGTTCTTGATGACCTCCTCTCCAAACCCGTGCAGGCGCTCCAGCCGATCTCGCATAGCCCGAGCCAAAGTAGGACTGAAGTCGGCATCCTGGAGCAGTTCAGCAGTCGCCAATATGCCCAGCCTAAGCGGGTCAGTTCCGAACGAAGCGATGGCCTCAACCAGCGGTATTATGTTGCCGAATGACTTGCTCATTTTTGCACCTTGCATCAAGACGCTACCGTTAGTCACAATTTGACGCGGCCAATACCTTTGTGGGAATATGGCTGTATGATTGAAGATCATGAAGGTCAAATGGTTAGGGACCAAGTCTCGGCCCGAGTGACGACCGTCCAAAGGATAGAAATACGTGAACTCTTTACGCATCTCCTCCAAGACGTTGATGTCGATATGCGCTTTCTGAGCGACAGGAGCTACGTCTCCGATTCCCAGAAACACGTAGTCGAAAACTTCATCACCAAGCTGCTTCGCTTCTATACCATGCTTTTTGACGTGTTCAACTATCGTATAGTAGGCCATGTAGATCGTGGAGTCCGACAGCGATTCAATCGTCCACTCAGGGTCCCACGGCAACTTCGTGCCCATGCCAGCTTTTCGAGCGCACGCCTTTTCATGCAGCCAATCCACAACATAAGTGAACTCAGCGCGTAGTTCTTCGGGCAAGATCTCCATTTTATCCAAAGCCGTGTGCGCTTCCGACTTCCACTCTGGATTGCCATAGTCAATGAACCATTGATCCTCAAAGATCTTGACCACACACTCCGTTCCACAGCGACACACAATAGGTTTGTTTAGCAATTCATACATGGTTGCAGCTTTAGCTTCTGCAATCAGGTCTTGCTTGACCTTCTCTTTTGCCTCAGCCACCGACATACCTGCATATTTGCCTGTATTCGTTTTCATTGTGCCGCTGTGAAACTCATGTCGATAAACCTCTTTGGTTGCCTCTTCCAACTTTGGGTCTGTCTGACTCTTAATGCCCATTTGCTTCACAACATCGCCCGCTGGAATGTCGGAGTGTTCGAAAACACTAATGATGGAAATGGGCCTAACAGTCGTTATGACATCTGTTGGCAAACCATATTCTTCCAACTGCCCTGCAGCTTTGGCTAGGTTCTCCAACGCTACGTAGTCGTAGGGAGCATGTCCAGGAACCGACATCACGACTCCGGTTGCATTTTTTGGATCAACAAAGTCTGCTGGCAACATAAGAATCATCTCGTTTGTGGCTGGATTTTCAACCTTCTCCCCTACCAACTGTCTTCCTCTGATTCTGTCAATGATTCTGACTTTCATGTTCAGAAATCTCAGTTTTTCAGCGCTTTGGCTGCTGATTAGCCATTTTTCGCTGTCTACTTCGGCTTTGACATACTCCACATTGGGGTTGAGCCATATGTTTGTTACGCCGAAGACTGTTTCCGGCCGCAATGTAGCTGCGGGTAGAATCCAGTCCTTGTATTTGAATTTGATTAGCGTGAACTCGCCGATTTCAGGCTCCACGTCGCCTTTCGTGTCGTGTTGTCCGACTGGGTTGCCGTCTTTTGGGCACCAGCCTACGGGGTGGCTACCGCGGGTTATGTAGCCTTTTTGATGCAGTTTCTGGAATTGCCATTCAATGAAGCGGTTGTAGTGTGGATCTATTGTTGTGAACTCGCGTCTCCAGTCAATTGAGTAGCCCATTGCCTTCATTCCAGCCTTGATCTCTTCGTGGAAGTAGCGGGCCATTTTGAAGGGTTCAATGAAGTCTGTTAGTTTTTCTTTAGGGATTTTGTAGACGTTTATGAAATCATCAATCAGGTCTTGGTCGTTTTCGGCTAGGCGTTTTGACATTGCTAGAACTGGTGTGCCTGTGTAGTGGAAGGCCATGGGCAGGAGGACGTTGTAGCCGCGCATGCGCATGTATCGAGCGTGGACATCAGCCAGTGTGTATGTTCTTCCGTGGCCTATATGCTGTGGAGAGTTGGGATATGGATATGCGACAGTTATGAAGCACTTGGGTTTTTTTGGGTCTGGGTTAGCCTCGAAGATCCTTGCCTGTTCCCATTTGCGTTGCCATTTTTGCTCGATCCGCTTCAAAAATGCCATAAAGGCTTCTGGATTCGGTTGAGGGGTATTAAAGGTTTGCTTAGTGTCTATTGAGGTAGCGATCCCTCATAGTCAGCACCAAACAACACTGAAGAGATTAACTTCCTTTAATTCTTTGCGGCTTGATGGTTCATGGTCGTTCTTGAGGGATTTGTGCTAATGTTGTAGGCTGAGCAGTCGCTAGGACTGCCCGCTTCTCTGTTAAGCGCACGATGTTCAGCGCTGCATTTTCCAAAAGGAGAAAGCGACCAATCCCTTATGCCTTCTCCACTATGCTGCGGGTGCGGTGTGTGGCTGAGACTGTGTGGACGTCATCGTCAAACTGTTCCTAGTGACGACGACGTCCAGCATGGCGGCGGCTCAAGAAAATGTGTGCATGTTAGTGTTGACCGTATCTTAGGAACACTAACATGTGCCATGTTGAAGGCTGCGGCCATAGCAGGCGCATTTTACCACGTTTTTCACGGAGATTCTCGAATAAGCTGAAGGTACTCTGCCTCTATTCTTCCTCCAGACTTCAGGTACAAAACGGCCCCGGGCGCCAGCGCATCTAGGAAGGCAACGGTGTGCACAACGAGTCTTCCACAATTCATTTGTTTGGCCCTGTTCAAGGCTGCGTTCATCAGTGCTGAGCCTACTCGGCGCATCCGAAACTCTGGAAGAACGATAACGCCTGAGAACATTGCTTCACCATCAGTTTGGGGCATTACTGCTGCGACTCCAACTATTCTGCGATTCACCTTTGCAGCAAGATATTTGGACTCCCTAATCCCGTCAGCTGCCATTTGCCGTAGCGCATCGCATCCTCCCGCCTCTTCAATATACCAATCCCAGTATGGTCTCAAGCCCTCGACAAAGACTTGTGACGCCTCGTCTATTTCCTCCTCGCGAATTTCCTCGACAGTTGTTTCCGAGCCCACACTTCCTTCTCCAGCAATTTTCGTAGTGTCCCATGCGATTCTCAAAATTCTTCTGACAGGCTTGAAACCGAACTGCTGATAGGTGTGGACGTAAGGTTGGATAGTCGGAGTGACGGCCTTCAGTCGCTTTGGTTGCTTTGAGGTTGAATACGTCAACGCCGCTCCCATTAATGCGTCTATGACCGGTTGGTTTGAGAAGGCCTCCTTAACCACCAAATACTCTATCACTAAATGCCTTTCAGCGGGCAGGTTGAACACGCCGACACAACCCGTTGGAAGGCCTCGCTTCTCCGCTAAGAAGAATCCATTTGCGTCAAAATAGGGTCTAGATAGTAGCCTTTTTACTCGTTCAGTGCTAAGCTCTTCCAGATTTCTGTATGCTGAGCCAATTAGCTGCTGCAGAGTTTCTTCGTCGCCACGTCGGTAAGTCCTCAGTTTGATCTCTTGGCGGCTCACTTTTTCTTTTCCAGCTTTTTCCTGATTAGTGCTTCGGCATTGGCAATTGCTTCGGAAATTCTGCTTGTCTTTGTTCCTCCTCCTTGGGCAAAGTCGGGTTTGCCGCTTCCTCCACCGCCAAGTACTGAAGCGGCTTCATTAGCTATTTCGCGTGCGTCAATACCCCTTTTTATGGCTTCTTTTCCAGCCATGACCACTATTCTGGCAGTTTTCTCATCTTTCCCATAGAACATAACGATTGAGTTTGTTTCTTTTTTGACCAATTCGCTAGCAGTTTTTATCATGCGGTCGACATCGAGAGGTTCGAATTCCCGAGTGACTAACTTCAAACCGTCTATTTCTCTCATTTTCTTGACTTCTACTTTTTCAGTCAAGCTTATGGTGTCCCTTGCTACTATTTCTTTGATTAAGCGTTCTCTTTCGCGTCTTGCTTCTTTCCATTCTGCGAGCATGCGTTCAGTGGTTGACTCAAGTTTTTCCACGGGTGCATTCAATTTCTGCGACAGGCTTTCCAACAGCTCGGTGGCTTTCTGTGTGGCTTCCAAGGCTTGAGTTCCAGCGCTGAATATTATTCGTTCTACACCGTCTTGTATGCGTTCTGTGTGGAGAATCTTGATGATTCCTATTTCTCCAGTGTTCTTAACGTGAGTTCCGCCACAAGCTTGAACCTCCCAGTCACCCGTTTTGACCACGCGGATTTCTTTTCCTGGAACCGCCCCGCCTTGATATAATCTGAATCCGTACTGTCTCTCAGCTTCAAGGCGTGGCTTAACCGCTGTTTCAACAGATATAGTTCTCATAACGGCTTCGTTCGCCAGCTTCTCTATTTCTTGCACTTCTTCTTTTGCTAAGCGCTGATAGTGCGATACGTCGAGTCGAGATTCTCCAACAGCTTTTTGGGCTCCACTCTGCCAGACATGTTGGCCTAAGACTCGGCGTGCTGCACCCATAATAACGTGGGTAGCCGTGTGATGCCTCATAAGACTGAGTCGCCGATTCCAGTCAATGCGACCTACAACACTAGAGCCCTCCTTTGGGATCTCACCTTTAACGACGTGAACTATGACGTTGCCGATTTTTTGAACGTCAACTACGTCAGTTTCGTTATCGTTGAACTTCAGCGTTCCGTGGTCAGCAGGCTGGCCTCCACCTTCAGGGTAGAATGCAGTTTTGTCAAGTACGACGTAGCTGCTGTCTGCCACGCGCAGAACCTTTGCCTCAAACTCCCCGATGTACGGGTCCTCATAGTATAGGGTTCGTGTTGGTGGCAGGTTCAAAAGCGCCTGCTCTATTCCCCTTATTGGTTCCTCCTCCACAGTGGGCGGTGCCTGAAGATGCTGAGCTGCAACTCTGGCGTAGAAGTCGTCTGGCACATTGACCCTCATACCCTCCGTTTCTGTTGTTTCAGCTACAACTTCGGGAGGGAGTCCGTGTGAATCATAGAGTTGAACCAAGGCTTCCTCGGGCATCTCTGTGATTCCTTTACTCTTCAGTTCAGTCACAACCCGCTTGGCAAGCTGGTTTCCTCGCTTAAGGGTTTCTTCGTATTTTTTGCGCTCGACCGAGAGCATCGTGAGGACTTCGTCTTGCATCTCTTTCAGGTGTGGGAAGTCTTTTGACCATAGGCCTATCTGTGAGTCAACGATTTCCTGAAGTTTCTCCTCGATTCCTAGCGTTCTTAGGAGCCTGTAGGTGCGTCTGATCATCAGTCGGGTCAGGTAGCCTTCTTGTACGTTCGATGGAACCACGCCTTCGGCCAGCATGAATGCTAGACACTTTGTGTGATCAGCGACTGCAAAGGCATTCTCAACTGGAACTAGTGATTTCAGAAGTTCGTCAACATTCGCCCCTATGTTTTTGGCCACTTTCTCTCTGGCCTCACGCCTATCGCCGGTCTTGCCTAGAACCATTAGTCCAGACTGCTGGGCTACTCTTTTGAGAAAATCAACATCCACGTTGGTAATGTCTGCCATTTTCATTATTTGGTCTATGATTGGTCCGTAGATGGCGTGGAAACAGCTGAGGGAACCTTGAGATAGCCACGTGTACCGGTCTATCCCGTAGCCTGTGTCAACGGTTCTGATTGACAGTTCAATGAAATCGTTGTCTACAACCCTAAATTTCATGAAGACTAGCGTGTCTATTTCGCATCCGCATATTATGGTTTCTAGGTCGGGTCCCGCGTTGCCTCCTCCTGACCAGACGTCCTCTTTGTAGACGATTTCTTCTGATTTCACCCCGAGTTCTTTGGTGACAAGTTCGTGATGGTATCGTACGGTTCCGTCTTTCCAGTAGACTTCTTTGTCGGGATAGTTGAAGGCGTGGTGTCCTCCCATTTCGAAGATGGTGAGGTGTCGTCCAAAGGTTGGTCCTACGTTGTCTACGTCGACTAGGCGTATGCAGGGTTGGCTGATGACCAAGGGGTTGGCTGGTGGTGGAATGATGCCGTTTGTAACGTACGGTTGGAAGTCTACGATGCTGGCGCTTGTGAAGTAGAGGTCTTCACGCCATCGCGAGGCTACAGGGTATGGTTTGGTTCGTTCGTGGCCGTGCCTTTCAAAGAAGGACAGGAAGGCCTCTCGCATCTCGGCCAGACTATAGCTTTTGCGAGTAGGTGGGTCGCCGATGAATGTGAGGGTTGCGCATCCCTCTGGAGTTGACTCTCCACAGGTGGGTTGGTCGGGGTTTTGTGTCCAATAGTGTTCGCCGCATGATGGGCAGTGCTTTCTTACGTAGCCCGTTTCATCGAAAAAGGGAACATGATACTCGCTCTCTGGGAAACGATGTTTCAAGTGCTGAGCCAGCCCTCCGTTGTGCGCCATGAAAATTACGCGGCTTTAAGAGTTAAATCTTGAGGACAGATTTGACCATTCAATCTCAAAACCTAGTGAGGCTTTCTCGTATGTGTATGGCATCAGTGCTCTTGTTTCTCATAAGTCTTAATTTCAAGGTTGCTTTTCTCTGTGATGGGATAAGTGTGTGAATGAAGAAGGTTGTTTTCGTTATTCGTGATCCGGATATTAACAAGGTGTTAGGCGATCAAGTCGAATTGGAGATGGATCAAAAAGCAAGCGTGATTGATGTGATTAAGAAGGTGGACGAATTGATCTCAGCTAGGACTAGCAGTTTTCCAGTTAAAGGTTGCAGGAGCCTGCTTCAGTTGACATACCACCCGAGAGAGCGTCGTTTCTACAGGCACGCTGCTTTGACAGCTTATAGTCCGGCTGAGAGGTTTATTGACTTGAAAGCGGATGTCAACGCTCCTCTGCCTGACGGCGCCGTGGTCGTGTTGGTTTTGACTATATGCAGTGGTGAATGGGAACAGATTGTGGACTCAGAGCAGATTTTCAGTAATTGTTAAATTCTGGTTCGGTGCATTAACGACGAAAAAGGGTGATTAACGTGGTAACAGCTTTTGTCCTGGTCAAGGTTGGAACCAGTGAACACCTGAACTTTGCCAAATCGGCTAAAGAGGAGTTGGGAAAGATCAGTGGTGTGAAAAATGTCTATGGTGTGTTCGGCAGGTATGACCTTGTGGTGCATGTTGAGGCTGCAAACTTGGAGGAGCTTTCACGTATGATTATGGATAAGATGAGGGCTATTCCAGGTGTCTTGGCGACGGAGTCGCTGATTATAGGCTATTAGAAGAAAGCGTGCGACGTTTGCGCATGATGGCTGGCTCTGCGGGAAAGGGAATTTCAGAAGAAGAAGGCGGTATGCCCCTTATACCTTCTTCTACCATGTTGCGGGATGGGTTTCGCGGCTGAGGCTGTGTGGACGTCATCGTCAAACTGTTCCTAGTGACGACGATGTCCAGTATGTTGTGGGCTATGGGCAGCGGTTTGGATAGTTGTAGTTGTACACGCTGAACTGTGCTGTACAACTTCTTCCTGTGTTAGCAGGGTGTGGACTATGGCGAGAATTTTCAGTGCTTCTTCGATGCCTGAGCAGTTCTGGGGGGCGTTTTGAGTTCAGATGTTATTAATTTCCGCTTAGACTGAGTCATAATACCGACGTTCTGAATGTGCGCGTGTGGCTGTTTGGAAGAAGAAGTCAACTGGTAGTGTTTTGTGCCCTCTTCTATGTTGACTGAGGTTTCTGTGGCAATCTGGCTGTGGCTGTGTTGATGCCCAATCGCTCTTAGTGTCATCAACAAGTGCTATGTACAGAGAAAGGTGTTGAAGTTGTTGTTGACTGCTGTAGCGTTTTGTTACAACAACTTCTTGTATGTTGCAGGACGGGTTTCTGTTTCAGAAGTTATTAACTCTCGCTTTGATTTGGTAATAACACCGAAGCGGGTTTCTGCTTTTGAAGTAGTAGTCTGCGCCGCGTGTACGTTGACTACTACTTCTATGTTGGCTGCTGTGCTGTGGAGGCGGGTTCTGTTTTTCATGTGTCATTAACTTCGGCTCAGAAACAGTAATAACACCGGGCTGGTTTGTGCGCAGAAGTGATTGTGTGCGCCGCGTGTCTGTGGACTATATGTTGTTTATGACGTTTTTCAAGAAGGTTGTGAAGTCTCTTAGGAAGGTTTCAAAATCTCTTGCTGGTTTCTTAACGAGCAGATCTCGCTCGAAGGAATCTTGTATAACTTCAGCGACTTCCAGCGATTTTCTGTTTTTCTTTAGGCTTTCTCGGTATTTCTTGTATTGTAGGCTTGCTTTGGTTTTCTTGATGATCTCTTCTCTTAGTTTTTCTGCTTTGAAGCCAGATTTGTGAAGCATGAAAAGGTCATAGAAGTCTCTCAGTTTCTGAGCTCGCCTTGTTAGGATTGCTCTGACTTTCTCACACAGGATTTCTTTTTCGTCATAAGCCAGCGCTTTTACGGGTTTGTAAGAATCTAGAAATTCCTCGAAGTAGGCTTCTTCATTCTTGTTTATTTCAGCTTCATCCAGCAGGGTTTTGGCAACAAGTTTCTTGTGGGGAAAGAGGATAGTTTCAACGTAATTGATTTGGATTTTGATGAGTTCAGAATTCTTCCAGAGCTTGAAAGTTGCCATTTTACTTCCTCCTCCGAATTCAAAGTATTTTTTGTTTCTGGGGTCGTTCTTGAATTCGAGGTTGATTTCTTCAGATAGTTTTTCAAGGAGTGAGCCGAAGGTATCTATCTTTACGAGGAGCTTCTTTCTTAGTTCTTTGCTTCCGAGCGAAGTCCAAGCTTTCTGGTTTTTCCAAGAGAAATCTAGGTCGACGCTGAACCTGTAGTAGCCAAAATAGCATTTCACTAGGCAGCTTCCACCCTTGAAAAGATAGTTCTCAGCAAAGGGTGAAGTTGAATAAATTCGCCTGAGAATTGTGTGGATGATCAGATCTTTTTCTATCAGGTCGGGCTTTTTGATGCCTGATTTTTCTGCGACAAAGGTGATGAACTCAGATAAGCTTGGCATTCTTGGCAACCATCTCAACTGTTTTTGGGTAAGATTTCAGGTACTCTCTTATTTTCTGTGCATTTGCATTGGTATTGTAGTCGTTTATTATCGAGATTATTCTTTCTTCTGAGACGGATCTGTATTTTGAGAGGTAGATGAAGTCGAGTAGAGTTTTTTCGATGTCGGAGAACTTGATGCGGTTTTGCCTAACAATTCCGAAGCCCAAAAGTTTGCTCTTTAATTTGATGAACTTCACTTTTTCTCCGGCTACTTTTATCTCCTTTGGACGAAACAGTCTATCGTTTAGAATGAAGGTTGTGTCGAAGTATTCGTGGGTTAGCCCGTTGAGTCTCAGGCTGGTGTAGAGTCCGAAATACCAGTTTACTTTGAGTTTTTCCATGGCGAGAGCGAGTATCTCGTTTGTGTTTATTGATTTTTTGAATTTGAATTCTTCTAGGTTCTTAACGTAGTATAGGCCTCTGAGGATTCGTAGGAAGTAGCCGTATGATATCATGAAGTTTATGGTTTTTTCGGGGTCTGCATTGAATTTTGTACAAGCTGTTTCGATTTCTTCTCTTTTTGCTATTTTGCCGCCGAAGCTGGAGAGGATGTATCTTGTTAGAGTTTTCATGGTAGATATTTATATAACAAGTTTTAAAAATGTTTATGGTTGTTATATGAATAGCAAATCGTTGATTCTAACAGAATAGATAGCAGAAAGTTCTTGAAGTTCCTTTTTGTATCCAACAGGTCATCAGCTTTCAGAGTGTTGTGGTTTTGGTTTGGACCTGGATAGTTGTAGTTGTACACGCAAGACTACACTGTACAGCTTCTTCTATGTTGGCTGGATGTGGGGCTAAGGGATTGTGTATGGTGTTGATGCTCAACTGCTCTTAGTGTCATCAACAAGTGACAGTGTACGGGGAAAAGTGTGGTAGTTGTTGTTGACTGTTGTAGTGTTTTGTTACAACAACTTCTTCTTATGTTGGAGGCGGAGTTCTGTTTCAGGAGTTATTAACTCTCGCTTGGATTTGGTAATAACACCGAAGCGGGTTTCTGCTTTTGAAGTAGTAGTCTGCGCCGCGTGTACGTTGACTACTACTACTTCTATGTTGGCTGCTGTGCTGTGGAGGCGGGTTCTGTTTTCATGAGTCGTTAACTTCGGCTTAGAAACAGTAATAACACCGTAGCTCTTTCTGGAGCTGGTTTTTTGTCCATATGTTATTAGTTTCCGCTTAGAGCAAGTAATGACATCTTCCTTGGAGTCAGTTTAGAAGTAGTTGCTTAGGCCATATGTTTTGTTGACTACTCTATTCTTTTTGGACTTTCTAACGCACGCGCCCTTGAGCGCTCCTCTTTTCTTGACGAATTCGAAGAAAAGCCTTTCGACGAAATCTCATCTGTAAAGGAATGAAAACAGGAATCATCATCATAGTGAGGATCAAGGAATACCTCCACATCGGGTCGGTAATTGCAGTTTCTGAGCTTGCTTTGAAGTCGATTGTTCCATCTTTGTTGATAACTTTTGTGATCTTAAAATCTTTGTGTGCTAGATCAGCGATCCCATCGTTATCTGTGTCGTCAAAATCTTCTGGGCTCTTTGGCCCACCTGTATAGATTGTCCTACCAGTCTCTTCATCATAGTACTTGACGATGACTAAATAATCTCCGGTTGTTTCTTCACCTGCTATGCAGAGTCCTGATGAATCTGTTGCGCATGACGCTATCCATCCAACCCCTGCTTCATAAACTTCAGGATATTTGTATCCTTGAGGGTTCTTTGTCCATAATTCTTTGAATTCGGGATCATTTCTGTCAAAGACTCTTACTGAAGCTCCTTCAATCGAGAATTTGCAACTTCCTGCTCCTCCCGGGCATCTCTGTTTTGTTTTGTCTATTAGATTCATCTCAACTAAGTTTTCATCTCCTACTGGACATCCTTGATATTCGGGCTTACCGGGCGTGAGTGGACAGGCATCCATGTAATCTTTTATTCCATCGTCATCCAAGTCTAGTGTCTGGCAATTCGGATCGTCATAATCAAGCTGACTACAGAAATCATAGAGGGTATGGGCAAGATTTATTGAAATTAATAACTCCTCGGTGGCAGGATCATATATATCAACTTGCCTTATATTCTCGTAGAATGGGAAAATCAACGGAAAATCAACATTCTCCAGATAAACTAATCCTGGTCCAAATCCCAAAGCACCAATTTCTATTCTTGGGTCCCAGATTCCCCACTGGTCTAAGAGTTCACCGGCAGAAGAAAAAGCTTCAGCCCTGAAATGTTCAATCTGTAAACCAATATCAGGATGGCCATCTACTATTTGAGAGCTAAGTTCTGTTACTACGCCATTGTTTATGTTCAAGTAAACCAAAATTCCTCTACTCCCACCACTCGGCCAATTGTTGAATACATAGTTAATACGCCTCGTGCAGGCCTCTCCAAATTCATACCAGGCGGTACAACCGGATCCACACGCCGTCATGAAATCTGGTCTTGGCATATCGGGATCATATCGCCAGTAGTTTTTGGAACAATCCACTCCCGGAGTAGCCGGATCATCGAATGTAATTTGTCGGCAATTGCCAGTTGTCCACCCCTCAGCGTTAGCGTCATTTTGACAATTATCCGGAGATGACCAGACGTTTGGTTCAGGATTATTCTGTTCGTAATGAGTGTGTCCACAGTATTCATCTACTAAACCAAAAAGAGCATGCCCAGTTTCATGAATAGCTATATTTTCAGTGGGAATTATTACAAGACCTGGCATACCTATTGTAGCTATGAATTTGCTTGTTGGCCCAAGACCGCTAGAACACCCTGCCCCGGCACCATAGACCAGAATGCCAGCTACATCTGTAAATGGGGCATCCTCCCAAAAACCATCAGGTACGTGTCCAGCACAATCTCCAGGAGTTCCAAAACCACCTGTGTATCGATAAAAATTGAACATATCTTTATAACTTTCCCCAGGCATGTATATGGGATGGGCTGTTCTTTCATGAAGTCTTAAATAGTGACCAATAAGCCAAATAACGTCCTCTCTAAAATCATTTAAAACCGAACTATAACTCGTTTCTGGAATGAAAACGATATCTATGAATCCGGCATTAGGACGACCTTTTATGCGTATTGGCTCAACCCAATCTCCGCACCAATCACACTGAATGCAGGATGGGCAAACACCACCGCAATCCATCTTCTCTTCACCGGAACCTGTGATTCCATCACTGCAGTCGCAGGCATCACCTATTCCGTCATTGTCTGTGTCGCGCGCGCGCGGATTAGGGATTGTCGGGCAATTATCGCAGGCATCTCCTTGATAATCTCCTATTCTCTCAACGTCTCTTGGGAGAAAGAACAAATATGGGAAATTGTCCCAGAAATCGTCTTCTGTATATTCCCAGACAATGTTACCTTCCCTATTAACTTCAATTATCCGATAATCTTCTACTATAATGGTATTTCCATTGGTCAGCCTTTCCACGTCATTCATCATCACATTTGTTCTTTCATATTCCCAAACAATATATCCCCAGTTGGTTATTTCGATTACTTTTTGAAACTCGTATCCACGTCCATAAGCTATAAGAGTGTTACCATTCTCAAGTCTCTCAGCATCACTGATTAGAAGGCTTGAATCTCCAGTATAATATTCCCAAACAACATCCCCTCCCCTTACTTCGATCACCGTGTCGCGAGCTACTATAAGGATATTCCTGTTAGGTAACATCTCAACATCCGTCGGCTCCAGTCCCGCTCGTCCATATTTCCAAGTAACTGGATTGTCGGTCCGCCAGGCCTCAATTCTAACCACTTGGTCATTCCCCCAGTCTGCCACAAGGTACTCTTCATGACCTATTTCTTCAATGTCTCTTGGACTGGAAAGCATGTCAACCGGACCCCACTCAGGATCATCAAACCAAGAATATTCCCAGACAATGCTTCCAAGACCATCAACTTTTAGCACTCGATCATTTAGGCTGTCTGCTATTAGTATGTTGCCATCGTGAGCCCTTTCGGCATCTCTTGGCGACCAAGAAGGCCGGTCATAACTCCAAACCATTCTTTTCCACTGATTTACTTCGATTACCACATCTCCAGTCACTATTAGAGTGTTTTGTTCCGCATCACTATTTAGTTGGTCAGAATTATAGACTAAAGGGCAGTTATCGCATGCATCGCCTATACCATCTGGTCTGGAGGTAGTGCCAGCCAAACCATCTTCATAATGAGCTCGAATTTCTGCTACAGTAAGAGCTCTATTGTGAATAGCTACTTCGTCTATGATGCCATCAAAATACCATTCAGGTTCTCCAGCTAAACTCCCAATCCATACAGGGACAGCATAACTAAACAGAGGAGTGACTGTTTGGGACGCGAGCGCTTTTAGAGTTCCATTAACATACAACTTAAGGTGAATACCATCAAAAGTGAAGGCTATGTGTTGCCATCCGTAGGTTACATCATAAGTGGATACAGATTCCCAATCCTGGCCATCTCCTATTACGCCCATCAATTGACCTTCACTTCCAAAAGTTAGCCAATAACTTCGATCCTTGTTATCCACATCAAAAGGAGATTTACCAACTATGGATCCATAGTATATACTATCAGGCCATACCCAAGCTTCAATTGTCCCACCATATGAGAGCGAATTCAAACTGACACTATCATCCACTTCAATATGATCGTTCACACCATCGAAATCTAGGGCGTCATTAGGAGCACCAAGCCTTCCATTAACCCAACTCGTTCCCTCAGCGGTTCCACCGTTACTATAAGCGGTCAGGTCGTCGGGCGTTAACGAAAAGAGGGCATTAAAATCCCACCAAGCAACGAGAGAAGGGTCTAAATCATTATCAGCCTGGGAATGATTTGGAACATAAGGGCAGTTGTCGCATGGATTGCCAACTCCATCCCCATCGTAATCAGTCTGATCAGGGTTCCAAATATGAGGACAGTTGTCGCAAGCCTCTCCTATACCATCTGTATCAGTATCTTCCTGATCGGGGTTGTACGCGCGCGCGCAATTATCGCAGACATTCCCTACCCCATCGCCGTCAGAATCTGCTTGGTCTGGGTTAGCTACAAAGGGGCAATTATCGACATCATCTAATATCCCATCGTTATCGTTATCTAAATCGCAAGCATCCCCTATTCCGTCGTCGTCTATGTCTTCTTGGTTTAGATTTTCTACGTGTGGACAGTTATCTACGTCGCCACACACATCATCTTCATCTATGTCGTTTTCAGGATCATAAGGACATTCATCACAAACGTCTCCTATCCCATCTTCATCCGCATCGTTTTGGTCGGGATTGTAGTCATAAGGACAGTTATCGCAGGCATCACCAATACCATCATAATAGGGAAGACACACTTTAGGTTCTGTAGGACAAGGCGGGCAAGGAAGCGTGGGTGAGGGTATACATGGTGGACAAGGTGGTGGGGTACAAATCATATCACTCTCTTCTTGATTGGGATTCTTTTTCATTGGACAATTATCGAGCTCATCTAAAACTCCATCGTTATCATCATCAGGATCACAAACATCTCCTATACCATCACCATCCATATCCATTTGATCTGGATTATCAACATCTGGGCAGTTGTCGCAGGCATTTCCTACACCATCCCCATCGTAATCAGCTTGATCTGGATTCGCATCAAAAGGACAGTTATCCTCTTCATCAGGAATCCCATCTCCATCTGTATCAAGACCAACTATTATGGCAGAATCTGTGGTATGATATGTTGCAGTAATGGTATCTCCCACATTTGCACATAGGTTAGTTCCGGAAGATGGGCAAGCAAGAGAAAAATAACCAACAAATACAGCAGTATTGAGGCCAGTTTCAAGTAGATCAAGATCAATTCCTATTGGGTCAGAAGTAGAATCTATAGCTACAGTAACAACGTCAACAGCAGTGGGAATACCTATATC
>Ga0315310_10001419_pt1 | contig 15146 bp, 23 predicted proteins | sample TDP5_MG_FD_203630 | JGI IMG/M metagenome (GOLD analysis project Ga0315310, IMG submission 203630) | Freshwater sediment microbial communities from Lake Towuti, South Sulawesi, Indonesia - TDP5 | ecosystem: Environmental > Aquatic > Freshwater > Lake > Sediment | place: Indonesia: South Sulawesi... | reverse complement strand
TACTAGAGGCAGCTAAGAGCGCTGTTAATAGGTTCTCTCTAGGAATACATGAGGAAGGCGATAATGACCTATACGCTACGCTCCGAACAATCGAAGATGCTGTAACTCGTGTGCAGCTGGAAATAACATATACACTCCCGCCGTATACAGGTGGCACGCATTGGATTGATGATGATGAAGGATGATTTCCTTAAAGACTTCCGAAGATACTTCCTCTTCGCCTCGAGAGAGTTGTTCATCAAAATCTACATGAAAACTAACCCCTGCCTAGAGAAAGGATGCGTTATTGATATTGAAACAACCGGGTTAAACCCTCGCAAAAACGACTACTACAACCCGCAATCCCACGTCATAACTCTAGGCATATACCAGGGAGACCTCATCCGCATCTACCAACTAGCCAAACCTGACTACGATCGCTTCCTCGAGATTTGCAGAAGAATTGTTGATAAAACTCCGCAGCCAAGATACGCCTACGCAGCCCACTTCGAGCAAAAATTCCTAGAAGTCAAGGAAGGATGGCAGGATCTCACAAGATACATAGAACCAGACTATGAATGGGATTACTATGATCACCCTCCCTGGTTCAGCGGGCGCCTCAGCCTTAAAGACGTCACTAAAGGCCCATACGAAAGCCGTGAAGATTGGGATATAGAGGGATCCGAAGTGCCGTCAACATGGGAAAAATGGCTTAAAACAAAGGATCCCAGAGTTCTATCAGAGATCTCATATCACAACTACATAGATCTGCTCCGAGAAAGACAGTTAATTTAAGTTTCTAACCATATTCCGTTAAGTCATATTGTTTAGTTAAAGAGGGTAGGTTTCTGATGTTAAAAATACCCACTTGAACCATATTCCGATCCGAATATGGATTTATATACTGTTTTGAAAAACCATATTCCGTCGGAATATCCGTAAACCATATAAAGAAGGTCAACCGATATTCCGTTCGGTGTAAAAAATGGCTGAAAAATACTGGTGTCCATACTGCGGGGAGCCTCAAAGAGAGGATAACATAGTTAAGAGCTGGCGGTTTCACTCGAGAAGAGGAGGATCCTACTTTATAGCTAGGATACTGAAATGCCATAAATGCGGTAGAAAAGTAAGGGTAACGGAGAAAGAACCGGGCGTTCCTTACGGAGAAAGTTGATTAATCACTTTTTGATAAGTAATAGTTATATGCGGAAAGTTACCTTACATATACAGTTGGTAGTATAAATGTCAACTAACAGGTTAACCCTAACCCTAACGGAAGATTTAATTAAAGCTATCAAGAAGAAAGCCTTAAAATTGTTCGGTAAACGCAAGGGTGGCATATCGGCATACGTTGAAATGGCTTTACGGAACGATCTCGGATTAAGCCATAAAGAAGTGGAGGAACCCTAAGCATGTCAAGCCCAACAGAACTACAAATCGCCGAGCTGCTACATGGAGGAAAGAACTACCGAGAAATCTACAAAGAACTTCATGTTGGCCCGGAGACAATAAAGAAGGTTAGAGATCTTGTGGCGCAGGGGATCATAGTTATCGGTGAAGATGGAAAGGCTGTTCTGGCAAAGCCGGCAGCAGCAACAATAGAAGAGATCCACTCTGAAGTTATGGGTGTTGTAACTAAGGCTGCTACTGAAAAAGCAATAAAGGATGCTGAGTTAGACTACGCTTTAGGCAATGAGATCCGCCAATACTGGACTCTTAAAGCAGATGAAAAAGGAATGGAACTCCGTGATTACGTCCGAGCAGCCCTCATATTCTACGATGACTACGCCGAGGAGATCAGAGGGATGGAGGATAAAATAAGCGTGGCTAAAGCGATTATGGCAACTCTGAAAACCGACATAGTAAGGCAGAGAAAAATGGAACTCTACTACAGATTTGTCCGAGACTGTATAAAGTTAAGAGCCCAGGGCTTCATCATCCCCGGTAGGATCCTAACCGAGTTTTATCACGATCTCAGTATTCTTGAACAAGGAGGAGCGGTAGAAAAAATTGTTGGAGGAGAGTAGCGGGATGGCTAAGAAAAAGAAAACATCAGCAATTCAGGTTCCGGGATGGCTTCACACAACCATAACGAAATATGCAAACGAACATGGCATAAGCCAAGCTGAAGCATCCCAAATAATATTCAGAGAGCTATACCCTGAAGGAGTCTTGGAGAAACCTAGCGCACCAATAGCGCCTACGGAGTCCTTGGAAGAGGAAGAGGAGGAAACCGGGGGCGAATCTGAATTAGAGGAAGAGGAGCCTGAAGACGTTTCCGGCGAACTAGGTAAGACTGTGAAAGACCTACGGACAGTTCACACAATTAGAGCCTTGCAGAAGGGGTTGGATAAAGATGAAGAAGAAGATTGGCATCTAACAGCGAAGGATGCCTATGAAATGAGGAAGATACAAGCGATGTTCGGAGGTGAAAATCCTAGATCGCAACGAGATGAACGAGTAACCCAGCAAGATCTAGCGACTCTTCAGACGAATATTCTTGCCCAGATGGAGAAAATGTTTGCTGAGAAGGAAAGCGAATCAAAGGCAGCGGAAACAGAATTTTACAAAAAGAAACTTGAAGAGAGAGAGACGGCAGATCAACATGCCCAAGAAATGTCTGGATTCTTACAACCAATCCAAGAGCAAATAAACATCTTGGCTAAATCACTCGAGACGTTAAGAGCGGAATTGAAACCTGAATCTAAAACTACGCCTACATCGGCTGAACTGGAAGCAATAAGGAATCTAGGGACAAGCATAAAGGAAGCTATACTTGAAATGAAACCGAAGGGTGGAGCTGAGACGGAAAAACTGAGAGACTACTTGGATGATTTAACAGCGGTGTTGGACAAGATCAACGAGTTTTCTAAAAAAGGAGGGACTCCACCGGGAGAGTTCGATTGGAGAACAGCGGGAATAAGCACCTTCGGAGAAGTCGCAACTGAAGCGATAAGAACTTTCGGGGAGATTGAAGGGATGAAACGTGGATCAGAGGAAGAGACAAAAGAAGAGAAACCGACATTATCCAAGCAGATTATTGAAAGAAGAGTTTACAACTACGCACTCAAAAAGATCGCAGCGGGGGATCTCTCTATTGATCCATATAAAGCAGGCGAAGAACTAGGATTAACCCCTAACCAAGTGTGGGCAGCCGTTGAGTCCCTTAGAAGTAGAGGAGCCTTAAAGGCGCCACAGGTGAAGACATCTGAACAGAAAAAACTTGAAGAAAAAGCAGCCGAAGTTGAGGGCGGAGAAGGCGAAATCGGCCCAGTCACAGAAGCTTAACATCCCGAAGACTATACCCATTGATTTAACTCCGGAACTATACCAAGTAATAAAAAACAACATGCTCCAAAGGCAGCATCCTATCGTCAGACCATACCTAAACGAGTTCATCAAGTGGCTGAAAGGCTTAGACGCTCTAACCGTATATGACTCCCTGGAAAAAGGAGAAACGGTTAGAGAAAAATACAAAGAGATGAGACTAAACCCTATAAGGATAACGGTTGCAGCAGCAAGAGGTCTGCTTAAAAGCAGTCCCATCTTAAAAGCTAAAGCGGAAAAAGCGCTCAGCCTAGAACTCGCCCGCCTAGTCTTGAGATTTGAAAACCCTAAAGTATACCAAGTGTTGATACAGTTTGATAAAAACGAGGAGTTTCTACGCAGAAACATTCAAGCCACAAAAGAGATCTTCGGATTAATAGAGGTGCCTAAAGATTGAAAATCGGTATTGTGACACATTTCCCTGTTATAAGCCATTATATAGTAGCGCAGAGGATCTCTGAAGTCTTCACGAAACTTGGGCATGAATGCATACTCCACAACTTTGAAGACAAAGAAATAGACGAAGAGAACATTCTCTTCATTGGAACAGTCTTCGCTGCTAACCTAAGCTATCTAGCTCGATTCCTGCCAAAACAAAAGGTAGTCTTCTACGGAACAGTTGAAGGATTCCCAATAATAGATCCAGGAGGCACAGAGAAGAGGATAGCTGAAAGCATCTCGATAGTTGCTGTTAGCCACTTTGTAAAAATGTGTCTGGAAACCGTAGGGATCCCGGTTGCAGAAATCGTATATCATGGCATAGATATGAAGAACATGGAATACGATAAAGACTTCTATGAATATCTAAAAAGATACTTCAAAGGGCCAGTTGTGCTTTATATATCCGGGAACACAGAACGCAAAGGAATAGATAGGTTCATAATCGCATCCAAACTTGTCGCTAGACAGATACCTTCAGCATCCTTCATACTGCACAGCGGAGAAGGGTTTGTAAACATCCCAAATATGGTGGATCAGCTTGAAATCCCAAACTTTTGGTATACAAACGCCTTCGGAATAATGCCCTGGCTAAAAGTCAATAGCCTATACAAACTATGCACAGTCTACGCACAGCCGTCCTTCTGCGGAGGATTTGAGCTTCCCATCGCAGAAGCCTTCCGTTTTAACAAGCCAGTAATTGCCGTAGATGCCGAACCATACAACGAAATAATTGAAAATGGCAAGACAGGTATCCTAATCCCATGCGTCAAAGTGGTTCAGCGCAGATACATGGATAGATTCCTCTTTCCTCTCCACACCTACCGGGTGGACAACCTCGCCGACACCATGATAAGGCTTTTATCCGATGAGAAGATAGTGAGGGATGAAGAAGACTTTAGGAGAGCGAAAGAGAGATTTGACGCTGAAAACACCTATCCCCAACTTCTCGATTTCTTCTAAGATTTCAATCTCTCCCTTACCCATCAAAGTGAAAGTTCACAGAACAGGACAGATTATAACGCCTACGGATCCAAAATACATCACAATCTACAGAATAGACCAAGACACATACGTATTCAGTTTCATCTTTTACTCGACATTAACAAGACTCGCTTTGAAAAGCTCTTACCAAAAGGATAAGATAATCGTTAAGGTTGAAGACTATCAACATGGGCCCATCTTCAAAACTTCATGCGACATCTTCATTTTTGAAAAGAAGGTAATGAGCAACGTTAATGAGTTATCTGTCGGCTCACAAGTAGAGATTCAATTATCAAAATTATTGGCTCCCGAATTGCCTGCTCCTAAATTAAAGAAGGTTGTAAGGGAAGGCCCCCTAAGAAGGATAGTTCACGTTGACACATTCGGCGTTCAATGTGGAATAGCAACCTACCTAGAAAACTTGATGGATCCAATGATCCCGCTTAACAAAGAGATAGAGCACATTGTGTTCGCAGAAAGTATACCGCCTGGGGATACACGGTCATCATCCGGGAAGGATTATAAAGGAAATCAGCCAATCTTGGTGAGAAACTGGACTAGAAAGCATCCTGCGGAACGCCTGCTGAAAGATCTTGCAGAGTTTAACCCAGAGATACTACATATTCAACATGAATGGGCGTTTTTCAACGCAACGTCTCCAATCCTAATAGAGATCTTTAAATCTGCAAAGGAAAGAGGAACAGTTAACATCGTCACATGGCATACCGTATACGGTAGAAATGAAACCGACTCCCGAACTTTATCCATATTCTTCAGAAACGTAAAACCGCTCATAGATATGCACATCGTCCACGAAAAAAACAGCTACAATAACCTTATCTCGTTTGATATAGAAGCAGCGAAAATTAGGCTTATCCCAATGAGCGCCTACCCGGTTAAAGACATACCGAAAGATGAGGCGAGAAGAAAGATGCTTCCAGAAAAATACTGGAAAAAGAAGATACTTGTAACCGGAGGCTTCCTTCTTCCCAATAAAGGTATAGAGAAAATAATATTTGCGATATCCATTCTCAATGATCCCGAACTGACTCTTGTCTGTATAGGGGGAAGCCATCCTTGGAGCGAAAGAGTCTATAAAGACTATCATCATCTGATACAAGAGACCGCCAAACAGACAGGTGTAGATCTCTACCTAGACTATAGATTTATGGATGATGAAGAAATCGCATATTACATGGCCTGCGCAGACATCAACATTCTATACTACGGCTGGACGTTAAGTGGGACGTCAGGATGGAGCAGACGTGCTATTGCAGCCAAGCGACCGATCATCTGCACAGATGTTAGGCTTATGTCTGACCTCCAAAATGAAGTTCATTGCCTTAAAGTTCCTCCGGGAGACATCTCAATATTAGCGCAATCCATAAAAAGAATATTTGAAGATGAGCGCCTCGGAGAGATCCTCGCAGGAAACGCAGCGAAATACGCAGAGGAGATCTCCCATGAAAACACCGCAAAGAGATTGTTGCAGCTATATACGGAAGTCTATGAGGAATGTCGGAAGTAGAGGAATACATAAAGTCTAAGGGTTTAAACCTGCGGAACAGGAATGATAACATCGAAGTCTATAGGTTTGCTGGAAAAATTGAAGCGGAAAAATGGTGGAAAACAGACGGGGTTCAATACCTTTACGATTTCCCAGAGCAACATAGACGAATAGATTGGATAATTTCCATGTTATACGGAGCGGTTCTAGATGTTGGGTGTGGAAACGGGATGATGACAAATTTTACAGTAGCTCAAACATACGTCAACAAGGATAGAATAATCGGCATAGATCCGAGCGGTGACTTGCTTAAATTCGCCCACCATTGGAAAACCCAAACACAGTTCATCCATGCTATTGGTGAAAACCTACCATTACAAGACGGAGCATTTGATTGCGTAGTCTTAGCTGAAGTTCTTGAGCACGTCTTAGAACCGGATCTCTTGATAGATGAGTGTAAACGAGTCCTTAAAAGGATGGGAACAATAGTGGTTACGACTCCTTTAGATGAAGAGAAATGGTTAGTTAGCGCTCCTCTACCAAACCCTCTCCACCTTAGAAGCTACACCAAAATGGAAGTGCATGGACTGTTGTCGAAACACGGCTTCAAAACCTTCGCTTTAGAATCAGGTCAAATTGGAGAACCCTTCACATACACCTATCATACACCGGAAGGGTGGAAGGAAAAATTATGCCAAACTAGGGTGACGTTCATATATGCAGCCGGAATTAAAATTTGATCCTGATGACCACCACCGTTTACGCTACGCTTTTATGCTTTGGATAATGGGAAGGACTGTAAAACGAGATGAATCGCTCCTCGATTTAGGATGTGCAGATGGTGGAAGAACAGTCATATATGCAACATTATGTGAAAATGCTGTTGGAATAGACACTTCAGAAACTCCAAAAATAAAAGCATTAAACACCCAATATATTCGCTGCGATTGGGATCATCTACCATTCAAAGAAAAATGCTTCGATGTTGTAACATGGGACAATGGGCCGGAACATTCCAGGGATCCTTCTAAGACGATTGAAGAAATTTTCCGTGTTTGCAGAAGAGAAACAATAATCTGCGCTCCGCATGAACCCGACCTCGCTGTTAAATTACAGCAACACGGGCATCTCCATGAATTTACACATTTAAGTCTCGAAAAAATTGTTGCAGAAAGATTTTTCATTCTAGAAAGTTATCTATTAAAGCATGGTTATGGAGGATACAATTACATAGTGGTCAGAGGGTTAAAGCATAAAAGTCAAAGCGCCTAATTTAGAAACATGAAAACCCAATTCTCGTTAATACTGCCTCCCAACCCAATTCTTGAAAACCCGGCCATGCAGCAACCTCTAGGCGTCCTATATCTAGCAGCGGTTTTAGAAGCTAACGGATATAGTGTGGAAATTGTTGACCTCAGATCTGAGAAAATAGTTTTGGATGAAATGATCCCTAGAGGAAGAGAGTTCTACGGCGTTTCAGCCACTACCGGCGAATATGACTACGCAAAGGCGATTGCAGAAATCCTGATACGCCGTGAGCCTGAAGCACTAAGCATTATAGGAGGATGCCACGTTACACACCTACCCATAGAAACAATGAGAGAAATGCCTTACGACATTGGCGTGATAGGAGAAGGTGAACAGACAATCTTGGAGATCGCAAACCAGAGACCGCTTCCTAATATAAAGGGTATCGTTTACCGTGAAGGAGACTACATAACTCAGACTAAACCACGGCCATTAATAAAAGACTTGGATAATATTCCTTTTCCAGCCCGTCATCTACTCCCCTATAATGTAGCCTTCACAAACGACCTATACTACGGAGCTAGATACGGCAGGGGTGAAGTGGCAACAGCTCTCATAACTGAACGTGGCTGCCCATACCGCTGCGCCTTCTGCGCCAACTGGGATAGAAAACTACGTTTCCGAAGCATTCCCAACGTGGTGGAAGAGGTAGAACTCTGCATAGAAAAATACAACTGTAGACGATTTAAAATCATTGATGATGAGTTTGGAATGGGAAGACAACGGGCATTCGACCTCTTGGAAGCACTAGAACCGTTACACATCCACTTCAGAGCTGCAACAAGAAGTGATGTAATTATGAGAGATCCTGACCTCCTCCTAGCCATGAAGAAAGCAGGTTTAGATGAAATCAGTTACGGTGTTGAAACAGCCGATGATGAAGTTCTACGTAGAGTAAATAAGAGAGAACCCGTTGAAGCTAGCATATTCGCCGTCAAACACGCAAAGGATCTCGATTTACGAGTTAAGACTTACCTCATGGTCTGCCTGCCATACGAAACATGGGGGACAGTTGAGAAAGTTAAAGAGTTTATGATTGAAGCAAAGCCGGATAAATGGACGTTAAGCACCTTCATACCATATCCAGGCTGCGATGTATTCTTTCATCCTGAAAAATACGATGTTAGAATCATTGAAAAGGACTATAGAAAATACTGGCTCTACCAAGATGATCCTGTAACAGAAAATATAGGTGGCGCAGACTCTAAAGAACTGAAAGAACACCGAATTGAACTATGGCGCTTTCTAATCAAAGAAGCATGGCGTAAATGAATGATGTATGCTGAAAGTCAACTTACAGCGTATAACTCTCTACCATAGATTTTTAAGTCAAAATTCCAGTTTCTCATATTGAGGTAGATAAGATTGAGTATGGTATATAAGCCAGTTGGAGGCGCCGCTATCGGCGTAGCCATACCCATAATTGTCGAATACGCAGCGAAAGGAAAACGCCTTATGGACAAGGTGAAATACAGCGCAATCACCGGCATCGTTGAAGGAGTCGTTGGAATCGGCGCAGCCCTCGGAAGCGAAAAGAAATGGTGGCTCCGAGGAATGAAAGACGAAGATAAAGCCATGCTCGCAGCGCTCGGAGGCGGGGGACTAGCAACCGGCGTAAGCATCCTCATCCTAGACGAGTTGAGGAAACGTGCCCTCTATGAGTTCAAGAAGGGTGGGAAACCTCCAAGAGAGATCCCGCTCACCGAAGAAACTGGATTCCCCCGAATGCAGGAGCGATACCCGACCGCAGAACTCGTTGAGGAGATATAGGAGGTAGATGAAAAGTGGCACTTCAAGGCCCCGTGTTTGCTCCTACTCACCGAGATGAGTTCTACGAGATTATCGGCACGAGATATGCTGCTGCCAGAGCTGAGGCTGCAAAGATCGCTGCCACGAAAGGCATAAGGATGGCTGTTGAACCCTTCAAGCCAGTCCACTTCGGCTGGACAAGCTATGCCCTCCCAACCGGAGACACCCAGAAAACCCTACTGACAAACTGCGCATGGTTCCCCTACGGGATATTGAACCTGGATAGCTCCTTTGATTACATAAAATGGTATGAGGGTGCCAAAACCGAATATATAGGCGACTGGTTCACCCTGCCAGTCTACTATTACGAGGAGAAGCAAGGCGCATACAAAGGAAACCTAGACCACTACAACTTCCGGGGAGACGAAACCTTCACCTTCACCGTCCACAGTATCACATGGGGAACAACCCCAGACCACGAAGTAAACGCATGGCTACTTGCCTTTGTCGCCCTGCCAGCAACATTGAAAGAGTCAAAGATAACAACCGCCTAAGCCGTCTTAGACTTCCAACTTTTTTATCAGCGTTCCGCTGCCTCCGATTAAGGTAATGGAGACTAGGAAATGGATGAACTAGACAAGTTCCCTCTGCTATACGAATCCTACAGTAAAAGCTCAGAGGTAAAAGTTTCGGCTGCCAGAATGCCAACGATTCTTCCAATAGTTTTATACCATGATACCGAAAGAGCTGAAGGAAAAACCTACCCTGTCGGAGACAAGATCAAGATCCAGTCAAGTTTATCATGGAAAGACGCTACAGGAGCATACCACCCAGTCTCAGCCAGAACAGTCAAGTATTACCACAAGTTAGAAGCAGGCGCATACGAACTGATCTCAACAAAGACGACAGACATCAACGGTTATACCGAAACAGAATACGCTCTTGGCGAAACCGGAACACATACCTTCTACGCATGGTTCGAGGGAGATGCACAATACGAAGGATGCGGTGAAGAGACAAGGGCATTCGCCCGCTGAGGGTTCCACCATTGACCTACGGGATCCTCTACGAAGAAACATTTTCTCGATCTCCAGAAGTATGGGTTGAAGCGAAAGAGAGGCCCTTAGCACCTGGATATGAAAGATGCCATTTTATAGGGCACGCCTTATGGAATCCAGGTCTAACTAAAGAGCAACTTATGGGTTATGCCAAAAACCTAGAAATAAGCATAGAGCAACAAACCGGATACCGTGCCTTCGTAGTGGACATAAGAATAAAGCAATTTCCACCATTTATGACAGACGTGGATTTCATCATAGACGTTCCAACAACAAAAACTTTAGGGTTCAAAATAAGAAAATATAGCCCCATCGCTCCCTTAGTCCTAGTTGCCATAATAGCCGTATGCGCAGTTGCCTTAGCCTTCATTGCATGGCTTTTCTGGACAACATACGTAGAGAAAATCAAATTATACTACTGCGATCAAGAGACACCACCGACAGTCTATGAGGGATGGCTTCAATATGTGGCACATCTCAAAGAGAAGCATCCTACAAAATACCAGGCGATACAGGAATCTAAATCTACAAACTGGTGGGAAGCGATTACTGAAGCAGCCAAATGGATCGCAGGAGCACTCATAGTCGTGACAGTCGGCGGGATCATAACAAGTGTGGTGAGGGGAAGAAAGTGAGCCTACTTTATGCTGAAACCATCAGAGGCGCAATCACGAAACTAGACATAAACGGTCAAGGAAAAAAGGCAAGACTGGATCCTGGAAGTCCGCTGATAATCAAAGGAGCATTCATTGCGCAGAATCCTAACACGGATCCCACAGACACAGTTCAAATAATCCTTTTCTTAAAAGACAAATTTCTCAAATGCATATACAATGACGTTCCAGAGAAAGCACCAAATTACACAGCAGGATCCTTCGAGTGTAGATGCACAGTTCCAACGGAAGGAGGCAAATATGCTATCAGAGTGGGGTGGGCGTATAATTGGAACTGGCCTGCGCAAGCCTACAATTTTCTCTTAGCCTACCCGGAGAGAATAGAGACGATCGGCGAGATAACTGTGGGCGCACCAAGCCCTGTCAGCGTATTACCGATAGCTCTCGTGGCAATCCCAATAGGAACAATTATAGGCATGGTTGCGCTACCTAAGAAGTGAGGGAGCTGAAAGAAAATGGGGCAGAAGAAGGGTAAGATAAGCACGTTCAGCAGGCAGATGACGCCGGAGGAAGCGGAGAAAGAGAAGGAGAGCGGAACGACTCTAGGAGAATCTCTCCGTGAAGCAGACCGCTTATATGAAAAGAGAAAGAAGAGGTGAATGAGAAACGGTTTTGCTCTATGAGTATATGAATGGACAACCATATCCTGGCATAGTGGTTTCGCCAGCGCCAGCCTCAGAGATACATGAGCCGACAATGCGAGGAGTCGAAGAACTCGGAAAAAGCCTTTTAGTCGGGGCAGGAGCAGCCGTCTTAACAGCCGGACTGCTGAGTTTAGGCCCGCTTGCAGCCCTGTCAATCCCAGTTAAGGTTTTGTTAACGGGCGGAGCCTTCGCAGGATCCACGATCGTAGCTCAAGAAGTGCAAAAAGAAGGAAAAAAGAAAGCTCTGAAATTTCAAGTGTCACCCGCACCTGCGTCTCAAATCCATTATCCAACATACCCAAGAGTAGAGGAGATCTAAGTGGCCATCTTATACGAACCTATGATCTGGGAAGAACCAATACCGAAAACCCATGCGCCACCGCAGAATATTCCAGCAGTAAAGAAACTCTCGCCAAGCCCAGCGTTATGGCCCTACCTATTAGCCTTCGGAGCAGGATTATTCATAGGGCTTCCCATCGGAAGAGAGATTATTAAAACAGGGTTGGGAATTACTGAGAGAGAGATTAAAAGTAGGCTGGAAGAAGCTAGACGTAGACGTGGGCTTTAATGAATGGCAACCATTCTCATAACCGGGTGTCCACACGATCCGCCTACACAATACGGCTACTTTTACCTCCGTAAAGCAGCAGACGTCCTCGCTAAATATGGGCATAAAATCGTTTTTCTAAGAAGCGCTAATCTAGAGAACTTCCGAAAGGCAATTCTAGAATACAACCCTAAATTTGTTATTTTGAACGGTCACGGTGGAAGCAAAGCCGTAACCGGATGTAATAACCAAGTTATACTCGGCATTCTAAGTTATGATCCTTATCTGGGGAAAAAGATTGTTAGAGAGAATCCTCGTTGGATGAGTGGAAGAATTGTTTTTCTCTTCACCTGCAACGCAGGAAAAGAATTAGCGCCAAGCCTATATCATAGAGGAGCCCTCGCAGTTGCAGGATTTAAAAGAGACTATATTTTTGTAAGTGAAGATTCAACACCGCAAAGAGACAAAAAAGTGTATCCTTTTTTCATGGCTCCCATCCAACTTCCAATAGTGTTAGCTGAGGGAGGAAGCTTCCAGGGAGGCGTCCAAGCCGTAAGAGACGCCTTCCTATACTACATTGAAGAGGCTGAAACTAAAGGAGACGAAATACAGGTTAAGTATCTAAACTATGATTTGGAAAATTTTGTAGCGTATGGAGAGGGAAAACTTTGATCGAATGGTTACTCACCATTATAGGAAGCAACATAATAGGCGAGATGCTCTATAACGAGATCGAAAAGAATCTGGTAACTGAAGAAGCATACAAATACGCAAGAAAAAGGCGGAAGCCTGTCTTAGATTTCGGCTGTGGGCTTCGACCAAGAGGAGACTATAACGTGGACGTTAATCCCCGTCCAGCCCCCAACTTCATACAAATACAAAGTTTCGAGTCTCCACGTCTACCATTCCCAGAAAAGTTCTTCGGCTCAGCCCTCGCCCTCCACGTCCTCGAACACACCAGCAACCCAGAAAACGCACTAAAAGAATTAGAAAGAGTAGCTGAAAAGACCTTCATAATAACGCCTAAGCCCATCTGGATAATGAATATCCTTCATCCAGACCATAAGTGGATCTTCATAACAAACAATGTCTATTTCCGAAACCCCCTATACAGGACACGTCAAGAATTGGATGAGATTCCCCTTCTATACCCTGAAGTTTAAGGTTACACTCTATACGTCATACAAACGTCAACAATTATTTTATTAACCTGAAACGAGAATTTTATTCTTGCTCCAAAAAAAGAAGAAGAAGGAGGATGATAAGAAATGGCTTTTCAACCGTATAATATATACGATGTAAGACTGCCGAAGCTGAAACCTGGATTCTTCTTTGAAATCGCCGAGAAATTCTATCAGATCATGGTGGTCAGAAACAACCGACAACCTGTAAGCGACATAGCAGCAGCATACACGGATCCCGGAAGAGTTCTTAATGTTGCTACATCAGCAGCATACGAATCCCTGCATGGAAACCTAAAAGTAAGCAGAGTAGTCCAGATACAATATGTGTCTGTGGCAAACGCTGCGCCTGAAGTTCTGCTGAAATGGGGGACGGAACCGCTGTTCTCCAAATGGGTGAGTCTATACATAGGTAGTAACAATGCAGATCTTTCGCACCCGATTCAGGTGGACAGATGGAGCTATGATGAGGAGATGCGAATAAGCGTAGTGAAGATTGCGGGCGCACAGACTCTATGGTTCGAGATCATAGAATACGAAGTTGTTGAATGGACGAAGACACCTCCAAAGAGATACCTTAAGATCCTAGCTAACGGGCAAGCCGTATTCGTTGAGGCTGGTTAAAAAGAATGGCGAAGAAGAGACTTCAGTATCCCGGTGAAATCTGCCGTCCAGAAGAAAAAATAATTGAAAGGGTGGAGATTGAACCATTTAGGTCAGCGCATGTTCCATCGGTCGAGTTTGCATCAGCCACAGAGTTAGCCAGACTCATTCGCCCAATGACGGCGCCCACACCTCCGAGACCAGTCTCGCCTCCTCCTGAAATCCAACCGATGTTAGTTCAGGAGATAAAGAACAAGCAATACAAAAACTTCACCGTAGACCTCAGCGTGGCGAGAACTAATGCACCTTTAGGTTTAAGAGATATGGCTATAGTGGCGGACGCCATGACAATCGCAAGTCTAACCGCAGGAGCAACGCTTAACTACAGATTAAACAACCCAGCGAACGACTTAACCCCAGCATCGCAAGGACTTCAGGAAACAGAGTTCGAGATAGAGGAGGTCTATCTAACTAATGTTGCTCAAGCACCAGGCACACAAGCCGTCATCCGAGTAAACTGGAATCCATTTCTAATAAGACTAAAACCATAGGCGAACAGAATGCCCCTCTCCGTCCCAACCGACATCTCAGGGCTTTTGACGAAGGCTTGGTTCGACCAGATAATCGGAGATCCCTCTCCTGAAACAATTGTTAGCATACTAGAGCTACTTCATACAGGAGATGCAGTTTTTGGTAATTCTACTATGAATGGTTCAGAGAAGATATTGGGAGGATTTTCTGGTGCCCCGGTTTTAAGTTGGGCTGAGGGTTACATAGACCTCAGCAACATGATGGCTGGCGACACAATCGTAATCCGAGAGTATGTAGCCATCACGGTAGATGGTGCTCCCAACTATAGGCTCTACGCCACACATAGTTATTCAGGTGCTCAGGCAGAACCTTTAGTGCATTTCACATCCAAAATTCAATCGCAGGGATGGAGAGTTACAGCTCAGCAAACAGCGGGAACCAATAGAATAGTGCCATTTTACTTTGAGTCTAAGTATCTAGGCTAGGTGTGTCAAGTATGCCTGACTTTCCGCCACTAACTACAAAGAAGGATTTTCCTCCATTAAGAATAGTTGACTTTCCATTTGGTCGCAAGGTAGATTTTCCACCTGGAACAATCGGATGGGCAGAACAAACA
>Ga0315310_10001418_pt1 | contig 15147 bp, 13 predicted proteins | sample TDP5_MG_FD_203630 | JGI IMG/M metagenome (GOLD analysis project Ga0315310, IMG submission 203630) | Freshwater sediment microbial communities from Lake Towuti, South Sulawesi, Indonesia - TDP5 | ecosystem: Environmental > Aquatic > Freshwater > Lake > Sediment | place: Indonesia: South Sulawesi... | reverse complement strand
TATTCAAGACAGCCGCCGATTTCGATGAAAAGAAGACACGATACCAAGTTGAACATATCGCCGGAGCCAGAGGAGGAAAGACAAAATACACGCCACCAAAATGCGCCACTCTAAAGACTCATGGCCTATGCATCTCTCCGGATGAGCTGTGCAGTCAGGTCAGCCATCCACTCTCCTACTATAGAAGGAAACTCCACAGAGTTTTCCCAAAGGGTCGAAGACATGCAGAAAAATGAGGAGTATGTGAAGCGAAAGTTCGAGGAGTACTATCGAGACAACGCTGAGAAGGTAAAGCCCCCTCCTGAGATGGAGAAAAGAGAATATGGATTCCTGTTGTTTGAAGGGGCAGTGATGATAAGACACAGGGCCTTCAAGACGCCGACTGATCTCCATGCTTTCATCAGGACAACGGTGCCTGCACATGCATACAATTCGACGGCATACTATCTTGAGCCAGAGGAAGAGATGGATGAGAAGAAATGGCAGGGCGCGGACCTCACCTTCGATGTTGACGCTGACCATATAACCACTTCGTGCAAATATGTCCACGACCTTTGGGCCTGCAAGAACTGCAATGCCCAAGGAAGGGGCCCTGTCCCCGACAGATGCCCCGAATGCCAAGGAGAGAGAATAGATGAGGAGGTTTGGCTCTGCGAGGTTTGCTTGGAAAGGGCCAAGGAGGAAGTTATCAAACTCTTAGATTTTCTAACTGAAGACTTCGGCTTTTCTAGGAAAGATATGACCGTCTGCTTCTCAGGACACAGGGGATACCACGTACATTTGAGAGCAGAGGAAGCTAGGGATCTAGGTGGTGATGAGCGAAAGGAAATAGTTGACTACGTGCTGGGCCTCGGATTCGACCCAGACCTTCATTTAGACTTCCTAGATAGAAGGGTAGCCCTAGCGGAACTTCAGACCGGAGATTTGGGCTGGCAGAGGAGAGTCGCAAGAGGTCTATATGAAATCCTTACTGAGGCCTCGGAAGATGAGTTGGCGAGTTGGGGTATCAACCGTAGGGTAGCGAAGACCATTTCCCGGAGAAGAGAGGAATTTGCCTCATTGTGGATAGGAGAGAAGGCGGGGAAGCCCCCTAACGGAGTCGGCCCAGCGACATGGAGAAGAATCATCCAAAAAGCAGTGGAGAGAGAATCTGTAAAGGTGGACACAGTAGTCACAACCGACATTCACAGATTAATTCGCATACCCGAAACGTTGAATGGGAAGACTGGATTCAAAGCAGCAGAGATCAGCAGCATCGAAACCTTCGATCCGTTTAGCGATGCCATTGCATTCAAGGGTGAGGAGAAAGTGCATGTGAGAGAGGCCCCGCAGTTTAGAATCGGAAATCAAACCTTCGGGCCGTACGTGGATAAAGTTGTTACCATGCCCAGCGCAGCTGCGCTGCTTCTCGTATCCAAGGGGAAGGCTTCCGTCAGAAGGGACTGAGATGTATCAAGAACTGTACGATGCTTGGAAACGAGAGAGATTGTCGAAAGATCTGCAAGCCCTCCCAAAGAACTTCTATGAAAAAGCAGCGGACCACGTAAGGAAATTGAGAGAGACCCAGAGGCTGATGGACAATAAGACCCTGAAGGCCAGGATGCTCAGACAGGAGTTAGAGAACAGCAGAACACTGTCATCTGAAATTGTAGCCACTAGATTTAGAAAGATGCTTGACTATTTGCTGTCGAACGAAAAGCCAATTCCGATAGGATTCCTCACACGAGAAGAAGAAGGCATCTACCAAGGATTGCTTCAAGCATCGAACCAATGTTCACGGTTGAAAAGGAACCTCTCTGAAGGGAAGCAAACTGAAGCTATGCCGTCGGCATCAAAAGATCTGCCGCAAAAAATATTAGTGCGATTCGCTTGTGAGATTCCGGCGATAATCGGCGTCGACTTGAAGACTTACGGCCCCTTCAAGCCCGAAGACATAGCGTCGCTACCAGCGGAGAACGCTCGAGCCCTGATACATCAGGGGGCAGCTGTGAAAATAGAGGTTGAAGAAGATTGAAGATTCCAAAGACGATAACTACTTACTGTCCTAAATGCAAGAAGCATGAGGAGCATTCTGTTTCGCTGTACAAGGCTGGAAAACAGCGATCACTTGCATGGGGTGCAAGAAGACATGAGCGGAGGCGCCACGGTTACGGCGGACAAAAGTATCCGGAGCTGAAGAGAACAGCAAAGACGACGAAGAAGCAATCCGTCAAACTTGAATGCAGGACTTGCGGCTATACTGTCTTCAGATATGGAATCAGACTGAGAAAGGCGGAGATAGGAGGGTAGATGACCGATGCCTCGGAAAGAGTTGATCCCCCAGCCTCGCAGCACATTCCTCAAGATCAAGTGTCAAAAATGCGGGAATGAGCAGGTGGCCTTCGAAAGAAGTGCAACGGCACTAAAATGCAATGTTTGTGAGGAAGTTCTTGTTGAGCCTCAAGGGGGCAAGGCAAACATCAAAGGGGAGATAGTGCAGCCCTTAGGCATGTGAGAAGATGGCTACCGTCGAGGAAGCGTATCCCGATGTGGGAGACCTAGTCGTTGCGACTGTTAAGAACATAATTGGTTACGGCGCCTACGTCGCCTTAGACGAATACGGAGCAAGGGACGGACTGATACACATATCTGAGGTCTCAACCACTTGGGTGAGAAACATCAGAGATCATGTAAGAGAAGGCCAGAAGCTCGTTCTAAAAGTTCTGAGAGTCAACAGGCAAAGAGGCGAAGTTGACCTCTCGTTGAGAAGAGTGACCGGACGAGAGAAAGCCGAGAAGATGCTTCAGTGGAAGAAGAGTAAGAAGGCGGAAGCCATACTCAAGAGTACGGCGGAAAAACTTTCAGCGGACGAAAAGACACTCATCAGCGCCAGAGACACAATTCTCCAGCAATATGACTCAGTCTATGAGGCACTGGAGAAATCGCTCGACCAAGGAGAAGAGGTCTTCACAAAGTTGGGGCTCACACCCGAATGGTCAAAAGCCCTCACAGAAAATGCGAAGTCGAAAATCAAAGTAAAAAGGACCATGCTGACAGGCACGATCGAACTTACCTCACCCAAGCCAGACGGGATCATAGGCATAAGGACAGCACTACTTAACGCCGAAAAGGTAAAGCCCGAGGGAATTGATCTCAAGATCTATACGATAGGGGCGCCCAAGTACCGTCTCGAAGTTGCCGCCTCAGACTATTCTGACGCTGAAACAGTTTTGAAGGAGGCCGTAGACGAGGCGATTTCCCACATCAGAGACATGGGCGGCGAGGGGCGCCGGATCGATTGAAATGGCAAATTAGAAAATGTCGAAAGTGCGGAAGGTACACACTTAAGCCTACTTGTCCTATTTGTGGAAGTGAAACGGCGGTCCCTCACCCGGCAAAGTTCTCGCCTCTTGACAAATACGCCAAATATAGGAGTGAAAGTTCGAGTGGAAACCGTGATTAGAGAACGTGGACCGAAACCTCGGAACCCCACGATTATCGAAGGGCTACCGGGGCTCGGATCCGTAGGAGGACTAGCAGTATCCTTTCTCATTGACGAACTGAATGCCCGAAAAATTGCGGAGCTCTACTCCCCGTATTTTCCATACCAAGCTATTGTGGATTCACGGGGAATTGCGAGGTTGCCGCGAAGCGAATTCTACTACTCGACCAACAATGGAAGGGAACTGGTGATGATATCCGGTGATTGCCAACCGCAGACCAACTATGGACAATATGAGGTTGCTACCAAGATAGTTCAATACGCCATGAAGCGTTCCGCTTCACAGATCATCAGCATTGGAGGATTCGTTTCTCCTCAAAAAGATAAAGACCTAGTCGTCGGTGTCGCCACAAGAGGCAATCTAGTCTCCAAGCTAACGTCTGCTGGAGCCAGCGTGGAGAAAGCGGGGATTCCGATCGTTGGCATTGCAGGACTTTTAGTAGCCCTCGCTAGAATGCTGAACCTTGACGCTACCTGTCTCTTGGGACAGACCACAGGCCTCGGACCGGATCCAGTTGCTGCCCAGAGAGTCCTCCGAGTCCTCGCAAACGCATTGAACTTGAAACTGAATCTTTCGAATTTGGAGAAACGGGTAGCGAAGATGCGCAGTATCGAAAGAAAGGTTGGAGAAATCGAAAAGAAACTCACCAGCGCGTTTAGAAAGAATCATACGATATACATAGGCTGAAATGTCTTCTTCCCGCTCTCCTACTTTACCGTTACGAGGAAGTGCTGCGCCGGAACTTCGACATAGTTTGGGTCTGCAACCCAGACCACTCGGATGTAGTATGTACCCGGTTTCGGAGGCGCCCAGCTGAGGGTGAATGTCCCGTTCTTGACTTCTCCATGACCGGCAAGACTCCAAGTCTTGTTGTCCAAAGAGTAGTCTATTGTGACTGCCCCCGCCGATATCGCCTTCGATAGTTTGCAAGTGAATGTTATGTTCTGCTTCGCTGGCACCTCCCGTGCAGAGAGTTTAACCGACATCGTGAGGCGTGCCTTATCGACAACTAGATCTAGGCTTGAACTCTTTGCGCCAGTGAACCTTCGCTTGATTCCATCCCACCTTGATCTGACCAAGTAGGAGCCTGCACTGGGGGTCCAAGCGTACCTATATGTGCCATTCGACTCCGAATGAACGGTGGCTATCTCATTCCATTTCTGCCCCTTGTCTATGGAGTACTCAAGAGCTATTGTCATATCGGCTAAGCTCTTGCCCCTTGATGAGATTCGCCCAGATAGATCAACAATCGATTCGTTGTAGACGATCTTATTAGGCGTCATGGAAAATTCCAGCGCCGAAGGCTCCGGATAGGTCACCGAATACACTGCCACCCAACTCTTCCTTGAATTAAACTGTGACGAGAAGTACTCAGACTCACCGAATTCGAAACCAACAGCCTTCAATATGAGAGAACCGACCACTGTATTTGGTTTGATTCCCTGTTTATCTGCAATTAGGTCTGTGGAAACTACCTTGCCGTCCTGAATAATTTTCCTATAATAGATTGTATCCGCCTCCGTCCTGTTCTCTGTGATCACAATCTTCTGGCCTCGATAAGTCGTGCCATTACATATCTTCGCCATCCAGTACCATTTGCTGTCTTCTCCAACACCGTAGAACTGGGCTTGCTGCTCTTTTGTTCTCTCCCATGCGGCGTAGACAGCCACGTGAGAGACATTGTACTCCTTCATGATTGGTATGGCCATGGTTTCGTTGAGTATGAAAGCACGTGCGATCATAGCGATTTGTGTCGAATTGATTGTGCCGTTGTCGGCTAGGGTTCGTTTCTCCGCCAGTGTAGTGATCCAGTAGCCATAGTCCCACCATGAGAATACAACTGCGTCTCCGGGCAGATTGTCCTTCATCCAAGACAAGGCTTCCAGCCAATCTTGATAGTTCTGCTCTTCGCCTTCTTTCGGAGTCGTCGGGAAGCTTGATGTTGCAATAGTCGCAGGTGAATAGGCTTCTCGGGTGATCCTCGTAAAGGTGGGCAAGACAACCAAGATGAGTACCAGGAGTATTGCTACTCCGAACTCTCTTCCAACTCTCGTTGCGAATCGAATCTTTCTTCTCGGAAATATGACAGTCTCTCGGATAATATCCACCGACGGCTTGCACAGTTCAACCATTGTGACTCCGGCTAGAATTGACACAGCCGGCGCAAGAATCAAGGTGAGTCTGACCAGAGATCCAGAAAAATAGAAAGAAGATAACCCGAAAAGTATCAGGAAGATATCGCTGTCCCTCGCTCTTTGAGCCACGAAGACCAATCCGAATATGCTGAGGAACAAGAGTATTCCAGATTCATGGAAGAACGATGCCCAAGTAGCTGGACGGTGTTCAGCCACCGATTCAACCAAGGGCATGTCAAGTCTTCTTGCAGGATCGATTACTGCGAGAAACTTTGCAACTAGAGGCGCAGCAACGCCCTGATACCAAAGAACCAGAAAAGCGACACCAACAATTCCTCCTATGCTTGCAAATACAAGCAGCCTCATCCGTGTTGTACTTACACGTCTGGCGATTTCAGCCGAAACGAGAAGGGCTAACACACCGAAAACTGCCAAGGTAGACCATTCCTTCAAGAAGCGAGTGCCAAGATAGGGAAGTTGAATGACCGCTGAAAGCTGGATACCATATGTGGCAGCGAATGCGATAAGCATCCTAGTGTTATATCGCTTCAGAAGAATCATGAGTGTGGTGAAGAGATACATTAGCGCCATTGAGTATCTGAACGCGCCCCATCCCCAGCTGAGATATGCCAACATCAGTCCAGACATAATTCCGTAGACTAACGCGGACTTCATTGTACGCTGAGGAGATATCGCCCTCAGATACAAAAGAAAGATCAGGATCATTGAGAAGATGCCGATGGTTTCATCATCAAAGAAGCCAAGCGAAGTCCGGCTTATATGAGAACCGTTGATTGCCAAGAATAGTCCGGCGAAAAGGCCTACGCTTCTGCTCCAAAGATCGTTTCCTAATAGGTAGATCACGGCGACTGTCAAAACGCCCATGATAACAGGGAAGACTGTGCATACCTGCATAACTGTGACATCGAGGCCCATGATCCTAAGGAAGCTGAAGAGAGCAGCTGCGGTGAACCCAAGGGCCGGGAATGCCGATGTATATACCTCTCGGCCGAAAGGGTACCAACTCATGTTGTCATGCCAACGGAACCATGCGGCATATCCATTTCTAGCTACGTAGTCAGCGATCCTGTACTGAAAATACGGGTCGAACTCAGATAGAAAAAAGCCCCACCTTAACGGCATCATCCTCAACAATGCTGCCACGGAGACTATGCAAAGAAAAGCTCCGAACAGTGCCACCTGAGCCCTCGATATTTCGGAAACGTAGCCCATAGCTGCTCGGATTCTTGATGAGAAGATCTCCCTGCGAAACCTATCTTTGATGAAGTCCTTGATCTTTCCACCGACATGGGAGAGAAGTGGCATATGTGATGCCTCGATTAAATCCCGACCATGTTCAACCGAGGCCCTTATAAATGATGCGTACTCCGAAACGGCTAACCGCTAGAATCGCAACCACACATGAGACGAAGAAATTTCCAAGAAAAATCCCGACTCCCCTACTTCCTATGGATCAAGGCGAACAAACCTAATATATTTGTCATGCAAGAGTGAGGCCGTTGCGTGGAAGGATATGAGGGATCGAAAAATTTCCCTCGCTGGGACTGACTCCTTCTACAAGATCTTTTAACAGCCGAATCGGGATACAGTCACATTCTAGGGCCTGCAACAAGCATGATAGGTGAGGATCAACGTTCAAGGAAGTAGCCAGTAACCTCGACCTCCCGAAGATGGAGCATCAGATTTTGCAGTTCTGGAAAGAAATCAAAGCCTTCGAGAAATGTGTAGCCCTCAACAAAGGAAAAGAGAGATGGTCGTTCATTGACGGACCGATAACCGCAAACAACCCCATGGGTGTTCATCATGCCTGGGGGCGGACGTACAAGGATCTCTTCCAACGCTACTACGCGATGAGGAGGCGTGACCTTCGATATCAGAACGGTTTTGATTGTCAGGGATTGTGGATTGAGGTAGAGGTAGAGAAGGAGCTTGGGTTCAGGTCGAAAAGAGAGATTGAAGCGTACGGTGTGGCGGAGTTCGTGAAACGTTGCAAACAGCGAGCACTGAAATTTGCTGCAATTCAAGTGGAACAGTCGATTAGACTAGGATACTGGATGGATTGGGATGATCTGGATCTTCTACGGAAACTTGCCGACCTTCTGGATGAACCGGAAAAAACGATCTCGATCAGCGGGAAGACAGGTTCTGTGACAGGAACAGCTGAGCAACTGGTTGGGCGCCTAGGAATGCCTGAAATCGGCGGATCGTACTTCACGCTGTCGGATGAAAACAACTATACGATATGGAGTGCCTTGAAGAAGTGCCATGAAAAGGGATGGATACGCAAAGGCACCGATGTGATGCCTTGGTGTCCTAGATGTTCTACTGCTATATCCGAACATGAGATAGCTACAGAGGGATATCGACTGCTTACTCATGATGCGCTTACAATTAAGTTTCCACTCAGAGGAAGAAGGAAAGAGTCTCTGCTTGTATGGACTACTACGCCTTGGACCCTTTCCTCGAATGTGGCCGCTGCTGTTCACCCCGATCTGGTCTACGTGAAGATTCGTAAGAACGACGAAATTTTCTATCTTGCAAAAGCTACCGTTGACAGGACTGTTCCAGAGAGACATGAAGTCTTAGGTGAAATGGTTGGACGAGACCTCGAGGGCTGGGCCTATGAGGGTCCCTTCGATGAACTTGAAGCGGAGAAACGTTCTGGAGCCATTGACGCCCACAAGGTTATCCTGTGGGACGAAGTCAGTGAAACCGAAGGAACAGGCATAGTTCATATCGCCCCGGGCTGTGGCAAAGAGGATCTTGAGCTTGGTCGTAAGTACGGTCTCCCAAGTCCGGCACCCCTTGATGAGTATGGAGTCTTCATCGAAGGGTTCGGATGGTTAACAGGTATGCATGTCTACGAAACGGCTGAGCCGATCATCAGCGACTTGAAGAAGAAAGACCTGCTCCTCAGGGTGGAGAAGTATACTCACCGTTACCCCGTATGTTGGCGATGTGAAAGCGAACTGGTGTTTAGGCTCGTTGATGAATGGTTCATCTCGATGGGGAAGAAACTCGCGGAACCCTTGGAGGATCTGACGGAGGAAGAAAAGCGGGAGAACCTGAGATATCAGATAATTGATGTCGCCAAGCAGGTTCGCTGGATACCTGAGTACGGCTTGCAGCAGGAGCTGGACTGGTTGACTAACATGGATGACTGGATGATCTCCAAGAAGAGATATTGGGGGTTGGCTCTCCCGATATGGGAATGCACGCGATGCAGAACATTTGACATCATCGGTAGCGAAGACGAACTTAGAAGACGAGCTGTCGAAGGAGGGAAGGAGTTTGAGGGGCATTCACCGCATAGACCGTGGATCGACTACATTAAGATCGTGTGTCCGAAATGCAATGCTCACATGTCTAGGATATCTGATGTGGGAAACCCTTGGCTCGACGCAGGGATAGTTGCCTACTCGACCCTCAACTATCGCCATGATCGAAACTACTGGCTGAAATGGTTTCCCGCACACCTTGTCTGCGAATCACTGCCCGGCCAGTTCCGAAACTGGTTCTACTCGATGCTAGCTATGAGCACAGTCATGGAAGGGCGACCTCCATTCCTGACCTGCTTCGGCCACGGCATGGTGCTAGCTGAAGACGGAAGGGAGATGCACAAGTCATGGGGAACCGCCATCTGGTTTGATGATGCCGTCGAGACTCTTGGCGCGGATGTGATGCGTTGGATATATTGCTCAACCCGGCCGGAAGGAGACCTATTATTCGGATATGGAAAAGGAGAGGAGGTAAAGAAGAGGTTTCTTATTCCGCTGTGGAACGTTTACAGCTTCTTTACGACTTATGCAAGGCTGGATCAGTGGACTCCTAGGAGACGAAAAAACCGGCTCACATTGATCGACCACTGGATCCTCTCAAAGCTACAGACACTTATCCTGGATGTCACTAGCTGCTTGGACAACTATGATCCTGCTGGCGCCTCCTCCGCGCTTGCTGCCTTCGTTGATGAGCTGTCAACGTGGTACGTTAGACGATCCCGAAGAAGGTTCTGGAAGAGTACTTCCGATACAGACAAGGAAGCGGGATACCACACCCTGCATACCTGCCTTGCGACTCTTGTGAGGCTTTTGGCGCCTTTCATACCGTTTGTGACCGAGGAAATGTACCAAAATCTCGTCCGCAACATAGACCCTGCAGCCCCTGAAAGCGTTCATCATTGTGAATGGCCCGTCGCAGATAGATCCCTCATGAATGAGAAACTTGTTAGGAACATGGATCTAGCCATCAAGATCTGCGGCCTAGGCCGATCCGCAAGAAGCAAATGCGGCCTGAAGCTAAGGCAGCCCCTCCCAGTAGCGAAGATCGTCGCTAGCCCAGAGGTTATTGAGAGCGTTCGGAATCTTTCTGAGTTGATCAAGGAGGAGTTGAATGTGAAAGAACTCGACCTAACGAATGATAGAGAGGAGCTACTCGAACACGTCGTAGAACTGATCCCTGAAGTTTCAGGAGTGAGACATGGCGAGATGCTGCCGAGACTGCGGGACTCGATATTAAAGATGGATCCGAAGGTGTTCGTTTCAGCTCATAAGGAGAAAGCCAAGGTCGAAGTAATGGTAGACGAACGCCCAATTTCTGTATCCCCTGACGAGATCCACATATCGACCAAACCTAGAGAGGGATGGTTGGTCGCAGAAGAGGATGACATTCTCGTTGGCGTTGAGAGGACAATTCCAACGGAGTTGATTGTGGAGGGGCTTGCGAGAGACATAGTTCGCCGCATACAAGACCAAAGGAAGAAGGCTGGCTTCAACATTGATGATCGAATCCTGATCTACTACGATGGGGGGCCCAACAACCTTCGGGCATTTTCGACATTCGGGAAGTATATTGCGGCTGAAACCTTGGCAGATGCTATGAAATGCGAAACTCCGCCTGCAGGCGCTCATATAGCTGAATATAGACTAGCCGGAGAGAAGCTAACGGTAGGGTTAGTTAGAGTCCAGAGATCCTCGCATAATTAGGCCCAGCAACTCCATGCTGTCTATGGAGCAGGAAACGAGTGTCGCCAAAGAGGCTCGGCCTCATCGTCAACCCAATCGCCGGACTAGAGGCATCGCACTAGCCTGTCAAGCGGCAGAGTCGGGTTGAAAGGCACTGACGGCAGTGAAACCGTACAGGAGGCTCTAAAGAGAGGAGCAACTCCAGTTGCTCCAGGAAGGACGGTTGAAGCACTAACGGAGCTTCAGACCCATCGTAGCCTCTTTGAGATCTTCACATCTTCAGGGGAAATGGGGGAGGAAGAAGCTAGAGCCTCCAGTTTTACTCCAACAATAGTCAGGAATACGCCTCGAAGGAGAACGACTGCAGACGACACGAAAGAAACAGCGAAGATTCTTGCAGAGAAGCCTGTTGACTTATTGCTCTTTACTGGAGGAGATGGAACCGCTGGGGATATCTTAGATGCGATCGACAGCAGGGTTCCTGTGCTTGGAATACCTGCTGGAGTGAAGATGCATAGCTCCGTGTTCGCAATAAACCCGTCTCACGCAGCCAAGATCACGATTCGGTATCTTCTAGGGGAGCTTCCGGTCGCGCAAGCTGAAGTGATGGATGTAGACGAGGCGCAGTTCAGAGCAGGACGTCTCTCAGCGAAGCTGTACGGATACATGAGTGTCCCGCAGGAGCCTCTTCTCATGCAAGGGATCAAGACTGCCACTACTCAGACCGAGGACGAGGTCGAACAACAACGTGCGATCGCTAAACATGTCATAGAAGAGATGCATAATGAATTGTACGTGCTTGGCCCGGGGACAACTGTGAAAGCCATCGCCGATATGATTGGCGTGGAAAAGACATTGCTCGGAGTTGATGTTGTTTGCATGGGACGGCTTGTTGCAAAGGATGTTGATGAAAGAAGACTACTTGAACTGATTCAGAATCGCCCTGTTAAGATAGTGGTTACGCCAATAGGCGGGCAGGCCTATATCCTCGGGAGAGGGAACCAGCAGATCAGTCCTGCCGTCATAAAGAAGGCGGGCCGGGAGAACATAATCGTCGTTGCTACAAGGAGCAAGTTGCTAAGCCTACCCCATAGACGGTTGCTAGTAGATACGGGCGATAGGGATTTGGATAAGGAGTTGCAGGGCTACGTCAGAGTGATCACAGACTATCGAGAAGAGACTGTCATGAAAGTGGAGTAGATCATTTTATCTGTGTCTTCAGAAAATCTGCATAACCTCTGGCGTCGAGCAGATTCTTGATTTCCGCCTCAAGGTTCGACGGTTTAACAACGGCTATCCAGCCATCACCGTAGGGCTGTTGGTTCACAAGTTCAGGACTATCCACTAACTTCACATTTATCTCCGTTATCTCACCTGATATCGGAGCGAACACGTCGGCAACCGCCTTGACTGACTCAACTGAGCCCAAGGACTGGGAACGGACAATCTTGGCACCTACTTTCGGAAGATCTACAAATACTACTTCATGAAGAGATTTCTGGGCGTAGTCGCTGACTCCTATTCGACAACTGCTCCCTTCCAACTTGACCCATTCATGTTCCTTCGTGTAGTAGAGCCCTTCAGGAACTTCATAGTCGTTTATTTTCAAAGCCGGTCCCTCTAACGTTCCGTATGAAACTCTTATGTATTATATTACTGATTCTACACTCAGTCCTAAGTTGGGCACTCTCTCGGATTATGCTTGAGTTCTTTGCCATCCGTACTTCGAAGTGTCGTAGAAGGGAAAGCTTGTAATTGCTGCTCGCAAGTTCTTGACACGAACTCTAATCTCCATGTTCTCGCCGATCTTTGAATATTCTCTTGGGACATAGCCCATCGCTATGCCCTGATTTGTCGTAGGCGAGAAACTCCCGCTCGTCACCTTCCCGAGAACTTGGGAATCCTTCAAAATGTCGTATTCGGCCCTAGGTATTCCGGCCTCGAGTACTTTGAGCCCTACCCTGACCTTCTTCACACCTTCGGCTTTCTCTCGGGCCAAGGCGTCGCGCCCTATGAACTCATTCTTAGTAAGCTTGACAACGAAGCTCAATCTGGCTTGGAGCGGGGTTGTCAATTCCGTTATGTCGCTGCCGTAGAGACACATTCCAGCTTCCAGTCGCAGAACATCACGTGCCCCCAATCCGCATGGTTGTATGTGAGAACTCTTGCCGTGGTCGAGTATTGCGTTCCACACAGTGACTGCTCTTGACGGTTTCTCTATTGGAGAGTCCCACGTGAATACCTCGAAGCCATCTTCCCCAGTATACCCGGTTCTAGTAACAGTTGCCTTGACACCGTCAAGATCAACGTATCTTCCACCGAATCGAGGGATCTGGGAGAGATCTTCGTTGCAGATCTCTTCGAGGACTCTCTGAGCGTTTGGGCCTTGAACTGCGAACATGGAAACCTCGTCAGAGATATGCTGTATCTCAACACTGAACCGCTCCGCCTTCATCTTCAGCCAAGCCAGATCCTTCTCGCGATTTCCTGCGTTGAAAACCATGAGGTACCGCTTCTCCGCCAGTCTGTTGAGGACGATATCGTCGATAATGCCGCCTTTCTCGTTACACATCACTGAGTAGTGCGCTCGACCTACCTCTAAAGCCGCAACGTCATTCGTTGTGACATAGTCCAGAAAGGCTGTTGACCCTTCTCCTGAGATCAGCACTCTCCCCATGTGGGAGACGTCGAAAATTCCAACGCTGTTTCTAACTGCTTTGCATTCTGGAACGATGCCTTGATACCAGAGAGGCATCTCGAACCCCGCGAATTCGACCATGTGGCCGTTCCGGACGTGAAAGTCGTATAGTTGAGTTCTACGAGACACCAACATTCACCTCTAGGGAGTTTATGGGAAGATTTTTGTCGATTACCAGAAACTTGGTGTGCGTAGGCCCTATCGCCTTTGGCTTCTGATCTGGTTGATCGGAATGATCTTGATGGCATCAGGGTCGAAGCCAAGCTTCCGCCCGCACTTGGGACATGTCCCGTTGTTCCTCTGAATAATCTCGAGCGGTGATTCGAGTTCAAAGCCATCATAGAGAATTGTGTTGCATCCAGTGCATAGAATCTTCTGGGGCATACGTTGTTCACGGTTCCCGAGCGCTATAGGGAAAGCAGCAACATATTTTAACCTTGTTTTGATTGTCCACGAGTTCACAACGGTCAGGTATTCCGAAAGTTGTGACAATCCATATTCGCGCATGATCGTGAGATATGCTTAAGTCCGTGCTGTCCTTAGTCTTTGCGCTATGTGGCTGCGGATCGCAAATGTTGAAGGCTAGGATTGGTAAGATTTCGTGGAGAGTCAAGAGATTCTTCGTCAATCTTGGCTACAGGTTTCGGGGAGCAGGAATCCCGCGAGCTAGAGCAATGAAGCCATCCACGACCCTACTGGTCGCCGCGATGGTGGTCTTCGCGATCTTCATCTTGGCCGGCGGAATCTTCGATATCCTAGAGAAGCCTCTCGCACTACTGCCAAAAGGCTCAGGATGGACGTTCGTCTACAGAGGCAGCATTCACCTTCAAACTTTGAACGAAAGCATATTGGCCGGCCTACTGTATTTTCTTGGAGTGCTGGGCCTTTACCTCCTCCTCAGAAGCACACGTCTAGTCTACAATCCAAGGCAGGCGTATCTCATGCTCATCCTCGGCCTTATGGTCACGCTTATCGCGGTCTATTACAGCACCTCGTTTCTATCATCAAAAATAGGCTACTAGTCGGGAACTCCTACCAGAAGGTCTTCTTGAGTCCTAGAAGATAGGCTATCATGTTGGCGAGTAGGTGAATCGCAGGAGTAACTAGAAGGATGAGGAAGATCGCTCCCCGACTTAGTCTGTGGAAGGGGTATAGAATTAGGATTCCGCCGAACACGAAGTCAAGCTGATCTAGCAAGGGCAATGGGTATCCAGGAGGGAGCTTCATACGCCTCTTGATGAATGCTCCAAATAGGTCGCCTCCCAGAGCGCCCGTTGAGATCAAGGCGCCGAGAAAGAGAAGTTCAATCGAAAATATGGCTCCCATCACAGCGGAAACTAAGAGTCCGGCGAAGAGGCCGCTTATGAACCCTCTAATCGTCTTGTGAGAGCCGAGAATTCTCTCGCCGTCGATGAAGCGCCGCCCAAGATCTATTGGAGTTCCTCCCCCAAAGATCGCGGGAACCGAGTTGGCTGCATATGAAGGAAAGATGAAAATCAGTGCTGAAATCGCATCGCTCAAGCTTATGACTAGTTCCAAAAGGTATGGCTCCGTCGGAAACATCTCAACGCTGTTGAGTACACCTATGCTTCAACCTCTTCCAAGCCTCTTTCCGTTATCTTCAGGAGACAAGATGTGAGCGGAACGTTAGGCGATGAGTATCGCTCAAGCAGAGCCCTCTTGACTCTCGGGTTTGCTGTCGAGGCGAGCCTCAGTATGACAGCGGACCAGTACGTAAGAATACGCCTCGCCACAGGTTCGGTTTGATCCCCGCGAAAGGGAAGACCGTGCACTTGACTTGTAAGGAGAACCGCAACATGCTTCATAGCAGCTAGCTCCGCGAGGTATGC
>Ga0315310_10001416_pt1 | contig 15153 bp, 13 predicted proteins | sample TDP5_MG_FD_203630 | JGI IMG/M metagenome (GOLD analysis project Ga0315310, IMG submission 203630) | Freshwater sediment microbial communities from Lake Towuti, South Sulawesi, Indonesia - TDP5 | ecosystem: Environmental > Aquatic > Freshwater > Lake > Sediment | place: Indonesia: South Sulawesi... | reverse complement strand
CGTTAAACTTTTATATTCTGAAATGGCGGAGTAACCTAATACTGGTGATTTCGGAGTTGGACGCCCCCCTCCGCCACTTGTGGCGCTATAAATCACGGTAAATAATGACAAATTTCCTCCATAATACAAGTATAATTTTAAATTGAAAATGAAGCTCGGTAAAGGCATTTTTAATTCCATCGCAAAGATATTTATTGTAGGTCCTTTCGAACTATTGTAAATCATCATAAAACTGTGCGGAGGAGTAATATTTTCAATATGCAAAAGCGTCTCTCTGTGAATGTTTGTAAAATTAACAAGAATATTTGAAATATTCCAGTTATGAGTCATGATTTTAATATCCTTGTTCGTATTAGAGGTGAGCAAACTAGCTCCTTGAAAATAAAGCACGCTATCAACTTTATTCTGCCCTGCAAAGGTGAAATTCTTTTGAATTTGAGAAGGCAGGGACGGAACAATATCATTTGAGTTCAAAGATTGATTATTCTCAATCTTTGTCGTGGAGACATTGGTATTCCCCATAAAAACTTGATAATTAGTTCCCATAATCAAAGATCCCATAAAAAACAAAATACATAAGGCACAAAAAATCCGTTTTTTCATTACTGCCAAAACTGGTCACCCTTATCTTATAAGAGAAAATAGAATTGATTCATATAATAGTCTACTAGACTTGCCTATATAAATTAAAAAAAAATCAATGTTATAAAATATTTAGGAAAATAGGAAGGTAATCAAATACTTTTCTTCATTATTACTTCTCCGACTTTAAAAATGGGCATAAGTTTAAAATAGAATTGCTATAAATAACTAATTAATAAAAATAATCAGTTGGTTGGAAGTTCTTTTGTTTGACATGGTTGATCGAAATGAGTTGCCAAATGATGTGAATTTTGTAATATTTGGTGTTCCCTGGGAAGTCACAAGCACGAGTCCGCGCGCTGGGGCAAAAGAAGGTCCATCGGCAATACGAAAAGCGTTTGAATATTTCTCACTTCTGACTGAAATGGGGACTGATATTTTTCGAAAGAAAATAGTAGATATAGGGAATGTTTCAGTTTATCCGACCCTGATAGAGGAAACAATAGCTGGTATCGAGGATATAATTTCGTTAATTCTCGCCGCAAATCCATCATATCCCGCAATTCCCATTGCATTAGGAGGTGATCATTTTATTACATATCCTATAGTTCGCAGTCTAATCAAAACTGGTACGCCAAAATTTGGTCTCATTATTTTTGATGCACACGTGGATTTATATGATATGTGGCTATATAAGGAAAAATATGCCCATTCGACTGTATTTCATCGGATTCTTGAATTGCCTTCCATTAAAAATACTGATATTATCTTTATTGGCACGCGGGATATCGATTATGAAGAAGCAGAATTTTTAAAAATGAATTCAATAAGCTATATCTCTGCATATAACCTTCCTCAACAAAATTCTGAAGCTTTTATACTAGAATGCCTTGAATTATTTCATAAGCACGATATAAAAAGTCTCTATATTTCAATTGATATAGATGTTTTAGACCCGAGTATTGCTCCCGGGACAGGATATCCAACTCCGGGAGGACTCTCCTATCGCCAGCTGTGGCATTGGCTTTCAATAATCGCTCGCGAATTTAAGGTGCTTGGATTCGATGTCGTGGAGTTGTGTCCAAAGTATGACCCCTCGGAGATTACTGCAATCACTGCCGCTCGAATCGTCACCGAATTCCTCGGATTCATTAGTGAAACCATGGACTAAGGAGTAATTCCCTTAAAAAATAGAATTGGATTATATTATGCACACTTTTATTATTTATAGATTGGAAAAACTTTATTTTTTCGTGGTTGGGATTCTATCCTACTGGAAATCGCACCTAACATTATTGGGAGCGCAATTGTGGCGTCGCAGATTACATCCACATGTTCAGCGTGCGCATCCATTTTTCTCCACGAAATGGCTTCTTGTAGACTTGCTCCACTAACACCGCCTGGTTCAGGTCTATCTGTTGTAATTTGAATTGCGTAATCCAAGCCTTTAGAGGTTACTTGCATCGCCAATGCGACATAATGTTTGGGAGTTCCACCCCCTACAATGAGCGCCCCTTTTTTCTTGGATTCATAGGCAATATCAATTATACGTTTCTGATCGCCCAGAATATCGACTTTCAAAGGATTCGATTGGGTATACATCCAGATTTGGAATCCTAAAACTGAATCTGCAATAGCAGGACAAAAGATTGGAATTTCGTAGTTGGCTGCCACTTTTAAAATAGAGGGGGTCTCTGGAAGTAACTTACCAAAGTCCATTAAAAACTCTGAGCACAAAAATTCTGTTTTAGAGGATTGATTTAAAATGGATTTGATATTATCCTCTAGCATTTCATATGCTTCGTTCGGAAGCAATACATTATATATGCGATTTAAGCCTTCTTTGCTAAGGGCTTCATCATCCGCATATTCACTCCCGTGAAAATGCTTATACCCAAACGCCTCTATTAAATCGTGGGTTAGTGTTGCCCCCGTAACGACTAAAACATCTACAACCCCCAATTCCAGAAAATCAATAAGCACCTGCTTCATCCCCCCTGGGATCATAGCCCCAGCAATAGTAAAGAAGATTGTGCAATCCCGATCTTGAACCATATCCATGAATATATCAGTCGCATGAGCTAGATGCTTTGCACCAAATCCCGCTCCCGTTTTCATCTCCTGAACCAACCGATCAAGTGTCATCTCGGGCGTCACTTTCACATGATGTATCTCTTCTAATTTCATATCAATCAACTGTAACCTTTTTTGAAGGCAATATTCTCGTAAATGTTAGAATATGCGATTTGCTAACCATACCAAATGTGAATGATTAAAATTAATTAATTTAGTTTTTTTATATTATCTATTGAAGATTAGATATTATTGAAAGAGAGGATTCTATGCGTTGCAAAATGGTTGAGCAAGGCTTCCAGAAGGGCAAGTGCCAAACAAATATGCCTGATGGATTAGCGAAACCTGCCTGTGAAGCAACTCTAAAAGAAATCGAAGGGACATTCTCAAGATTAATTAATTCAGCGCTTTTAAGTCGTCCCGAAGATTATCTTTCTATTTATCAGTCTGGCTGTAACCATGACTGCCTTAAATGCCATTCATGGGAATTCTCGAAGAATTTCAATGGCGATTGGATGACAACCGATGAAATTGCTGATTTTTGTGCTGAATATGAGAAAGTTGTTACTGTTTGGGAACCTCGAAATCGTGCGCTCATGTTTACTGCGGAGGATTTATGTCATCATTGTGGGCTTTGCGTTACTAAAGGGAAACATCACCCTTCCTGCCCTTATCAGCTGTCACCAGACCAAATTGTCCTTAGCCCTCAGGGATATGGCCCTGCTCGTAATATTGTCTCTTTTACCGGTGGCGATATCGCCTGCTGTGCTGAATTCTATGCACAAGCCACTGAGAAAATTAAAGAGCGCTGTTCCAATCTTCACGTGCTCTTAGAAACGAATGGGTATGGCTTAACTCCTACCAACTTAGATATCTTGGCTGAAGCAGATTTAGATTCTTTCTGGTTAGATATTAAAGCCTATAATGAACCGTGTTACCAAAAATTATGCGGGACCTCTAATGAATGGATCCTCAATCTTCCCGGTGAAATAAAAGATCGTGGCTTTGAGTTAGAAATTTTAAGTCTCTTCATTCCAAATTTGGTAGAATTGGATCAACTCGAACAAATATATCGATTAATTGCTCAAATTGATGAAAATATCCCATTTACTGTCCTTGCTTTTTTCCCTGAATACAAATTAATTCAAACGCCTCCACCTAATATGCTACAAATGCTACAAGCCTATTTCCTGGCTAAAGACATTGGATTAAAACGTGTGCGGGTCGGAAATTTAGGTGTTTTTCTAAAATCCGAGAGCGATATAGAATTCTTTACTTCCCTAATAGAGCCAGACGCGTTTGATTGATATCTATCTGCCAATGGTAGTAATTCTGCCCCAAACCGCTTCTTTAGAGATATCTCTTGCAATTTTTCTCAAGGAATTCATCGATATTCTTCCATTAACCTCCATTTTCTTCTATGGCATCTTAACTATAGGGTTTATTTTATCTTATCCTTGAGTTTATTTTATCTTCTTCTATCTTGATATCTGAATTTAGAGGAAATTCAGGACCATTCATGACTCCTGGAATTGGGATATTTATTTGGATCGCAATGTGTATTATTCAGGTTTGCTTTGGGATCTTCAAGAGGAAATATAAAAAACGATTTCTAATCATTTCCTCCTCTTTATAAAATAAAGTTCTATAAAATAAAAAAATTAAAGGGAATTGAGTTTTTTCACCAATTTATATAAGTTCCAAAACGGTACTTTATCCAGTGAATTGACATCGAAGTAGTCTTTTAAAATCTGTAAATTAGCATCAAGCGGTAAATGCCGATCCCATCTTTGAAAAACTAATTCATAATTTCTACCCATGTGAGTCGCAGTCATATTTATCACTTTAGGTTTAACCTCCTTTGCAGATTTAAAAGCATTTTTCATCCATTTGATAATATTAAATATACAATAGTCGGAGAGATACCTGAAAGTATTTTGTGCATTCTCTAATATCTGCTAAATTTTATGATTTATCTAAGATCCTTTTTTGACTCATTTTTTCTCTTAATTTTCCTTTATCAGAAAAATTATAATATTTTAATTAGGGAAGAGTAGATTATGTTATTACCAATGTGGTATGCAATTTTATTAGGTATTGCTTTCATTATCTTTCCTATTCTCCTATTAATCTGCATTCGATTATATCCACCACCGAAATATTCCATTTTTACCCGTACAATAAGTGGATTGGGATTTCCAGAGCATAAAAGCGCCAAAATCTTTAATCCCACCATTATAACAATGGGAATTATCATGATCCCCTTTCCTTACTATATCTTTCAAATTCTCCCGGCGAATTGGCCAACTTATATTGGAATTGTGGCATTTTTTTGTGTTCCTATTGGATTAATCTTCGTCGGCATTTTCCCAGAACATAAGGAGACACCTCATATGATCGCAGCAGTGTTAAGCTTAGGTGCTTCCACAATCGCTAACGCCTTTCTGCTTTACCCCGTTCTGCAATCCCGCCTTAATATTCTTATAACCATCATTCAGATTATCGTCCTATTAATTAGCGTGCCTCTTGCTATTGCGGCAACAAAACTTCCCTCCTATGTCCCCGATACCCCTATTGAAAAATTACTTTACAACATAAACTTTTGGGAATGGAGCCAATTCCTAACCCTTCAAGCTTGGATGGTCGCCCTCTATATTAATCTTTTAATTGAATTCTAATTAACTATTCTTGATTAAATAAATTTTAATAGCAATTTAAGTTTATTTTTTATTCAAGGTGAATAGAATGCCAGAAAAAATGAAAATTTTGGTCCCCAAAAGGAAGATTACTGCAATCCTAGAATTTTCTGATGAATCCCCGAAAACCGTAAAGGCTATATTAAAGGTTCTTCCGATAAAGGGGAAATTCGATAGATGGGGCGATGAAGCGTTATTCCGCGTTCCTATCAAAGAAAAGCTCGAATCTAATGCGAGGACTGATGTTGAAATTGGGGAAATCGGATATTGGGATGTTGAACCCTCCCTTTGCATCTTCTTCGGACCGACCCCTATTAGTACAAACGAAAATCCGAAAGCCTATAGCCCCGTAAATGTGATCGGCAAGATTATCGATGTTGATCCGAAAATCTTTTCAGCAGTTGAAGATGGTGATGAGGTCAGGCTAGAAAAATTCAAATAAAAAATGAATCTTAATCTTTTATTCTTTTTAAAAAAGGTGAAGTAAAATGATTCCAAGTGTAAATGCACAAATTAACAGACTCATTTGCAATCTAAATCGATATAACAGTTCCAAATATTGTGATTCGAGATGTTCATAATGATTTATCGAGTATTCATAAAAAGCGTGTGCCTTATTTTCATTTTTATGTTTTTCTACATAGGATCTTGCATAGATTTTTCAATTCCTCATGCTAGTATCATCCCTTCAGGTAGTTTATGCTTCACTACAGTCCCGGGGAGTAGCGATCCTAGCCAAGACGAATGGTCAATGTTCCATGGACAGCTCAATCATACAGGAGAAGCGTGTATAACCTTTACAGGTCGCGCAAGTCCCTTTTGGATATACGCCGCGCGCTCTCTAGTGGGCTCATCTCCGGCAGTGGTGGGCGGGCGTATCTATGTAGGTAGCGCCAACGGCAAGCTATATTGCCTGAATGCCATTACGGGCGGGTTCCTCTGGGCCTACCCCACGGGAGGTCCCTTGGAATCATCCCCGGCAGTCGCAGATGGGCGTGTGTATGTGGGCAGCTATGATAACAAGATCTACTGCCTGAATGCCACTACAGGCGGGCGCCTCTGGAACTACACTACAGGGAATCTCGTGGGATGGTCTTCTCCGGCGGTGGCAATGGGGCGAGTATACGTAGGCAGCTGGGACAAGAAGCTATATTGCCTGAATGCGACCACGGGTGAATTCCTCTGGGCCCATCTTACGGGAGGATACGTGGAATCATCACCGGCAGTAGCAGGTGAACGCGTGTATATAGGCAGTTACGACCATAATATTTATTGTTTGAATGCTACCACAGGCGGACCCCTCTGGAATTATCCCACAGGACAAGCCGTATTTTCTTCCCCTGCAGTGGCTGGCGAGCGCGTATATTTAGGTAGTCATGACCGTAAAGTCTATTGCCTGAATGCTACCTCAGGCAAGTCCCTCTGGAATTATTCTACAGGGGGGTTGATATGGTCTTCCCCAGCAGTAGCGGGCGGATACATGTATATAGCCAGCTACGACCATAAGATCTATTGTCTGAATGCCATCACGGGCGAGTCTATCTGGAATTACACTACAGGGAGTACCATATTTTCTTCTATAGCGATAATGGATGGATATGCATATGTGGGCTGCAATGACACCAAAATCTATTGTTTAAATGCCATTACGGGTGGGCTCCTCTGGTATTACCCTACAGGGAAAACTGTGTTTTCCTCCCCGGCAGTAACAGGCGGGCGTGTGTATATTGGCAGTGATGACTATAAAATCTATTGCCTGCCAACTATATCTACACTACCTACTTATATATCCGTGACTGAAAGTGCCGATCCGCTGGAACTCGGGAGCACAGAAAATATAACGATCTCCGGTGTGGCAGCCCTTCCCGGGATCAAGCTAGTCCTGCTCGAATTCGAGGGGAGCAACCATACCATGACAAACCTGAGCGGCGGCATTTGGCATTATAGCTCATGGACTCCTAGCAGGGTTGGTAATTATTCATATACAATTTACATCCAAGATAATATGGGCAATTGGAATGTGACCAATGGCGTAATCCAAGTTGTCAGTACCACGGTTATTCCCGCTTTCATGATGCCTTCTATAATGCTAGTGCTAATTACTGTGATCGGTTTCTTTATTTTGAAAAAGCGAACCGAATTTTAAAGATTTCCTTCCTTTTTTTTTATCTAATACTTTTTTTCTTTCAATTTCCTTCAATATATCTTGAAAATGTTTTGAAATGAAAATTAAAAATTTTTCTTATAGCCCTAATTTTATAGGGGCACACTTATGCTTTATAAACTGACCCCTTACAAACTTCATTAGTATTTCCTAAATAGGTCGAACAAAGAGCAAAGATCTTTATAACTACATAGATCTAAATGAAAGATAAATAGATATGCTCATTGATATAAACAGTGTGAATAATATAGATGCTCATGGATTTACATTTTTCAAAATTTCTTTAAATCTCGCCTTAACTCGTCTTTTCATCGGATTTAGACGACTTTTTTCCTATCCGGATAATTCTTCATAAAATTTTTGAGTAATATATAATCTTGATAATAACCATGAAAATATTAGTAACTGCAATTTTTGTAGATGAATTTCTTGAAAAATTAAAAGAAAAAGTTGAAGTTGTTTACGAACCATGGTTTGATGCGGAAGGCAAGTTACATATTTTACAAGGTGATAATTTAATCAATTATTTGAATGAAAACGATATTGAGATTTTTATTTGCGAACCAGAAGTCCTTCGAAAAGATGTTTTAGAGAATCTTACGACCTTAAAATTGCTTATATGCGCTAAAGGCACAGAATTTTTTATAGATACTGATATTGCTACCCAGCAGAATATAATTGTGGCATATACACCTGGGCGAAATGCCAATTCAGTTGCTGAATTTACTATCGGCTTAATTCTCAGCATTACTCGGGATATTGTGAATAACCATAATTTAGTAACACAGGGACAATGGCCAATCCTCTCTGCATTCGCTGACCGTGGAATCGAACTAAATCAAAAAACTGTAGGGATAATTGGTCTAGGCGCTATTGGGTTTTGTGTCGGGACGATTTTAAAGACCTTTGGGATGAAAATCCTTGTCTATGATCCTTATGTAAAGGAAGAACGCTTAGAAGCCCTCGATGCAAAGCAAGTGGATCTTGATACACTTATGAGGGAATCGGATATCGTGACGGTTCATGCACTTATGACCGAAGAAACAACTAGACTAATTTCTAGAGAAAAATTAGAATTAATGAAGCCTTCTGCTTATTTTATCAATACATCCCGTGGGAAAATTGTGGATGAAGATGCGCTAGCTGATATACTGGAGCAGAAAAAGATTCGAGGGGCTGCATTGGATGTTTATATCCGCGAACCAATTAAACGCAAAAGCAAATTGCTCGAATTGCCTAATCTTATTCATACTTCACATATCGGGGGAAGTTCTGCCGATGTTCCTTATTATAGTTCAAAAATGGCCTACGAAGAAGTCCTAAGATATTTGGATGGAAGACCCCCAATTAATTGCCTTAACCCAGAAATTTTACAGAAAATTTCCAAAGAGTAAAAGCAAAAGAATTCTCTAATTTATAATTCAAGTTGATAAAACTCCTTGGTATGTTTTTCTATAATTGGTTCTTTTTGCATTTTTTTGGCAAAGTCGACTAAGAGATATAAAATTTTACGAATTTCATTATCATTGAATAATCTCACTTTGACCTTCTTTATTACGACCTTTGGCTCTCCTTTAAAAAATTTTATTTCCAACTGTCTGAGGGACATATCTACTCCGCTACCTCCAAAAATCGCAACAAAATTTGCTATGGAAGTAATAAGTGTTGGTATCCCCACAACTCTAAATTTAAAACTATCAAATTCGGGCCATATTATTTCAAATTTAGATTTTCTTGGGACTAATACGCGAATTAATTTGTCTGATATAAAAAAACTTGTTGGGATTTGATATTTAAACCTTGAACTATAAATAAACCAAGATCCTAAACATGATGAAGTCGCCATAATAATGATTACCAAAATAACCCATATATATTCTTCAGTTACGACTAAACTGTATATAAAAACTGTCCCTAAAATACCAACAATCGAAAATAAAATAATATAATTCGCTATATAATCCCTTTTTTTGGGCAGATCCTTTATTTCTATTCCCTCTTCATTTGATACCATGTTTTATCATTATACTTGTTGAAATATTTAAGTAAGATCGTAATTTCAGCCATTAGGATTGGAATAATGCAATATAAGGGAAGAATGTTCTGGACTTATTCTGTATTACTGGAGGTTCGCAGCGGGATTTCGAGCAATCTGGTTTGAGATCATGGCAGCTTTAGAGAAATCATATGAAGAATTGGCTAAGATATGAAATCACAGAATAATATCCCCCCAAAAAAAGAGAATAAAAAATCTATAAATTAAGATAAGGGCAGAAATACTTCATCTGGTTTTTATTGTTTTTTACAGACTATTAAATATTTAAAAATGATAAAAAAATTTATCCGAATCTCATGGCCTTAAAAGTGTTCAAGCCATTCTTGACTGCCTTTTCATCAATTATTTTGATTTTTCCCCCTAACATTGATGTCCATATATAAATTTGTGCTGTTTTTTCCAAATAATGGCAAGCCTCTAATGCAAAGTCCATTGTTTTCCCAATCCCAATAGCGCCATGATTACGAATGATAACTGCATTTTTCTTACCTAATGCCGTAATGACCTGATTGGCCATCTCTATAGATCCTGAGACGGCATATTCGGCAGTAATACCTATTTCCCCACCAAGGAAAAAAACCTGATCATCGACCATAGGGGGAATGGACTCCGCAACGATACCAACTGCTGTCGAAAATGGTCCATGGTAATGTATAACTGCATTTATATTTTTTCTATTTTTATAAATCATAGAGTGTAATATACTTTCCGAGGAGGGGGTAAAATTACCTTCTAAAACTTTTATTTTATTATCTTCACTCGAAAATTCAACAATATTGACATCATCTGTTGTCATCTCTTCATAATTCTTACCACTTCTAGTAATTGCCATTGTCATTGCTTGTTTACTTGTTCTTAAACTGACATTTCCTGAAGGACCGACTGTTAATCCTTCTTTAAAAAACTTCTTAGCCGCTTGTAAGACTATATTTTTCTGTTCTTCAAATTCACTCATGTTACTCATCTTCTCCTTATTTTCTGGGTCTGAATCTTTGTTTAACTAACCGATATTATACCACAAGGCGTAATTTTCTGTTTCTATTCATCCATTACAATTACCAAATAATTATTTTAATATTACTTCTTGTTTATTTTAGAACAATTAATTATTCCAAAATTATCGAAATTAAAAGGTTTTTTCAAATGTGCGATACTTTTATAGCGGTAGGGTCTGCATCAGTAGATGGTGCCACTATTTTCGGGAAAAACAGTGATCGCCCCTACCAAGAAATACAAAATCTTGTACATATAATACATCAGATCCATTCAGAAGAAAACCTTGAATGTACCTATATTGAAATCCCTCAAATCGCTGAGACTTTCGAAGTAATTTTATGCCAGCCTTATTGGATTTGGGGCAGCGAAATGGGTGCAAATGAATGGGGCGTGGTCATTGGGAATGAAGCGGTCCATTCTAAAGAATTTATTGGATCTCCCGCACTCATCGGGATGGATCTGCTTCGGTTAGGGTTGGAACGAGGCCAAACTGCTCGTGGCGCCTTAGAGGTCATAACCCAACTCCTTGAGGAATTTGGGCAAGGTGGGGGGTGCAAGGTGGATGATCCTGCGTGGTTCTACGACAATTCCTTTTTAATTGCCGACGCAAAGGAAGCGTGGGTTTTAGAAACGGCTGGAAAATGGTGGATTGCGGAACGTGTAATTGATGATGTGCGGAATATTTCCAATTGCTATTCAATTCATACTCAATATGATCTTGCCGCAGAGGGTCTAATCGATTACGCACTTGAGCAGGGCTATTGGGATGCATCCCAGCCGTTCGATTTTGCGAATGCTTTTTCCCGTAATCCCGTGCCAAATCGGCCCTCACCGCTCTCCCGCGAAGGACGGGGGCGCTTCCTCATAGAACTTAGTAAAGGAACTATTACTCCTCAAGTTATAATGGAAATTCTTCGGGATCATGATACTGGAATTTGTGCTCATGGCGACTATCGCACCACCGCATCTATGATTTCCCGAATCGTTCCAGAAAAAGAGCTGACACTTCATTGGTTCACAGGGACGCCCAATCCTTGCCAAAGTTTCTTCAAGCCCCTCTTTATGACCCAGATCGCGATTCCCCCTCATTTCGTAGCTACAATCGACCCAAATCCAAATACTATTTGGTGGGCACATGAATTGGTTCAAATCAAATCACCAAAGCGGTTCGAGGAGGTTTTCCCTGCGTTAGAAAAGAAATTCCTGCAATTAACTCGACAGCTTCTCGATACCCCTTCCCTTCAGAACCAACGAAATAACTTATTTTCAGAAGCATTCCAAGCAGAATGGGCATTTTATCAAAAAGAATTAAATTCAAGCAATATTTAGGGGTCCAGCCCATCGATAAGCTGAGTTAATTCACCAAAATCCGTTATATTATACTGCGCACTTTGCACTACTTTTGAACTATGAGAATTAAAACTAATTCCAATACATAATTCAAAGCAGGGAATATCTGTTATCCCATCTCCCACATGAATTATGGATTCAAGTTGAACTCCCTCCTTCTGCGCTATTTCTCGCATTACTCTTACCTTATCTACGTCTCGATTGGCATCTTCGAATGGAAGATAGGTATCATAGAATATATTATTAATATCAAAGAGAGGAATCATTGAATACACATGTTTAAAAGGTTGAGGTTGAAATCGTCTCAGGACCGTGAGAATGGTAGGTCGAGGACCCGCTGAATTGATGCATAAGATATGCCCGTTTCGGGCAAGTGTTATAACACTTTCATAAACGTTGGGATGAAATTCTTCCTGGTTCCCCGCTTGAATAAAATCATCATAACACAATTGATATTCCTTGAAAAGAAGATGCTCTGAATCCCGAAACTCTTTCCCATTGATTAGCCGCTTTGCATACTCTTCAAGTCTTCCTTCTGGAATCCCCTTTATTTCTCTAATTAGTCCCCATGAATTCATTTGAGTGACAATCACTCCATCAAAATCAAAGCTGATCACTTTTCGCGCCAATTTTTTTCATCTTTTTCTTATTGTGAAATAGAATTCTCAAAATCTCGAATAATTTGATTCAATGGGCTTTCTTTTCGTAAGTCAACCACTCGCTTTCCTTTCCGACCGATTTGAGGCAAATCCGTGACAAATCGGATTGAAGTAGGTGAAAATTTTGTGCGGGTTTTTATCTCACTTACCAACTGTTTTTCTAGATTCTCGGAGTTCTGGGCTAAGATATAAAGGCGAACCACATCCGAATCTTGCTCTCTATCAATTACGCATAGGTAGCTCTCGATATCATGACTGAACATGGCATCATCGATGGTATAAGGACTAACTAGCGTTCCTTTTACTTTCATCAAATCATCTAGCCGCGTTTCTATCAATCTCAACTTGACATGAGTTCTTTCGCAGGAACACTCCCGGCCTAAAAGGGCAGACTCATCACCTGATTTATATCTAATGGCTATTGTCCCGGTTTTAGTCAAAGTGGTAAAAACAAGTTCGCCCTTTTCCCCCTCTTGGAGGGGTTCTCCTGTTTTCGGATCTATTACCTCAACAATGACCTCATCCTCGGGCCAATGATACCCATTTTTCTCGCTACACTCTGCACCTGCTCCAATTTCAGTTAATCCATAGCCTATCCGACAGTCCACACCCCACATCTTCTCTATTTTCTCTCTAACAGGGGGAGGGACCGGTTCACCCAAGACATAGGCTTTCTTCAGCGTCGTTTGTGATGGATCGCCACCCGCATTTAGCCAGGTGTTCCCCCACCGCAGTAAATATTGGGCCAATCCAATAAAAGCCGTGGGTTTTAAAAAAGGGTTTTTGATGTTATTAATATGCGCCCAGCCTGTCGGCAAGGTCGAGGCTGGTATAATAAAAGCTCCCAGTGCTTCCGCCCCGTCATTTAATACCTGCCCAGCAAAGAACATGCCGTACGGAGTTGAATTATAGACAATATCTTCCTTGGTAAATCCTGCTGAAATTAGGCAGCGCATATTCTGCCAAATATAATGTTCCCAATCATTATGAGTGAAATAGACGATTGTCTCTCCTTTCCCTGAGGTTCCACTGGTGGTATGCAACTTAAAGAGGTGTTCCCTATCGCCTACTGCTGCGTAGGGATCCGTTACTATATCAATTTTACTAGAGAAGGGAATCTTTTCCAAATCTTCTAATTTCTTAATATCTTCAGGCATTAAATTTGCGGACTTAAGCTTATTGTGATATAATTCGGTTTTTTCATAGGCGAATTGAATAATTTTTCGTAGGCGCTTTTCCTGAAATTTCGCAATGTCATCAGGCTTCTTAAATTGCATCTGGAAAAATTCTTTAAATTCCATTGCAACCATCTACATTTTTTTTCTGCGCACCATGTTTATCATTAAGAATCAAATTGATAAAATGAAGGAAGATATTTTTTAAAAGTATTTTAATATAACTTTAAAAAAATTGGATTATCTTAAATTCGGGCAGAATTTTCTGATTTTTAAATAAAAAGAAAAAAAATTCAGACGCTGGCATCAATTTTAATGGGGTTAGAATGCTTCAGATAATCCTCAGTCACCGGATAGTTTGCCAAATTTACGGAATAGTACTTATACCATTTGTTTTCTATGTCTTGTTTGACTCGAACTTCCAGATCCTCTGAGACTTTTGCATCCACCCAGAAAGTTCTTCCATCTACTACGCTTACAACTTTGCCGTCCTTCACAACAATTTGCCCATCCTTGATTGTATATGCTGCTTTGGTGAATGCCTTCTCTATTTTTACGGGATCATTTTCCTCAAGTCCCAGATTATAGATGGCAATATCCGCATCCGCTCCTTCCCCGAGATGCCCTTTCCCTTGCTCGATTAATCCCAGACTTTTCGCCGTCCCTGCACGGGTTATGATGGCTATTTCCTCAAGAGTTAATTCCCTCTCAATATCCTTTAAGGAAGTCCGTTCTGTTGCCTTCGGATCACTATCGGCTAATACTTTGTCTCGCGCTGGTTTGCTCATTAACCATGAAATAATTCTGGGATAGAAGAAAAATGGACCTCCATTTGGATGGTCCGTTGTCAGAAAGACTCGCCATGGATCATTAATTAAAAGGGCAAGTTCAAGCCCAATTGCCCATTGAATCGCATTCACAAAAACCTTCGGTGAGAAGATGTAGGGCACAATACCGCTGCCGCATTCTGCCTCGACATCACCGTTGATCCACTTCATTCCCGGCTTCTGTCCCCACGGCATTGTCGATCCCAAGTTTTGCAGGTTAAATTCCCAGGGTCCATCCCCAGTCATTGTCGTTGAATCCCCATATATTACCTGCCCCACATCGACAGTAATATGTTTGTTACTATTAATATAATCCGCAATATCTGATGCCCCTGACCCAAAATCCTTCCAACCTGTCCCCGCATAGGCATTGAATTGAAGATGCGTGAAATGCATAATTCTGTCCCGTTTATTTTCGCATCCTTTAACGCATTCAAATGTTTCTCTTGTTACATTTACACAACCTGGATGACCTAAATTATTACCATGAACGTGGATGGTATGTGGAAGATTCAATTTCTCATTTGCTTTACATAATGCAGTAATAATCTGGCGAGGACTTACTTCAAAATGAT
>Ga0315310_10001415_pt1 | contig 15155 bp, 12 predicted proteins | sample TDP5_MG_FD_203630 | JGI IMG/M metagenome (GOLD analysis project Ga0315310, IMG submission 203630) | Freshwater sediment microbial communities from Lake Towuti, South Sulawesi, Indonesia - TDP5 | ecosystem: Environmental > Aquatic > Freshwater > Lake > Sediment | place: Indonesia: South Sulawesi... | reverse complement strand
GAACACTCCTTTATTGAAGACTGCGATTCGCGTTTGGTTGATGGAGATATTAGTTTCGGGTTTCAACTTTTTTGTCCTTATGAATCTAGTTTATGAACCGAGGTGGGGTGTGCTGATGGCACATCAAATCGGAATGTCTACCCGAATTGTGTATATCTTTATTTTCGCATATTTTTTGCTTCGATTTATTAAGAGGTATGAAACTAAAGATCTTATTCATGTTGGGATTTTATGGTTGGGCTTGACATTACTATTCGAATGGGGAGGCAGTCTTGCTATAGGGCGTCCAGTCGAAGAAATTCTGATTGGTTGGAACATATTTGAGGGGTACATGTGGCCCTATGTATTACTGGCCTATCTGTTATCAAACCTCATTATTGGCACAATTCTGCACCCAAGCAAAGTGAGTTAAAAATAACTTGGAAATGAGCTCGAAATTTTAGTGTGGGAGGTTAGGTTTAAAATTCTGTTTAGATCAGAACGGAATAGTAAATCCTCATCCAACGAACGTCTAGCAAAACGTAAAATAGTGCGGGGGGCGGGATTTCAACGCCAATTTACCAGTAAAAAATGTGTTTTAAAAATTTGAATCTAATTGAATAGTTCTATCATTAGTAACTAATGAGATGGGTAAATCTGTGGTGGGCTGGGCGGGACTAGTACCTAAAGGGGTTCAGGTCTATTCTAATCGCGGAGCCTTCCAAATATAATATTGAATCTCTAACAAGCATATCGCCAAGTCTAGCGCGGTTTTGCACTAACCTGGCATAGGGTCTTTAATGCTTGGCGGCTTCATCAAATCTTTGCTGTGAATTTAGAGTATTTTTAGGAATATGGAAATCCCAATATGTAAGAAGAGGTATGCTTCTGGGCTCTTTAACTAATTTTTTACCGGGTCCGTTTGTGGTGGATTTACAGCCCAATGATATCCTTTAAAGATTGCTTCACGCAAGGCCGCAAACTCAACATAATTGCCATAGCTGCACTAGGGCCGATTCTGAATGTTCGATTGAAACAATAGCCCAGGGAAGGGAACCGCCTTTCTGGATTTTTTCTATGGGTGTGTCGGCGTGCGCGCAATTTGACCTTTTCTCACCAACTTAAAGTCTAAAACGTCGATGCTATGAACAATTCCTACGATTTCCTTTTTCTTCTAATTCAGCGAATAAAAGCCTTGCAGATTCTTGATTTTTTGGAAACAATTCAAGGAGATCGTATTCAGTAAGTTGCTTGATGTCTTTCCTCTTCTCACGCATATATTTCGCAAGCTTAATGGCTGTGTTTCTGCCCATGTGTTTGAGTCCTAGACTAAGTAGTTCATGGGTAATTGGATCAGACGAGCCGTACTTGCAATCAATTGCTAATTTTCTGACTAGGTCGCGTTGCCCTTGGGTCATCTTAGAGGCTGAGCCGGGTATCGAAGCAAGAGTGTTAAGAACCCAATATGCATCGTTTGGTAGCAATTCCTCTAGCAAAGCTGCGTCTGTGCTAGGGTCTAAACCGCACAATTGTAGTATTTCTTCGGTTGGAAGAGAACTGACCCAGTACGAAAGAATAGTAGCATATTGTGGACAGAGCCTACTTCTATCTAGTTTCTCTTTAAGGGTTTCATCCTGTTGTATAACGCTGGAAACGAATTCATATTTACTTGGGACCTTGACCCGTTCTATTATTTCATCGTTATCTTCTACCTCGTGAGGTATGCCGACTAGAGATAACAATAGAATGACTAGAGATTCTTTGTCATAGTTACCTGTGAATATCCTTTGGGCATTGTCGATCAGGTTCCGTATGCTAAGGGGCGACAGCATGGCCTTGCCAGCCACTTTTCCTGAGCTAGTTATCTTTATGATTTCTCTTGTAGGTTCTATGAAACCAAAAATCTGAAGCTTCCAGAGTTCAATTCTAATACGTTCAATAAATTTCTCTCTACTAGTGTCGTCCGCCCTTACCCAGAACCAGGATTGTTTCATGAAATCCATCAGGTTCTGAAAATCTATGGTATCTCGATACAATACTCTTTCAAGAATTTGTGATTGAATCGCGTATCTAGCGACGGGTTGTTTTCTCATAAAGTATTTTATGCTGGATTCTATAGGTTCTTCTTCAGATAGAAAGTAAAGGTTCCGGAGCCTCTCAAATTCTTCTTCTTCGAGGGTAATAATTATGGATTCGCCTTTGACATCGAATTCAGGTCTTCCTGCCCTGCCAGCTAGATTTTTGTATGTTCTAACAGGCATGATCTTTCTTCCTTTACTTAAATCCAAAAATATCACAGTGCTGATAGGTAGGTTTACGCCGACCTCAAAAGTAGTAGTAGTGACAAGCGCTTTCACCAACTGTTCTCTAACGCCATATTCAATTATCTCTCTATATTTCGCTGGCAGACCTGCATGATGGTACGCTACTCCATTATTCATAAGCAGAGCTAGCTTTTTCGCGCAAACTGGAAGCTCTGGCTCTGAATGTTGTATCTTGCGTCTAAGCTTCTCTCTTTCCATCTTTTTCAAGGACAATAGTGCCCTAGAATCAGGATCGAAGAATCGGGAAGCATCTAAGTATCTAGAGATTTCTTCAGCGACTTTCTCAACATCTCTTCTTGACCTAACGACCACCATGCACTGACCTTCGTTTACAAGAATGTTCCTGACAAGACTTACGGCAATAGCCATTCTCTGGCGTAATTTGGGTTCCTTTGCAGATAGTAGTTTAATAGGAGGGTGGACTTGCTCTATGCTACCATTCTTATGGTAAAGCTTGCCGTCATAGAAAATCATCTCATCTAAATCCACCGGCTTCCAATCTGTTCGAACTAATGAAGCTTGTAACCAAGAGGACAGTTGTTTTGCATCCTCAGCACTAATCATCGCGGAAAGAGCAACTATTTGAGGATCGTTGGCTATTTCTTCACCTTTCATTGTTGCAAGAGTGAATTCGAGTGGGATTCCCCTTTCTCTATTCGAAATGAAGTGAACTTCATCCGCTATTAAGCAGCTGATATTTGCTTTATTGATTCTCTTTTGTTTTACTAGGCTGGCAAACTTTTCGTAGGTAGAAATGATGACTGCATATCTAGAAAGTTCGTCATCAAATTCGAATTTTTCGCGGGTTGAAATAGCAACGGGAGTCTGCGATGAGTGAACCAAATCTGTTAGAGTCTTAAACGCTTCATTGGCAAGGGTTCTTGTAGGGACTATGTAAATTACTTTTTTATTAATGGACGCGCTTCCGGCTACGAGATAAGCAAGAAGCGACTTGCCAGTAGCGGTTCCTGTTGAGTAAACTATATTCTTGCCACGAAGTAATCCTTTCTCAACTGCTTCAGCTTGAGGGATCCATAGTTCACTTATTCCGTAATTGAGAAGTCTCGGTTCAACATGTAAAGGTAGATGAAGATTAAGGATACTTCTTTCAGCTACTGAACCTAGCGCATAGCAGACTAAGCGTGTTAGAATTGCAAGCCACGAGGACACACCCGTTATCCTGGCTGTTTCATTTAGAGATTCAATTTTTGTGGCAAGTAGATTCAGTTTCTTTCTTCTCTCTAGTGCTTCGCAGTAAGTAAGAAGCAGATCAATCATGCCCAATGAAACTAAGTAGTCAGGTTTTACAAATGCGCTTGGCCTAACACCTAAGTGTCTCTGCTGTTTCTTCAGTTCTTCAAAAAGCAATTCAGCTAGGTTTTTGAACCCATCGAGATTACGTTTGCCATAGTATGCAATGGACTGAGTGAACATCTTGGCTAGTTCCTTTGATCCTAACGCTTCCTCCAGTGGTAAGGTCATGTCGAAGAGTTTTGAGTAAGACCGTTTACTCCGTGGCGACTCCCCACATGCCTCAAATCCAAAAGCGGAAATGGTTCTGAGAATGGGTTCTGAACGCTTTGATACATACGCTTGATCGCATATGAACTCGAGAAGACCGGCCGCAGTAGACAACTTTGAGGTGTTCTTTTCATGTAAAGCATCAGCTAGAAGGCTCAATCCTCTTCCTAACGTTGGCTTATCAGAAGGCTCCCACAAAATTACTACACACCTCATCGGTTAATTCTTCCAGATATGTAGATTCTGCCAGAGTTAGTGTTAAGGAGTGACTTTCACCTATCTGTAGTGGGTTTGATATGTTGGAGACACTTTGTCGAAAAGTTGATCTACTGCAATATTTGGCATCAACTAAAACAACCACATTAACCCGATAACGATCATTTATTAAGCCTGCGGAAATCAAATTCCGATATTCTTTTGTGGAACTAACATCTGACCCTGTTGCTTCACCAAGCCGTATGTAGTCTCCCAGTTTCATCATTATACTGGCCAAATTAAGTCTTGTCTCATCCAATTCAAATTCATCTATACCTATCTTAAATTTATTTCTCACCAGGTTGTGGCAAAGCTCAGCTCCTGCACTCCTTATTTCGTTGTGCAAGTGTTTAGCTTCATACAATACGAGTTCCCAGTCCCCGCCAGATCGTTCTCGTGCAACCAAATCTATACCTGGAGATCTGCTTGTCCCCGTGTATCGCCATTTTGGAAAAATAGGTTCAAGCGCTAGATTAATGACGAAATCCTCCATAATTATTTCTCCTGTGAGCCCAACCACATCGTTTTCATCATAGCCGGTTAATTCATCAACGACCTCTAATCCACGTTCAAACAGGCTTTTGATTACAGCGGCCCGGCTACTACTCCTTCGTCGTTCTTGTTTAACAAGTCTCGCCTCTTCAATCTGGTCTGTAACAAACTCTTTGAACTCTCCACTCATAGTCATGCGGAAGTGATGACCAGCTCCAGTACCTTCCCACAATATCAAGACTTGCAGTTGGGTGTAACGTTTATCCAAACTCTAACTTTCTCCCCAACATTCTCTAACATCTGAACATACTAACGCAAACTTCCGTAATATATTCTTTGAAAACCAATTAAAAGATATTTCTGGCATAAAATAGAGTTAAGAATTCGCAAATGTTAAAAAGTCTTGTGTTATTAATGACAAAGCAAGTTCATGCAGAATAGCATTGAGAGAAATGCCTATGTTGGGTATAAAAACGATACAAAGGTGGTTATCTTATAAATTCCGCTCCCCAGAAGACCAGGCCATTAAAATTTTCGTTAGGTCTCCTTTTAATTTCACGCTCTATCAGAATCTAACTTTGCGAGGTCAAGTTATTCCCCTCCCCTACATATATTTGACAACAAGTTGGAGATGCATAATACGAACACGCTCGGGCAAGAATGTTCCGACACACGTTAGACCAGACAAAGATGAAGACCAAACACATTTAGTTGTGAAATTTCTTTGTGATTACAGCACCAATGAAGAAAGGGAACTCAAGGAAGGTATAAGGCAAGTGTTTTGTTCCAAGCTCGACCTTTTGCCGTTTTACCAAAAAGCCTCTAAGGATGCTAACTTTTTAGAGGTAGTAAAGAGGCTAATCGGGCTCAAACCCTATCTGTCACAAGATCCGTTTGAGGCGCTCATAAAAGCGATTATCAGACAGTTAGTACGTGCTGATGTGGCCCGCCGTTCTATAGCAACGCTAGTTTTACGTTTTGGCACGAAAAAGACTATAGAAGGAGAGACTTATTATGGCTTTCCGTCTCCTGAAGCGCTGTCAAGCGCAACCAAAAATGAATTGGCTGAATGTAACGTGGGTTATAAATGGAAGCTTATCAAAAAGCTATCCTACGATATTGTCTCAGGCGATTTAGACCTATATGAACTAGCAAAACTTAGTGACGAAAAAATCGTTCAGAGACTTACAGAGTATAGGGGTATAGGGTACTGGACTTCTCGAATATTTCTGTATGATGGTTTAAAAAGACTTGATGCTTATCCGATACGTGATATCTCTATAAGAAAAGCTGTATCCCTAGTATATTTTCAGGGGAGACCTATATCTTGGGAAAAAGTTGACCTTTTTTTCAGGCATTACAAAGATTTTGTAGGTATAGCCACGAATTATCTATTCGGCGCTTTGTGGCTTGAACGACGGTACTCGGCGCATCCAGAAGCAAACTTTAATGTTGAAGAAAACAGTATCTCATTAGCATCGCAACATTCGATTCGTAATTAAGTCTTGTGCTTTTACCTAAAACAAGCGATAGCGTGGTCACTAAAAAGCTGCAACACCTGCAAATTGCTCATATCGGGAAAGACTAACATAAAATATGTTATACCAAAGTCGACAAATTCTCTGATTTTTTCCACGCACTGTTCTGGCATTCCTACGATATGTCGGCTTTTATATTCTTCAAGAGCCATTTCTCGAACTTCTTTTCTGGGATGCCTGAATTTGAACTTTTTAATTTTGTTGGCAAGTTCTAACTTGTTTTTCCCGATCAGCACGGTTCCGAGCCAAGACTTTTGTATTTCATCGGAATCTCTCCCGATTTCCATGCAATGTTGATTCAGGATCTTAACCTTCTCACCGCATTCATTAGGACTGCAAGCATAAAAGTTGCAACCATCAGCAAACTCAGCTGCAACTTGAAGCACGCGTGAGCTACGCCCACCAATCCATATGGGTGGATGAGGACTCTGAATGGGCTTTGGATTACAGACGGCTTCCCTTATGGAATAATACTTTCCGTAATAAGTCGCTCTTTCTTGGGTCCACATTTTTTTAATGATTTGCACTCCTTCCTTGAGTTGTTCTACGCGAATACTACCCTTGGGAAATGGTATACCATATGCTAGGTATTCAGCCTTATACCAACCAGCCCCGAGTCCAAGCTCTAATCTCCCGTCACTGATAACGTCGAGAGAGGCTCCCATTTTTGCGAGAACCGAAGGATATCTAAAAGAATTACAGCTCACCAAAGTTCCCAGTCTCAAGTTTTTCGTTTCAATAGCTAACGCTGATAACGTAGTCCAACACTCAAGCCATGGCTCCTCTTGAGAGGGAAAGGGGAAAAAATGATCATTTAACCAAGCAGAATCAAAACCAAGTCTTTCGCACTCAATAGCTGCTCTACGGGCTATGCTATAACTACCCTTAGCTGGGTCTTGTGAAACCGCTGTGAGTAGTACTCCAAATTTTATCAAGAACCCCCCCATCTCTCAATCCATAGACAAATAATTTTTATTAACTGTTAATTCTCTTATCAATTTTCGTGCGAGCAAAACATAAAATTCAAGAAGATAATTCTTAAATAAAGTTCCTGTTAATTATTTGATGGGTCAAGATATGAGGGTAATATTAACTGGAATATCTGGCCTTAATAAGGAAGATTTATTGGCAAAAATCCGTACGTTATGCAACTTCAAGAATTTGGAAAAAAGTGGTGCTGACCCTGATGTTGGCCTAGATAGTACCGCATTTGAGAACGCGAGTATCGATCTTACATTTGACCTTGAACATGAAATGTGTCGTAGAGAGGAGCTTAAGGCTCCAAATTATTTGGATATCGCGGAAAAGGAACTTCTTAATGCCAAAAATAAAACTCTTAAGAGGATCATCAGAGAATCTAAAGGAAAGAAAAACGTAATATTGGCAATGCATGCGGTCTACTATAGAAGGAGTAGCTTGTTTAGTGTTCTTGATTGGACTAAACTCATGGAATTTCAACCTGAAATCTTCGTCACTCTGATCGATGACGTAGATAGCATAAAAGAACGTATCGTAAGTAACCCTGATGCCGGGCCAGTCAAGTATATTTCTTTGAAAGATATACTCTGGTGGAGAGAGGTAGAATTCCTCATAACCCAACAAATTGCCAGAAACATCTCTGCGAAGGGTATTCCACATTATTTAGTTGCTTTGGATCAGGCTCCCGTTATAATATATCAACTGATGTTTGAGTCAAATAAGAAGAAAGTCTATGCAAGTTACCCCGTAACTAGTGCGAAACATGATGCTAAGCTTTACAGTGAAACATCTGAGTTTCTCAAAAGGCTGAAGAAACATTTTATCGTTTTCGACCCTATGGCTATTGGTGAGAAACTGCTACAGGATGCACTAATAGAGAATCTTCAAGCGCCTCACCCTGAGCCTTACATACGAGTAAAAGGAAGAAAGAAGAAAGAAATTGAGTATAGAGTGAATGATATCCTACCCATTATAAGTGATATAAATGGACAGATAGTCTCTAGAGATGAACGCCTCGTCAAGCAGAGTGACATTGTAATTGGATATAGACCCGCTCTCTCTCCCGGTGCACAATACGAATTGAGCTACGCAAAAAATACCGCTCGCGTTGAAACCTTTATAGTTCATCCGCGAGCAGATCCCAAAAGTCCTTTTATCCCTGAATTAGCTGATGAAACACACCCGACGGTTGATCATCTATTAGAGAGATTGCAAGAGAAAGGATACTTCCAGAAACAACCCTAAAGCTTTAGAACACGGTTAGTAACTACCTAAATGAGGATTGTTATGCCAATATTCGGCGTTGCTAGGCGATATGCAAAAGATGTGGATATATTTTTGCGGAAACTGCACAAAAACGCGATACAAGCATACGAGATTGGATTCGTGTACGGCATTCCAGAGAGATTTCCTGAAGAAACAACAAAACTAGCCGAAAAATTGAAAATCAAACTCAGTGGGCATATACCCTTTTTCATAAGTTGGTCAAATGAGAAAAGAATTTTCAAATCTATTGAACACCTTACAAGAGGTATTAGGTTTGCTGCTCAACTGAAGACTGTTGCGGTGTTCCATCTGGGTTACTACGGAAAAGTAACTTTTCAAGAGCTCAGAAATAAGATAATTGAGGGGATTGAAAATGCAATAAAATTAGCCAAAGAACAGTGCAATCTCAACCACCCTGTTTTAGGGATCGAGACTACGGGAAAGAGGTCGGAAATCGGATCAATAGACGAAGTCTTGTCCATAGTAAGCGACTTGTCAACGAACCTTGTTATTCCAGTAGTAGATTGGGCGCATATTTTTGCCAGATCTAATGGGAAATTTCCGCAAAGTACAGATGATTTTCGTCTGATAGTGACAAAACTTGAAAATGAAATTGGATTAAAGAATTTCTATTTTCATGGAAGTGGGATCGAATACAAAAATGGAAACGAAAAAAGGCACCTTAGCGCTAAAACCTGTAAACCCCCATTGCCTTATTTATTCTCAGTCTTAAATGAGTTAGGCTATGACTATACATTCATCGTAGAGTCGCCAGATCCGGTCAATGATGTAATCTGGTTGAAGGAAGTTTCTTTAAATCCTGAGTTGTGGTCAAAAAAAGTCCGTAATTTATTTGATTTCATTTAAAACTACTTTCACGATTGTCTTGTGAATTTTCATAACATTTTCACGCCCATTTATCACTATAATTTTTCCGTAACGCGTTTCATCCCAACTTTCAATTAACTTACTATACAATTCTTGTTCTCTAATCAATTTATCGTCCTTCAAAAAGAAAGACGGCGGTTCTTTATGTGTCTTCATCCTCTGGATTCGCTGCCTTAGGGGTATATCAATGTACAGTGTTAAATGAGGCTTAATAACGAAGAAATTCGTCCTTCTAATGGTACTTAAAGGGATACCTTGTATTTGCTGGTAAACCCAACTTGACAGCACATACCAATCACGCCTTTTTGCATCCAAGAAGTAATATCTTTTGTGTGGAGGTATCTATCCGCGGCTATAAGATACATTAAGATGGGTGAATCGATCAAATCTCCATCTGAGTATCTCCTTATTAAGGGTTTAAGGTCATCACAATATGGTTCTTTAGTATATTGTGCCTTAATTCCTTTACTTTGCAAATATTCACATAGCATCTTTGCTTGTGTCGTCTTTCCGGAAGCGTGGCATCCCTCAAAAACTATAAACTTTCCTAAGGAACTGATTTTACTAGAATTTTGAAAAGATGTGTCTATCGATATCATCCCCTTTCATAATATCTTTTCATTAGCAGACATACAATGTTTTCTCCAAATATTTTTTCAGATGATTTTCTTTGTACCGGTATTTTTTCCATATAGATTTAATATCTTCTTCCAGAATATTTCCAACCATTTCGATACAAGCCTCATTCGAAGGAACCGGTGACACTACGACATCCCCATTTGGATGTACAAGTATCGCGTGTCCCTCTCCAATCCTGTTCCAGTCAGTTAAGGTTATTCTTGGTTTCCAACCATTTCTCTTCTTCTCAGATCTTATCTTTAGAAACATGTTCCAAAGATCATTAGAGCTTAACGTCTTAGAGATAAGACTCTTACCCCTTCCTTTCGGTATTGGCGGCATGATCTTTAGCTTTTTTGCACCGAGACTATCAGCTATTTGACAGGTATAGAGAATACTATCGGAATTCACTTGATAGAGTACCGTCACTATGGAAAAATTTATTCCTGTATTATGCAAGACCCTGATTCCTTCAACAATTTCATCATATTTTCCGCGTATTCTATTGTGTATTTTCCTTGGTCCGTCTATCGTGACATCAACATAATCAACCAGACTCTTCAAACTCTGCGCTAGATCAGGTTTCATCAAGACACCATTTGTCGCCAAAGAAACCGTTTCAAACCGTAATTCTCTGAGATATTCTGCTATTTCAGCTATATCGTCTCTCATTAAAGGTTCTCCGCCGGTAAGAATGATCCTCTTCACTCCACGAAGATTTGAAATCATTTTCTTAATTGTCGTGATAGAAGGATTAGGCATAGCTCCTACTTCGCTGCAATAGGAACATTTCAAATCGCAATCCCTTGTAACCTGAAGAGAAACAGACAGCGGAAACTCTAACTTGGTTGCATCTAACTCTGCCTCAGGGATCGCATAAAAATGATGTTCTTCTCTGCTAAATTTAATCGTTTCAGCCAATATGATCGACCTCTATGAATAGTTCTCGTACCCTCCTAAAAAATTCTGTTATGTACAGAGAGAAACACATACTACATACTATATTAGGTTCCCCAATTTCTCATAGTACACCTCCATGACTAAAACTACTTAAAGGCAAATGCGATCTGAAGAGTAGGCGAAACCAACGGACCAGGCGAACCGCTTCCGCCAATTTTTCAAGATTTTTCTAAACTGCAAAAGGTACGCTCCGGCCAGGTAGGTCTTACCCAAGCCGGTAGGCAGCCCAAGGATCAGCGTGTCCCCACCGATCTTGTCCAGGACCTTCTGCTGAAAGGGCCAAAGCTCGTAGTTCAGCGCCTCAACCCTAACCACTCGAGGATCTTGTATAGGCGGTTCGGGCGCTAGGCTGGAGGTGAGGAGCCGCATAGAGTAGGGACTTCCACCAAGAAAGGCCAGGTAGTCCTTCCAGCTCAACCCAAACAGGCCTCACTGAGTCATGAAGCCCCTTCTATGCAAATAACTCTTACTCACCCCTCATAGGATAACGCCGAAATGCTCAAGGTTTCTCTTTTTCTCGCTAAATAAATTCAGTAATAAGGAAGTCTACCGCGTGGCTGTAGTTGTAGAAGCGCCTTTTGGCGATTTCTTTCTGTGTTCCCAATTTTTAAAGGTTCAGTTTGAACTCCTTCATGGCTTCGTCATAGGTCTTTCTCTTTCCGGTGATCTAGGCGTTTGACCCGTAAGGGTTCTGGGTTCAAATTCACCCTCCACAGAGAGCTTTTAACTCGGTTGCCGGGGCGTGCGCTCTTCTGAAGATGAAACATTCGAGGATGTTGTTGTCCAAGGCTTAAACCAAATTAAGTGATTATCTCCACCTAAAAACTTTACAACCAGCGCGATGCGCAGACGTTAAAAGGTCGAAAACAGCGAGCACAGTATCTGAGCCATCTTCTTATTTTAAACAGAAATCTTACAGGTCAACCTGAAGAAATCTGGGGTACAGGTTTGATTCCATTCCATTTTTCCTACATCAGAACTCTTTTTGTAAAGTAATGATTCCGTGAATTGTCTTTATCTCAATATGCTCGTTTTTTCTTCTTCTTTCAAGGTATTTACGTATTAAGTTTTTGATCTCACTTGTCGCTTTTTGATAGTCAATTCGAAATAGAAAATAACTCATTTCACAAGCGGTGTCCAGTGACGGAAGTCTTAATACCGTCTCAACTTTATCTAGTTTCGGCTCGAAGCCGCATGCTACTAAATGATTACATAAAGCCTCTGCGTAAATGTGGTTAATCCTCTTCTTATAGGCTTTGCGAAACATTTCTTCAAGAATTCGGAACTGTTCACTAGAATTTGAGTGGAGAACAATAATGGCTTTACCGCCCTTTTTAGTGTAGTATAACATTTTCTTGATAGCATTCCACTTATTCTTAAAAAAAGAGAGCGTATGAGATGTCAGTGTAATATCAAATTTCTCGTTGCTTTCATAATCCTCAAATCTCTTCGGGACAAAGAATACATTAGAATTTTCTATTTTTTGTTTTAGAATGTCTAACATTTCGGGGTCTGGATCTAAGGCTACGCATTTCTTGACTTTTTTATGAATTTCTCTTATAACATACCCTTCGCCGCAACCGATATCTATGACGGAATACGATTTTTGCGGCTGCATGATTCTTACAATTTCCCTCACAAGAATGGTTTTCTCATTACTAAATCTGAAAAAAATCCGTATATCTCTGTTGATCTTACGGAAATCTATGGTTTCAAATTCGTTTAAACTTTTAACTGTAAATTTTGTGACCTTGGCTTTTATCATCTTACTCACGTATTTGATAATATTTCTTATGTTTTTTAATATTACATGGTACCTCTTTGCATGTCCTACAAACCAGCTTTCCTTCCTGCACGTAATGTTTTTTTATCATATCTGAAAAATAGATGTGAGGATTATCATTCTTTAATAAGTCAAATTCTTTCAAAATTGAAGTAACATTTTCAATTAAGTAATTAAGTTTAATTGCAATACCGGACATCCATGAAAAAACATCAGCTAGTTCTTTTATGAATTCTTCTCTAATTTTCTGTATTTCTTCTTCTGCAATCCTTCCGGCATACATCTCTAACGCAGTTAGTTCTCTTATCTGCTCAGCAACCTCACCAACCTCCTCAGTAAAATGAAAAGTGATCTCTTCGATGGGCATTATAAAATAACTAGGTCCATAAACGTCCTCAAACATATCAACGAGTCTATCAAGATTTTCTATTCGATCCTCGATCGTTCTTTCGGCTCTTTTTCTAACCTCTTCATATATCTTATTTTTTTCTTCAGAAGATCGGCGAGCTATTTCTCGTTTTCTTATAATGCATTGACAAGGTTTACTTTCACAAAGAGGACACTCACGCGGGTATTTTTTCCAAATTATCGATGAAAAATCATCCTCAAAATGGAAAATCGATTCTTTATTCTTACGACACTTGGCGATTAAACCGCAAATCCAACAAAAAGTGTTCGCCAAATGACTAGAAACATCGACATAATTAACTTCTCGTACTGCTTCAGCGACGCTAGATGCTTCCTCAACAACTTGAAGCCATAGCTGCTCTACGGTACGTGTCTTATCTAAATGCCCGTATATTTCATAAAAAGCGTTAACAAACTCATCTATTTTTTCTGGTAAGGTTTTTTCTGTCTCCATTTTCTACGGCAGTCCTGACGCTTTCATCTTTACTTCTAGAGTTATTTCTGTTATAATATTTATGCTTGCTACTGTTATTTCTTGTCTTTGTGAGGTATTGGGCCCTGGTTTCGTCGAGGTCGAACCAACCTCACCTCTTTCTTTAAGGCTCCATACCTCCACACAACAATTTTACTTACCTGACTCCACTATCCCCTAGTTTGCTTCAACGATTATTTTAAGTCTCGTTCCTTATTAGCTCCTTACGAGCGAGAAAAGCTATGGTGAAGGGCAAAGGAACCATCAGGATACAATGGAAGGTTTCCAAGAAACGATATCTACATGGAAAACGAACGTACACGTACGAACGCCTCTATGTGCCCATCCCAAAAAAGTTCCACCACAAGCTGGAAACCTTTCTAAACAAGAACCTCAAAGTTGAAGTAAGGCGCAAAAACGACGGTCTAGAGATCATCTGCGTCTCCCATGAAAACGTTTCTGCCCTCCAAAATGGTTAGGACATTTTGCTTGGAGCGAAAAAGTTAGGAGATCCCCTCTAACTTGACGTTCACAAATTTGTATTCATAATTCTAAACAACCTCTGTTTCCTTGATTAAGAATACCTCATTAAATTACAGAAGATTTCTCTCATATTTTTGGGAAGATTTCGTTGAGTAATTATTAAATGTGAGAAAAAATCTCACAACACGGTTCAATATCAGAAGAAGGCAAAAATACACTTATTTTTCGAAAAGGGTTGGTGGTGCGGGGGGCGGGATTCGAACCCGCGGAGGCCTACGCCAGAGGATTTCTTGGATGGCGTTTAGCCGACTTAAGTCCTCCCCCTTCTCCTAGGGTTTGACCCACTACTTAGACCTGGCTCGGGTACCCCCGCCACTCTCTATTCAATTCAATGTTCAACTTAAATATTACCGATCGCGCTGAAGGTTAAACCCGGTTGACTAGTCAAGTTTCAATCGAGATCATAGCGGACTAAAAGATTTCTTCGCTAAAGAAGATGCGGCAAAATCTGGCGTAGGTCGTTGCCCTTAACAACCACATCCGCGTGCTTTTCTACAACCTTTTTCCGGGGATTGAAGGCTATCCCTAGGCCCACCTTCTCGAATAGGGGTATCATGGTTTCATCGTCGCCGATGGCTGCGCACTCGTCTGGTGTTACGCCGAATCTTTCTAGGAAGCGATGCAAGACCTCGCCCTTGTTGCTGAACGAAACGTCAACCTTCACCTCGCCCGTGAGGAGGCCGTTTTCCACGACTAGCTCGTTGGCTAGGGAGTCGTCAGCCCCTATATCCTCTCTAATTCTATCCGTAACGATGGATAAGCCGGCGCTCAAAAGAACCACCACGAGCCCCCTCCTTCTCAGGGTCGTTATCACCTCACGAGCCCCATCCGTGTACGGTATATCATTAACTATTCGCTGGACCCTCTCCAGAGGCAGGCCTCTCCACAAGGAGGCGTCCAGCCTAGCCCAATCCTCATACGTGATGAAGCCCTTAAAAAACCGTTCAGCGTATTTTCTGCCCCTATCCCAGGTGCCCAGCTGTTGGTGCAGGTGCCGCCAGCTACTCTCAACCCTTATCAAGGTTCCATCCACGTCAAAGACCACCAGCCTCAGCTTCTTCATCCTCGCACTCTCCGCTATCCCGTGTAAGCCTTGGATGTTCTCGCTAAAAATAACCTTTTGTAAACAA
>Ga0315310_10001413_pt1 | contig 15158 bp, 11 predicted proteins | sample TDP5_MG_FD_203630 | JGI IMG/M metagenome (GOLD analysis project Ga0315310, IMG submission 203630) | Freshwater sediment microbial communities from Lake Towuti, South Sulawesi, Indonesia - TDP5 | ecosystem: Environmental > Aquatic > Freshwater > Lake > Sediment | place: Indonesia: South Sulawesi... | reverse complement strand
CCCACCCATGCTGAGCTAGCCAGTTTATCTCGAAAGGCTGAAATGAGAGAGATGTAGCTGAAGTGACACCGAAGCTGTACTTATAGACAACAAGACCATATGGGACAAGGGGTTCCAAAGGAAGCGCAGCAACCATCGGGCGTACAGGATATCCAGTGGAAAGAAGGCACATCGCCGACGCAGAAACGATTAAGATCACTGTCAATGTCAAGATCGTTCTCATTCTCCGTCTCCGAAGATTCTTCAGGGCCACGCCAAAAGACTGTCTGAATAGGTCTCTTACTGTCTTGCTCAAGGCGAGAAACAAGGTTATTATAATCGCTGGGAAACCTATCTGCATGAATGCGCTTAGAAATTCGGCGTCAAGCTTGCGGAACGATGCAACCGGATCAGATAGGAATAGCTTGAGATATGGCTGTGTCACTGCAAAGATGACAAATACAGTGAAAAAAAGGAGATTGAACAAAACTAGCGCCTTTACTCTCTCCTCAATCACCAAACATGAGAGGCTGAACGAAAAGAAAAGAAGAGTCAGAATAATCCATCCGCTTTGCGGTAGGGCGTAGGTTGGGATTCTCTGGACGCTGTTGATCAAGGAGCTATACAAGTCAAGTGCTTTCCTAGAGAATACTACACCTTCAGAAATTCTATCATCCTCATATGCCGTGATGGCTTGCTCATAAGTGAATACCATCCTGTTAAGTTCAGTATAGTAGTTTGAAACGGAGAACCCACGTGCCTTCAAATCTTCCAAAAGCGGAGTGAGTTCGTCTCGAGAGTCGTTACATATCGTCTGCAATGCTAGAGGCGTGAGGTTTATTTTGTCGCCTTCATCTGGGGTGAAAGAGAAGCTGAATGTCCAGCTCCTTAGGATTTCATCGAAACCTCCCCAATAACGTAGCCCTGAAACTCTTGCTACGAGGGCCATTCCCTCCAGTTGCCTGTCCAATGGTGCAACGACTAATGTGGTGTTGTCTATGGGTGCGAAGTTTCCGCTTAGGTAGCAATTCGCGGGGTAGTAAAGATTTCTTTGATCAAAGTAAGCTCTCCATGGAAGGGATGGAACAGCTCTAAAATACCATGGGTCATCTCCATGAAATGGGTTGACGAGCATTAAGTTCACAAGTCTGCCCCGTCTTAGGTATAGGACGAGCCCGACTGTTGACCCCTCCTTAATGGTTGAAAGTGGTACTGGAAGCGGGAATAGGTATCTTGATACGTTGTTCAAGAATTGGTCTGGTTGAAGCCCCATCCACCTTGGTCCTTCCCAGTCTCCACCATCACCCCATAGGTTGTACTCTTCATCGCCCGCAACCTTCTCAACTGTCCACAGCGCAGGCGGTTGAGAATAAAAGGACGCGACAATAAGCCGCAATGGCTCTTGAGGAACCTCAGCTATGTCTAGCGTCGTAACGATCATTCCATCGCCATTAGTTACGCCCTGGGAGGGTAGAAGTTCGCTTTCCGATACAAAGTAGATGTCTTCTCGAGTCGTAAAGTATAATGAGACCGTCATATTTGCGATTGGCATACCTGTTTCGACATCATATGTTTGAACACGGATAGTTAATGCAACATCTTCAGCTGCGCAGACGGCCTGGGTTCCCTGGATGAGGCAGAGCACTGTGATAATTAAGAGGAATGCCAACTGTGCTTTCAACATTCGCATTGTAATCACTATAACCAAATAATCCTCATATTTCTATCTTTGCCTAGACGTACGAGAAAGCATAGCCATAACCATAGCCGGATTGAACGAGAAGAAGAGATTGTTCTATTTCGTAGGAGAAAGACTGGTGGAAGAGTCGACGGAAACGTTTAAGCAGCTCATGTCTACAGACTAGACGCATGCCTTTGTGAAAACTAAGAATGAACCTCTTGGACATTACATTTTTGCCTACCGCAACTATTAAATTTCAAGAGCCCGCAGAAGTATATTCTAACGTACTAGTATGGAGAGAGTAGACATGAGTAAAGCCTTAAGGATTGGTGTTGTAGGTGTTGGCACCATAGGTAAGGAGCACCTACGTGCACTTGGCTCGGTTAGGAATGCTGAGTTAGTAGGAATATCCGACGTTAGTAAAGAAGCCTTGAAAGAAGTTTCTAAAGAGTTCAAAGTAAAGAACTGTTATGAGGATTATCACGAGCTTCTTGCTTTAGATAAGTTGGACGCGGTAAGCGTGTGCACGCCGCCTTTTAACCATGCCGTTATAACGTGCGACGCCGCAGCCGCAGGCAAACATGTTCTATGCGAAAAGCCGATGGCTATGAGTGCGAAAGAAGCTGGGAAGATGGTCCAAGCCTGTAAGAAGGCAAATGTAAAACTAGGGATCTGCAGCGCTCGCAGTCGGTTTGATCCAGAAGTTGAAACTTCTAGGAGATACATCGCTGATGGCAAGCTAGGCAAGGTCTATTACGCTAGGGTCAGCAGTTACAGGCGAAGGGGACGACCAGGGATAGACATTCTCGTTCAATCGAAATGGTTTATAAACTCTGCCAAAGCTGGAGGCGGGGCCCTCATCGACATAGGATGCTATGACATAGACGTGATCCTTTACCTTCTAGGAAGCCCTCAACCTGAAGCCGTAAGCGCGATGACGTTCAGAGGGATAGAAGACCTGCCAAAACTGGATGTAACCTTCGATGTGGAGGAACATTCATCCTCTCTCGTAAGGTTCAAAGACGGACCAATAGCCCTATTTGAGACAGCATGGGCAGCGAACTACGACGACACACATGAGGCGATCATCCTTGGAACGAAAAGTGGGCTTAGGATGCATCCATTCACCTACTACACTAAGATGGAAGAACAGCAGGTCGCAATTAAAATGGAACTCCCAGAGTTGTGGGGGGTGAACATGAGGCTGCTGCTGACCGACTTTGCCACTGCTTGCCTAGAGGACAAGACGCCGAAAACCCCTGGAGAAGACGGACTGAAAGTCATGCAGGTTATAAATGCTACGTACGAATCGGCCAAACTTGGTAGAGAAGTAAAAATATCGGAGCTGTAGGCAACTTGGTCAGAGGTACCTTTTCAACAATGCGATCGTCTTCCTGACGCCTTCGCGCTGGTCTCCCTGCCCTTCAAATTCAACCGAGTAGTATCCGTGAAAGCCTTCTTGCCTGAGGATGTTCACGCATCGTTTCACATCAATCTTTGTGTCTTCTCCCTTTTCGTTGAACTCGAAGGTTTTTGCGTGCACGACAGCCGCATATTTTGCTAGCTTTGCCAATCCTTCGTATCGTGTCTCAGGTGGGAAGTTACCAAAGTCTGGGCATGTTCCAAGGTATTCGCTTCCTACCTCCTCAATAATCCTGATTATGTCCTCTGCCTTTTCCGAGATCCCTCCATGGTTCTCTATAAGGAGCCTTACGCCCGTTTCTTTAGCCATCTCGGCAAGCTCCCTGTATCCATCTATCGCTATCTGAAGGGCTTCCTCACCTTCACCTTTGCCCGTATTCACCCTGACGGAAGGAGAACCGAGGTATTTAGCTATCTCGAACCATTTTCTTAATATATTGAAACCAGCTTTCCGCCGCTCTATATCTGGTTCAGCTGCATAGCCTAAGTCAACTGGAATGTTCACAAGCCTGAGCCTTGAGCGATCTAGGGCATCCTTAACTTTATCAATATAGTTCTGGTCTGTCGAGAGGAAATGCATCTGGCAAAGCTCTACAGCATCGACCCCAAACTCCTTAATACATAGTTTGGGGAAATCTATTAACCTGATCTTGCCTGGAACATCCTTATTCCAGAAAAACGGTAGTTCTCGATGCAAGCTCCATGTGCTTACAGATATCTTAACCATGGTGCTCCACTCAATCTTTACTTTTTGCATAAATTGCAAGTAATGTCCATGAGGTATCCCAAGGAACCATAAAAGACTTGTCCTTGCCATCTCATAGGTTGTTGTTCCGCTCAGCAGAACTTGATCCTAAGATTTCTACTTTACAGCAACTCTTTAACGTTATCTTTGATTTTCGTTATACTACTTACAACGAGGTCCATTGCTTCCCTGTCACCCAATAGAATGGGGTGAGGCAAAGTTATTTCCTTGGCAGTGAACTCTTCAGCGCCGGTGAGATAGAGCTTCTCGTAATTTGGTATTCTGACTCTCTTAGGCATTATGCCCCTTAGATTTTCATTCTTGAAGGCTGGTTGCCTGTATAAAGGTATTCCGTAACCAGCGTCAGCTGGGACCCCTTCGGCCCATAGGGCTTGGAGGAATTTCTCTTTTGGAAGCCCACTGAACTCGTTCTTGTCGTATCTCATGACAAAATAGTAATATCCTCGTTTGGTTATTCTTGAGTCTTTTCTAAGCGGCTCAACGCCTCCTATCCGTCTAAGCTTATCAGCGAGATACTGCCCATTAGAATGCTTCAGCTCAACCTCCTGTGGTAGACTCTCCAGTTTGGATAAGAGCAATGCAGCTTGGAACTCTGTCATACGGTAGTTTGAACTTAGAATGTAATGCTCATATCCGGGTCTCCCCACAACTCTACCTATGTTGTGTATCAATCTTGCCCTCTCTGCCAACTTCTCATCATTTGTGAGGACTATGCCACCCTCTCCCGCGGCGAGAGATTTGCTCTCTTGAAAGGAGAAACCGCCCATGTCTCCTATGGCGCCCACCTTAATCCCTTTCCATTCTGTACCATGCGCGTGCGCACAATCCTCTATAAGGAAGAGACCATGTCTTCTAATGATGGGCAAGATTTCATCGAAGTTCGCTGGGTACCCGCCATAGTGGACAACTATGGCTGCCCTTGTCCGTCTCGTTATCGACTCTTCTAGAGCCTCAGGACTCATCGTCGCCGTCTCGGGGTCTATGTCAACCAATATTGGGATCGCTCCGACCTCAACAACCGCCGAAGCAGTTGCTATGAACGTGACCGCTGGGACAAGAACCTCATCGTCAAAGCCGACGCCAAGAGTTTTCAAGGGAAGCTCTAAGGCAACTGTACCGTTGGCGACTGCTATCCCGTATTTTGCATCATGATATTCCGAGAATGCTTTTTCAAATTGCTCAGCCTTCGAACCTGGATATATGCGGCACCAGTTTCTGCTCTCCAAGACTTCTATGAGAGCTTTCCTGTCATCTTCAGAAACCTTTGGCCACGCCGGGATCTTCTCTCTCAAGCCGGCAGCTTCACACGGTCCACCATTTAAAGCCAACCTGGGCATGGCAATTCCTCACATCTCAGGTCTCACATTAATCTGTTCCAATAATATTTATGTTAAAGGTTTTCAGCTTTAAAAATGGTGACCTTTCCCGCAAATCTCCATTCTTCCAGTATTCAATTATTTCTTGCATATTATCATAAAATGCTGACTAATGTCAACTACGCTTGGATGCGTGCAAGTTTTAAAGTGGAGTTCTTTCCAGTTCTTCCAAGCCTTAGGATATCTCTTGAAAAGTCTATTTGTTTCATTTTGATGGCGGGTGGCAAGTCCTTCAAGACCAACCATTTCCAGAATCTTCACATTCCTTTTTTTAAATGCTTTCTCTAACTCTTCACGAGAGTAGAAATGGCATGGTGCAAAACTGCGACCTTTTGTGTAAATGCCATAATCACCGAAGTAGTCTCCAGTGTTGTAGATTTTATGATAAAGCCCATTAATCTCTAGATCTTTTGGCCAGTAGATGAAGGCACAGATCAAAGTGGCAAATTTTCCAATCACAGATATGAAGATTGGAGCGTTCTTTTTTGCAACTCTGATTAACTCGTCAATTGCTTTTTCTCTTTGCTTTACATCCAAGATGTGCGCCAACGCTCCACCTAAACAAAGCACAATATCGAATGTATTATCGTCAAATATAGAGAGATTGTCAATAGAACCTTGTAATATCCGTTTTACTCTATCTCCAACTCTTGCCTTCTTGATCTGTTTCTTTGCTATCTCCAATAATTCAGGAGTCAGATCAAGCAAGACAACATCATAACCCAACTTTGCCAGTTCAATCGTGTATCTACCAGGTCCTCCACCCGCATCCAATACCAACCCCGCAATTGGCGAATGCTTCTTAATGAAGTGCCTAGATGTATCAAACTCTAGCATATGATAAGGATCTCTTCCAAGCCTTCTCCATTCCTTTACACCGATCGCAGAATAGTACTCTCTCACCAGATCTTGGGCCATAAGAAACACCTTATTCTGATGATTCACTAGCTCCTTTTTAAGTTGTGGGTACTCAAGCCCAACAGCATGGTAGGTTTTTATTGGACCCCTAAGGAGGGAGATTTAGTGTTTAGATCAGTAAGTACACGAGTTTTTTATTGGAAAGATTTTTTGGAACGATGTGTTTCCCGGAGAGTATGCGTGAAGCAGTCTCCATTCTTAGATCATGAGAGGCTGTGGAAGGTCTTTCTTAGACATATCCAGCTGTTTGCCGCACCTTTTCACTCAGTTCCTTGTGTCTTTTAACGGCGGCTTTGACTAATAACTTTCTGAGTTGTCCTCTCTTCACCCTTGAGACTCTGATTCTTTTTAGCTGCTTAGCGAATGTTCCGTCGCCAAGTGATAGTTCTGCCCATTTCTCAAAGTCCCTGTTGCCGTTATGGAACTCCAAGGATTCCATACTGACTGTTTGGAGAGCTTTCGCAAACCCCTTAAGGGTCCATGATACAACTCCTGTGTAATACTTTTCGCCTTTCCCTGTATAGAACAGAAATGGATCGTTCGCAGCCACCGCTGCATGTCTAACCCTGTTCTCGAAGTCCAATATTGCCGATTGAGCGGTTACAAAGGCGTCCGAGGGCGAACGGAACGGACTGAAATACGTATGAACGACACCTGGTCCGCCACTGGAGGTGAACATGTAATACAGATGGTCGCTTGTTTGGTGATACCTCCATATTCTTAAGAACTCCTTGTCTTCGGTCTCCTTGACGAGTGGTTCAAGTCTTCTCAAAGATGTGTAGTAAGCCCACTGCATCGTGTTTCCAAGCCATCCACTTGCATCTCTCTCTATATCGGCCCATGAAACTGTCCCGCCGAGTTCGGGAACGTCGATCTCGCCAAGCGAAGCATACTTCTCTACAACCTCGGAAGGGGTTGCCATATGCAGCTGAGGCCATTTCAAGATCTCTGAAGGCAGATGCCTCAGAAAATCGTGTATACCTGATTCAGGCCAATGATGCTCCCCGAATGTCTCGTAATCTGGGAAGATATTGATACAATCGCCCGATATTGCAGCGAGCCAACCCGCATATTTTGGGGCGGTAAGCGGCCATTCACTCCACCATCTCGCGGAGAACCTAAACCCTATGTCGTCCGTCAACTTGTAATTGCGTAGCAAGATCTTGATGTCTCTACATCCTTTCGGTCTGTAAAGGCAGTTTGGCGATTTGCCATGTAGAATCCTTTCCACTCCTTCGGTATAGATTCCCATATAACCCATCTCCTCCACGGTTTTTGCTATGGCGTTGTTGTAAAGCAGCTCAGTGTTCTCGAAGATCGTAGGCCTGTAGCCTAGTAGGTCAAATATTGCTTGCTGGTGCATCTTCACCTCTTCAATGAACTCACTTCTGTCAGGATACAGGCTTGCGAGAGAATGATAGTAAGTCTGACCCAAGAATTCCACGCAGCCAGTCTCTGCCAATTGTTTAAACGATTCCAGCAGATCCTTGTTGAACATTTCACACTGCTCAAGAAAGGTTCCGGAAATGCTGAAGGAGACTTTAACCCGCTTGCTCTCTTTCTTGTATCTGTCAATCAGGTCGAGTAGTATCTGGTTAGATGGAAAATAACACTTTTTGCATGCTCTCTGAAAGACCTCCTCGTTGAGTGTGTGGTCGAAATAATAGTCGAAGAGATCCTCTTTCTTCACGCGTCTGAAAAGCTTATTGTCCCAAAAGAGATTCTGCCTTAACCTGTGAGGCTGGTGGACCTCAAACACAAGCACGATGTCTGTCAAACTAGTCAGCCCCAGTAATCTCTTTGACGGCTTTGGTATTTATCTCTAGTCCACAGCTACAGTCCGATAAGGGTCAATTCCAGAGCGTCCATTAGACTCTACCACGCCAATATTGACTTACCCATGTTCCTGCAACTTTATCCGAGGCAACCGGAATGGGCATTCTCAGCCTTACTCAGCCAATAAATTCCAGTTTCATAAAATCTAAATACGGTTCTTGCCAGACTGCTATATAAGAGGCCCTAATGTATCACGTCTACAGAAAGTCTGCCTCCAGGTGTGGATGGATACAGATGGCAATCAGGTTAAGAGTAGACTCTTATGAGGCGGGGGTCGGCGCCGTCGGAGGATTAGCTACTTTCCATAATAACATTTATCCTAGGCTTGTTAATAGAGGCTTTGACGTCAAGACCTTCTCGATGCATTTCAGGCCCGAGCTTCCGACTAGAGAGAACTATAAGGGCGTAATAATAAGGAGACAGTCCTCAGATGTTGACCTCGATGTGGCTTACGCTTGGACATATGACATTCTACATCAGTACGGGATCGATGTTGCCTACTTGTCTCCATCAGAGCTTTATGTGGTTCCAAGGTATTTCACAAACTTCGGGGTCGTGCCCTCGCCCTATAGAATGTCACAGGCAGACTTGTTCTCGCCTCATGACTGGATGTCTCTTGTGAGAAGCGCTCTTAACGCATGGCTGCATCCCGATTTGGTTCAGGCAATTTTCATCCACTCAACGGAGCCCGGAAGAATTGGGGGAATACGGCATCGAAACATTGACGGAACCTCTGAAAAATTGGACTTGACGGATTTTGAGTTGATGGTAAAAGGGGAATATGAAGGCTCATTCTATCAGGGGCTTAGGCTTGTCAGAGACCTTGAGTTTCCTCTCACCTTCAAGATTTTAAGTAGACAACCCAGCTCAGCCCTTTTCACTGTGAGCCGAATCCACAGGAAAGAGTATCTTCTCGGTCTGAGGGCTCATGGGATGAGGTTCGGTCAGGTCGAGGATAAGGTTTTCGCCATATATCACGGGGTTGACACTAAGGAATACAGGCCCATGCCGGATGTGGAGAAGCAAGGTTTCACGATAGGATTCATTGGCAGGAGCACACCTGTGAAGGGAATCGACATCCTACCTGAACTCGCCTCAATATTAGTCAAGGACATTCCCGAGCTCAAGTTCCACATAGTCACAAAAACTGAAACTCAGAACCCCTACTATCTGGACCTTTTGGCTAGGATTCACGACATGAACCTTAGCGACGTTGTATTTGTCGACAACACCTTCTACAACGGTGAGCAGAAGATTAAGGTCATCAACTCCTGGAGGCTCGCACTAGTACCCTCAAGATATGAGCCTCAAGGACAGGTCGACCTAGAGACAATGTCCTGCGGTGTGGTCCCAGCGGTCGGAATGGGCGGTTTGCGTGAGAAGGTCTTGGACGGCTTCAATGGCATATGGATCAATCCCTATGATATTCGGGAAACCGCGGAGAAGATAGTCAAGTTTTACAAAGGGGAATATAAAGGCAGGAAGGCTGAAGAGATCATTCGCAACTGCAGAGAATCAGCCGAAAAGACTTGGGATTGGGAGAAGAGAGCAGACGCCCATAAAGAGCTTTACACGTATCTGGTTGACGGTCGCGTCGATGACGTTATGAGAGACTTGAGCGAACTTCTGCTACCAGAAGTAGCCAAGATATGACAATTGACTGATCTCTTGACGAATGAGTCAAACCCCTATGTGTGTATAAAACTTTGTCGCACACACTTCTGACTGTACTGGTAAAAGATTGGCTTGAAGTGTGCATGGACTGTGTCCCTCTAAATCTCCCCTGAAGGGGAGACTTCACTCACTCTAATCTCTCCATCAAGGGAGAGACTGAACTAGAAAAGAAGTACATCAGAGAGTAGTCATTCACAGCTGAAGTCCTAATCCGAATGGACTAAAAATGATATTAGGACAAAAAAAGAAGAGAAGAAAGAATAACAGCAGTATGTATATGTTGTAAAGTAATATTGGAAAGAGTAGTACCATTATTAGGTGATTAGATTGGGCATTCTTAGGTTTCCTTCAACATTGATTCTTTTCTGTCTTATCTGTCCATGCGTGAATGCTCAGAATATTGCCTTGACGAATGCGGTGCCTCATGAGAGTTATGAGGAATCGATTTCATTGGAAATCAGACCTTATAACGGACAGGTATTGCTTGCGTTTATATTTACTGATGTTAGTGGTCTTCCACTCGACATTTCAGATATCGCATACGAACCAAGTTTCATAGGATTGATAGTATCGTGAATTTACTCACCAGACGATAACAGGACTGTTGTCATGATTTCATTGAATGCCACGATTGTTAGTATCTTACAAGGGAAATTGAAAGCCGACATCATAAGGACAAAGTTTGAAAACTTCTTTAATGTGACTCTTCCTTATAATGGAAACTTAACCTCAGGTAGCACGGTTGTGTATACGTATGGAGTTAATGAATCTCCAACCATTCCGAAGTTTAGAAACGCTTTCTTAGATTCTAAACCATCGCAAGGATTTGGCAAAATAATAACTCCAAATTTAATTGGGAACTATGTCTCAATAACCTTCAGCCTGATGAGGAAGGGAGACTTATCAGTGTGGAGGGTCACAGCAACAGTTAATTATCCCCATTATTTTGAAAAGAATATCGGTCAGGAATACACTATTGGTTTAAAGGAGTTGACTGGTTATTTAGAAACTGTTCAGTCTTCGACTGAATCTTCAAGATCTACTCTTCACATCAGGATAGATCAAGTTGACGGAGACTACAAGTTGATATCTTTCGAGACAACACCATCACAGATGACAACAAGCCAAGGAACTTATTTCGGTGTTACTTCTTTTGATTTCGAGAAAACCATAATAGGTAGTGTTGATGATTTATCTTTACATTTCAAAATAGTTTCGCCTAACTACATTGACCCAATAATCATTACAATAGTTGTCAGTATTTTGGTTGTGGCTGTTTTGGGCATAATGGGGTTTATCATAAAGAAGAGGCATTAGACTTTCGTTTTCTTTTTTCCATGATTCAGTTTAGGCTGAACTCATTATCCACTCAGCAACCATATCAAATCTTAATCTTTCTGTGGTGCATGTATGTGCATAAAACTTTATCCTTTTTTTATCAGCTGCGGTGTGTTGGTAGAGATTGATTCAAGCATTTGGCGAATTCTGGCTAAGGGGTTACGCCAGAATTCGTTACCTGAACCTGATTTTCTTGCTTGAAATAAGTATCTATTAAGAAAATCAGGGTATGGTTTCACCCTGTGCTCGGTGATACTGGGTTCCGCACATTATCCTGAGACTATTAAAGTGTATGTGCGGTTGTAGACCTTGATGTATGAGTACGTAATTCTCCCTCAAGGGAGAAGGACCTGAACCAAAGAAAGAAACAGTATGCAGGTAAGAGGTGAGTAAAGAAAGAAAAGTGATTTATATTAGTTTAGTAAAACTTTGTTTACCGGGGGAGCTAGGGGAAAGGATGCCCTTAAATCTATCTTCGTCCAGAAATGAGTTTAGTCACTGTGGAAAGGGCTTGCCGTGCCGAAAACCTCATCAATGGGTGGAAAACGACATGAAGAAGGCGTGAGTTATATTGCATCGTCTCGGGTTATTCACACTCTTTCTGGTATGTGGTTTATCAATTTTCGTTCCCACAATTTTCATATCGGGTGATTTTGAAACAATATACGTGATAGGTCTTCCCGTGTTATTTCTTCTATCCGCGGTCCTGTTGAATAAGAACAAGCCTTTGGAAAAATACTTTCAGGTTTTCTTTGCCTTTTTCGTCGGCTCTCTTGCGTTCTCTCTCTCACATATTGTTGTCGGAGAGGCTTCTCCTCCGGCGGTTGATGGAATAGTTTTCGAGAAGCTTCTAAGCACCATATTGGTTGTCACTCCTGTTGTCTTGCTGACCAAGATTTCCGGCAACGAAATGGCCTCGATCTATCTAAAGAAAGGAAAACTACGGTTAGGGCTTGTCATCGGGTTGGCGACTTTCCTAGTCTTTCTCGCAACATCTGTGCAGGCATCCACGGTGCTCTTTGGTGGTCGAAACTTGGCCTTTGAGCGTGTAGTCTCGTGGGCGCCTTGGATATTGGCCTTCGTGTTTTCGAATAGTCTGAGAGAAGAGCTGTGGCTTAGGGGGCTCTTCTTGAAGAAGTACGAATCCCTGCTTGGAGTGGGTGCCTCCAATTTTCTGCAAGCTACGATTTTTGCGCTGGCTCATCTTGGAGCACGGTATACACCTACTCTCCTCATCTTTCTGGTCATAACATTTTTCCTTGGCTTGGCGTTCGGAGCTGTCATGCAGAAGACTGACAGTCTACTTGCCTCGGTTCTGTTCCATGCGGGGTCAGACATACCTGCAATACTTGGAATGTTCTCCAACCTCTAGTGAAAAGTCTATCGAGTTTTCCGGAGTTTCCAGAATAGAAGATATCATCCTAGCTTTTCCGCGTGGTATTCTTGATATGTGACACGGAGAAAGGGAAAGAGAGAAAAGGAAAGAGAGAAAAGGAAAGAACAAGGGAATGAGAAAGCCCGGGTCTAGGGACAAGAGTTCCAGAGTGTGGAAGTGAAAAGGGATAGATTTTTATCTTTTTTTTCATCAGCTGCGTTGTGTTGGTAGAGAAGTTATCCAAGCATTATTCTGACTTTTGCTCGTGCCTCGCAAAAGTCATTTACCTGAATCCTGATTTCTTGCATAGTACCTTCTCGGAAAAGAAATCAGGCGACGCAAACACATGCTGACAAAGGTTCTGTGCTGGTACGCTGTGTTTGCTGAATCACCCTCTGCATGGAATCCTGAAGATACGCTAACAGTTGGCTTGATATCCTTTACGCTGAAGTAAGCTTGCAAGCTTCAGGACAATATATCTCCCTCAAGGGAGAAGGACCTGAACCAAAGAAAGAAACAGTATGCAGGTAAGAGGTGAGTAAAGAAAGAAAAGTGATTTATATTAGTTTAGTAAAACTTTGTTTACCGGGGGCTTAATCTGCTTTAGCAACTACAATCATTAACCTTCTAAGCAGTTTAGGCTATCCGCGGCTAGCCAGTATATAGATGCATAGAAGGAGGTGAAAAAGAATGAATAAAAGTTCGTTGGCATTTTTAGTTGTTGGACTTCTCATCGGTGTTGTTGTAGGTTATGTTGTGGGAATGACTGTTTATCAACCACAAATATCTCAATTACAGTCAGACCTTTCCGATACGCAAGACTCTCTCTCAGCATCCCAAGCTCAGGTGGAGTCACTTCAAAATAGCTTAAGTATTGCTCAAAATAGCTTAAGTACTGCTGAACAACAAATCTCAAACCTTCAATCAGACCTCGCTACTGCTGAAGATACAATCTCTAGCTTAGAATCGGATTTGATTGATGCCGGAAACACTATCACAAATTACGAAGGTCAAATAACCAGCCTTGAATCGCAGGTTGCAGACCTTCTGTCACGGATTACTCCTGAATCCGGATATGTAACAATTTGAATGTATGGGTTCTCTCTTGAATATCCTGAATACATGGACATGTCCGTCTCAGGCTTTCTTAGTGCATCAGGCGCAAATGAACATTCCGGAACTTTTTCTGCAGCGAAACCCGATGGAACTGAAATCATGGTTGCTGTATGGACAGATTCCACTTACCCTCGCGATCTAGATGATGCTTTAGACATGGGTATTGCTGGACTACCCGGCGTAACTTCCACGGGAGAAAGAGTTACTTCAATAATAAATAGGCATACAATCAAATATCAAAGTTTTACAGCTGTAATAGAAGGAAAAACATACAATGCTGTACTTTCATATTGGAACTGTGACTCAACACAAAGAGTCTACGGATTAGAATATCTGACTATTGAAGAAGACGCCATCTCAGGATTTCTGCAAATCCTAGATTCATTCATATGCCACTAATAAAGCGATTGACTCTTAGATTTCTATCTATCTACCTCTTTCAGCTACGCTGCCACACCATAAGTCTATTAGAATGGTTTCTTTATGAAGCGTCTCTTGAGGTCTCTGTACGGGACTGAAGACAGAAAGCATAATGGTTGTATCGAAATAGAAGTAGGTGTTGTTCCAGAAGCAAGAGTATTGTCTAGAGTCCCTCAAGTTTTGACTATGATTACAGTTAAAGACGGAAAAATTGTTCAAGTAGAGGGCAGATAAATCAACTAATACCCCTTTCTACGGTCCAAGCTCTACTATTAGCAGAAACGAGCGTACGCCCTGTTAATGAAATTCTTCCTACGTACAGTAATCTTATTTTTTCCCCTCAACTTCGATTTTCTTGCTACAATATCTACAAAAGGTTGGAAAGACTTCATCTTTATCTGTTCTTAGGACTGGGTTTTTACATATTGGACAAATCTTTATTATTCTACCTCCGCACTCTATGCAGTAAGTCCCTTCTTCGATTTTTCCACACTTCAAACAGATGCCTTTCCTCGGTCTTCGTCTGGGTAGGTAAAAAATAGTTCAGGATAAAACTTTATCTGTCGTCATTATATGATTCTATTTTGATGATTCTGTCGTACACATCCGGCTAGATCGATATGAAAGTCTGCATGATAACTTGGGAGTTCCCTCCTAGGATTGTCGGAGGTATCGCACGCCACTGTCTCGGTCTAGCAAAAGCCCTCGTGAAACAGAACCATGAAGTCCACGTTGTGACTTTGGATTTCCCCGGCGTCCCCATGTTTGAGGAAGTAGATGGCGTGAAGGTTCACCGGGTGAAGATCGAGCTGGGACATCCAAACTTCATCACGTGGACTTTGATCTTCAATCATTTCCTAGAGAAGAAGATTGCGACGCTAAATCAGGATGTTGGTTTCGACATCATCCACATTCATGACTGGCTTACCGCTCCTTCGGGCATATCTTCCAAGCATCACTTAAACAGACCTCTTGTCACTACGGTTCACAGCACTGAAATCGGGCGCGCTCGAGGACTTCACAGCCCAGACTCCTACCTAATCGACGGCTTAGAATGGTGGATGACCTACGAGGCGGACAAAATAATAACATGCAGCAATTCATTGAGAGGAGAACTCGAGGGCCATTTCCGCCTGCCGCCCGATAAGATCGCTGTGATACAGAACGCAATCGACGCCTCTGAGTACAGCAGACCTGTCGACAAGGAGGTCGTTAAGAGACGTTATGGGATCGGACCTTACGAAAAGATGGTTCTCT
>Ga0315310_10001412_pt1 | contig 15166 bp, 10 predicted proteins | sample TDP5_MG_FD_203630 | JGI IMG/M metagenome (GOLD analysis project Ga0315310, IMG submission 203630) | Freshwater sediment microbial communities from Lake Towuti, South Sulawesi, Indonesia - TDP5 | ecosystem: Environmental > Aquatic > Freshwater > Lake > Sediment | place: Indonesia: South Sulawesi... | reverse complement strand
CGCTCGGCTTTGTTTAGGTCTTGAATCACGTAGCTGTAGCTCTGCAGGCGCTCCATGTTGATTAACTTTGACAGTGCGTCAACGAATTTTCTGAACTCTAGCTTCGGAAGGTAAATGTGTGCCATCAAAGTGTTTTCTCCAAGGACCTTACCAAGCCCCAAAGAGAATGGTTTATCCATCATTGAAGAAGCAAGCTTGGCGAGCTGTTCAGGCGTGTCAAAGGTCAAGAAGAAATGAAAAATGTCAGCGCTTTCGTTGCCAAAGCGGAGATCGCCAACATCAAAGCCTTCCACCAGTCCACGGTCCATGACATGTCTCAGGTAATGATACTCAGCGAGTTGCTGGGAGATGCCAATCATTGATGCAACGTGGGTCAAGCTGACGGTGGGGTCTTTTTCCAATTCTTTAAGAATGAACATGTCAGTTTCATCGGCTAGAACCGGATAGTCTTGTGGGTCAACAAGAGTCCGCGGGAGCTTGGTTGGTTCTTTCGGAATCTCGTTGATCCATTCGTCCCAGTGGAACACCCATTTCTCATTTTTCTTGTCATACCAGTTGACTCTGGCGTTTACACCTTGCCAGCATGTTGACCAGTACAATCTTGCGTTCCTAGCAACCTTAAGTTTCTTCAGCTCGGCGACGAAATGTTTGAATTCAGATGTGTATTGTTTAGGGAGTGCGTAGAATCCTAAGCACCCTTCATTCATTCCGTAGCATCGGCTAACGTGCATCCAGTAATCATTGGCTTTAAAGCAGTCAAAGAGCAATTGCTCGTAGCCTGGAACCGCCTCAGCACTCACAACGGCCTTCACCAGGCCCAGATTTGTGCAATAAACGTTTGTGTACAAAAAAATTTTGGGACGTATGCGAATCAGTCTCTTGCGCAGGGTTTCCGGCGGCACCTTGAGTTTTCTAGCTAGGCTACTCACGTTTCTGGGTCCGTAGGTGCCCAATCCATCCATCATTCTCAGATCGAGTAGATCAATGCGTCGCATAGATGATCGTACACCTATTTTTGTGAACTATTATATGAAGTGTTTGGTTTTTTCTGCATAATTGCGTCTAGTTGGGGGGATGCGGTCCACTAATGGGTTCCCCTGTAGGTTCTGAAATGATGCAAAGCGCTGTTTTTTCTAATGGTGGGCGATATTCCAGCTTTGGTGTATTTAGATTCACCGCAACTGCAGTGACAACGGGGGCAAGGAACACCGTTAGTATCAAAAGCGCGACTTTCCACTTCAAACTCTCACCTCCATTTGTTTGCACGGAAACGAATTGTCGATTCGGATTGTGAAACACAAAGCTCAGTTGCGGCTTCACGCAGAAGTAGAATACGGACGACTCAGAATCCGAAGTGGAAACAAAATAGAGGCTAAGAGTGAGTTCCAACTGTTGTTTCTGCAAGAATCGTGAAAGACAACTGTGGTCTCTGAGGGAGTCGGTTACGTAAAAGAAGTCAGTTTCTTCAGTCTCACGGAGCAAGAGGACTAAAAAATCAGCAATGTTTAGAAGAGGATTTCGAGAACTGAGTTCTCTACGCGATCGCTTGCAAGAGTTTGGAGGCGTCTACCCTGTTTTCTTTGATAGCCAGTTCGTCAGGAGTCATGCCCATGGCTAAACCCAGTAGCTGTGTGTAGTGCAGAACCGGCAGATTGTAGTTTTCGTTGTATGCTCTTTCAATTCTCGACTGATTGACGTCGAACATGAGGTGACATGAGGGACAGACTGTTATCAGGGCTTGAGCGCCTACCATTTTTATGTGGTTCAACTTTTCTCGTGTGAGTTGTAGTGCTACCTTGTCGTCGATGGCGATGACAGTGTAGCCGCAGCATTCTGATTCGTCGAGGTAGTCCAGGCATTTGGCGCCAGTTAGCTCAATTAAATCGTGCACTGTCTGCGGATCTTCAGGATCGTCCCAGCCCATGTATTTGACTGGTCGAAGCAGGTGGCATCCTATGTGCTCGGCAACCTTTAAAGTTGAAAGCGGTCTCTGAACCGCGTCTTTCACCTTCTCGTAGCGTAGGTCTTCCTTCAGGACTTGAATCATGTGTTTGGCTTCAACTGTGCCCTTGAATTCCATGCCTATCTGCTTCAATACTTCGTTGACTTGACCCTTCATTTTCTTGTCTGTCTTCAGCAGCCTATTTGTCTTGCGCAGTGTTACGGCGCATCCGGTGCACAACGTGACTATGTTCAGATTCTGCTGTTCGGCAAGGCATAGGTTGCGAGCGGACAGTGCCAAGGTCATTTCGTGGTTGGCCGGGTCCACTGGTAGACCACAACAATTGGCTTCTGGCATCTCAACCAATTCGACACCTAGCTTGTCGAAGACTTTGCGGGCTGAGATTTCGTAGGAGGAGACGCGGTAGGGGATAGTGCATCCCAAGAAGAATGCATATCTTAACTGACCCAAACCATTTCTACCTCTTCAGTAGCTTTGACCCGTGTGTGAGTTCGACGAGCTTGGCTACGTCTGCCACTTTGGGTTTGGGCAAAGGCGGCAACCTCACTTCTTCGCGTTTCTTGTGCCTGATTTCAGGAATCTTGTAGGCGTAGCCTGTCTCATTGATGCTGCCAGTGAGTTCTTTGTATATCAAGGGAACCTCTCCGCTCTTGACTGCGAGATTCCGAAGAACGCGTAGAACATTTGCGACTTCAACTCCTTGGGGGCAACGGTCGGTGCATGTGAAGCAAGCGGTGCACAGCCACAGTGTGGGACTTGGTAGCACTTTTTGTCTTAGGCCAAGTTGAGCCATACGCAAGATCGTTCTCGGTCGATACGACTCGCTGAAACGTGCGGTGGGACAGCTTGATGTGCAGGTTCCGCATTGAAAGCAGGTCTTCAGGGTCTCGCCGTCGTGCTCTTTAAGGACTTCGTTCTTGAATGATGGATCCACTCGTAACGGTTGAACGTTCTTGGGTGTCTCGGTCGCTGTTTGAGCCATGGTCCCTCGCCTTGATAGAGGATTTGAAAGAGTGACAGTCCATAATAAATATTATTTTTCTATTTTATCGTATTTCTAATACTTAGCCCGCGCTAAGCTCGCCTTACAGCAATCTTTTAAACGCTTCAAAGCACACGCGCGCCATAGGAAAGTTTTTCATATTGGGAAGCAGATTGAAAATAGATATACATTGTCTTCAGAACTGGGTGCACGATCTTCAGTTGAAAAAGCCGTCGATTTGGAAAAAAGATATTTTTGGCTGAAAGCAGCAGAGACATATGAACAAGCGTTACGTTCTGAATCGATAACTAATTCATTCGCTTCAGAGATTTGGGAGAGAATGGGTTTTTGCTACAGCAGGGCTTCTACTCAGACTGAAAACCTAGAAGAGTTCAGGAAGATTAGACAACTAGCAGCGGAAGCATACAAGAGCGCTGCCAAACTTTTCGAAAAAGAAAGCGGGTTGAAAAACGAGGGCGGAAGCGCACACTGCAACGCTTTAGCGGAGTATGTGGGTTCATGGCTGGAGTCTGATCCTTCAGAGAAAAGAAAGATGCTTGATGAATGCCGTTTGTGGGCAAGAAAGAGCCTTGAAGCATACAGAAACGCGGGAGACCAGCTTGGTTATGGAAAGATGAGCTGTGACTTGTTGTTATGTCTCCTTGAGAGGTTATATATTGCATCGGATTGGAACGAAATCAGAAATATCGTTCAGGAGGGAATCGATTGCGCCGACAAGGCCATTGCGGTTCTGTCAAAGCTTCGGAACAAAGGTGAACTACTTCGCGCCTATTCAACAGCAAGCCTTCAAAGCTGGAATGCATACGTTACCGAACAAGAAGAGAAAAAACAGGAACTAATGCGAAGAAGCCTAGTGTATTCAGAGGAAGCATTGAAACTCTCCAAAGAAGTTGATGATCCTTATAACACTGCAATATCATATTGGGCAGCAGCCTTCTGCAACCTCTTGTTCACAGAAGACGTTGAATCATCGGTCCGATACGCCAAAGAAATGCTCAGAAATGGCAGTGTCCTGAAGGACAATTACCTGAAGGGTGTTTCGTCCTATGTGCTTGCGTTTGCCACCGATTTTATGAATCTTAGAGAGGAAGACCCCGACAAGAAAAAAGAAGGGTACGAAAAGACCATCCAGTACGCTGAAGATGCCATCCGCTATCTTCAACTGGTCTCTCAAGACGTCTTTATTGCAGAAACCTGTCTGTTCTATGCAGAAAGCTACTCTTCCCTAGCGCATGAAGTTGTGACCAGCCTGGATCAAAAGCGCGTTACGTTCGGAAGAGCGATTGAGATTGGGCGCAAAGGTCTGGAACACGCAGTTGGTTCAGGTTCTTCAGACGCTATGGTGTCTACTCTTCACGCTTTAAGCAAGGCACTGTTTTTCAGTTCTAATCTCGTCACCGAAGGAGACGAAAAGAGAAAGCTATTGGAAGAAGCTTTGGTTCATAGAAGAGAATACATCAACGTCGTACTGAAATCTAACCCATTCAATGGTTGGGTTCGCGGCGTTGGGAAAAACTATGAGGGACTAATAAAGGCAGAGCTGGCTGAACTTGAAGCAGACAAAGCCAGTAAAATAGCCCTTCTTGAAAGCGCCGTCTCAGATATGGAGGAGGGCATGTCACACTGCAGAAGTTGGCTCTTGTCTCGACCTGTGCCATCGCAAATAGCTGTTGTTGCGGGATTTGAGGATAAGTTTGGAGGAATACTGAAAGCACTATACGAGTTGACCGAAAACAACGAAGTCCTGGCAAAGGCAATAGAGGTTTACGAAGACGCTGCACAAAAGTTCAAGAATGTTAATCTGTCAAGCCGTGTTGCAGAGTCTTACTGGAGAATTGCAGAAAACCAAGATCAACTAGGTGAGTCCCAGAAGGCGGCAGAAAGTTTCGAGAATGCGTTCGGAGAGTATAATATTGCAGCTCAAACAATTCCACATTTTGTCGAATTCTTTCAAGACTATGCTATCTACATGAAAGCATGGAGTGAAATCGAGAGAGCCAAACATGCTCACAAACATGAAGAGTACGTTGCAGCAATGGAACACTATGAGGAAGCTGCCAAACTTCTTGAGCGAACAAAACTGTGGAGTTATCTATCTTCAAACTTCCTTGCGTGGGCATTTCTGGAACAGGCAGAGGATTTGAGCAGAAAAGAGAGCAGCATGGAATCAATAAAAGCCTTCCAAAAAGCAAATGCCCTTTTCAAGGAAGCAAAAGGAACCCTTGATGTCCAATCGAGCAGAATCGAGAATGAAGATGAGAGAGACATAATCGAGAGACTTATCAAGGCTTCGGACATCAGACAGACATACTGTCTTGGAAGAGTTGCAGTCGAGGAAGCTAAAATTCATGATAGTCAGGGCGACCATGTCTCGAGCTCGGAAAGATATGGGTCAGCCGCTGAAACGTTTAAGAAAATATCGGAGGTAGGACCTGAACAAAGCCGCAGAGAGCTCAAACCACTTACTTATCTTTGTCTGGCTTGGCAGAAGATGCTGATGGCGGAAGCAAAAGCGTCACCAGACATGTATGGAGAGGCGGCAGAACTCTTCAAAAAAGCCAAAGAACACTCCTTTGATCAAAAAACGAGTCTGCTCGCCTTAGCCAACAGCAGCTTCTGTAAGGCTTTACAGGCCGGAACGGAATTTGAAATTACTAGGGACCAAGCGATTTATTCCACGGCTAAAAAATGCATGGAAGCTGCAGCAAACCATTACCTCAAGGCAGGTTTTGAAGCCGCTTCTGAATATGCTAAGGCTACTCAACTTCTCTTCGACGCTTATGTCTACATGGACAACGCCAAAATGGAAACAGACCCGGAAAAAAAGACAGTATACTACGAGATGGCTGAAAAGATCCTACAAGCGTCAGCTGGACATTATATGAAAGCGAGGCACCGCGAAAAAACAGAGCAGGTTCAGCAGTTTCTTGAGAAAGTGGCGGAGGAACGGGATCTGGCGTTATCATTGAGCAAAGTTTTGCATGTGCCGACTGTCACTTCATCAACGGCAAGTTTCTTCATGTTGACCCCAGGTGAAGAAAGGGCTGTAGGACTAGAGAGATTCGAACGCGCAGACATTCAAGCCAAACTAATTCAAGACATAAAGGAAATCAGAGTTGGAGAAGACTTCAGCATGGAAATGCAGATTGTAAATGTGGGGAAAGCAGCCGTTCAACTTACAAAGCTAGAAGAAATCGTTCCCGCCAGCTTCCAATTGGTTGCCAAACCTGACTACTGCAAGCTCGAAGATGCGTATATTGACATGAAAGGGAAAAGGCTTGACCCATTGAAGACTGAAGAGATAAAGCTTGCCTTGAGGTGTTTTGAAAAAGGGACTTTTACAATAACGCCGAGGATTGTTTGCATCGATGAAACCGGGCATCAAATATTCCGCGGACCTAATCCTGTAACGATTAACGTATCGGAGGTTGTTCTTTCGGGTCGTGTTGCAACAGGATGCAGAGATCTCGATAATCTGTTGTATGGTGGAATGCCCGAAAACTATGCGGTTGTATTGACCTCGCCTTCATGTGATGAAAGAGACCTATTGATTAGGAGATTTCTAGAAACGGGCGTTAGAAATGGCCAAACAACATTCTATGTTACAATAGAGGCACTCGGAGTAAGGACTCTGGAAGAATCCCAGTCAAACTTCTACCTTTTCATCTGCAACCCTCGAGCTGACACCATTGTCGAGAGTCTACCCAATGTTTTCAAACTGAAAGGCGTCGAAAATCTAACAGACATCGACATTGCTCTAGTCTCAGCTTTTCGCAGATTAGACACTTCCTCCAAGAATGACCAAAGAAGAGCCTGCATTGAGATTGTTTCAGACGTCCTGTTGCAGCATCGCGCGGTCAGCACCAGAAGGTGGTTGACTGGACTTATTGCAGACTTGAGGTCAAGAGGCTTCACCACTTTGGCAGTCATGAATCCTTATATGCATTCTTCAGAGGAAGTTCATGCAATCTTAGGGCTTTTCGAAGGAGAAATAAACATCAATGAGAAGGAAACCACAAAAGGCTTGGAGAAATTCATCAAAGTCAGGAAAATGTACAATCAGAGATATCTAGACAGCGAACTGCCCCTGAGAAAAGAAAGACTGGAAAAATGATGGAAGACAGAGCACAACTAGAAGTATTATTTGTCTGCTACTAGTTCTCTGTTTGGATGGATGCGGTGAAGTCTGTGCGAACCTATCTTTCCCCAAACAATGCCATGTTTGGAAAGACTTCTATTCCATTCTTGTCTATTGTATATGGAACAAGGTTCGGATTGGCCTTGACGCCCCTCATCTTTTCAACTTGTATAGCTCTTGTCGTCGTTGCTCCCGAAAATAGAGTTTGCATCATAATGACTCCGTGAACCAGATACTCTTCCTCTAAAGCGCTTCGTTCGAGACCGAGATGACCCAATTCTGTGGTTATGATAGTGGTGGCTCCTAAATCTGATAAAGATTCAATCAGATCAACAACTGCATTTCTACGTTCCGTGGGGTCTACAAACCGATAAAATAGTGCTGCAAGTGTGTCTACTGCGATTCTTTTCACGCCGATCAACTGGATTTTGGCCTGCATCTCTTCTATTAGCTTATCAATTGGCAGTTGCTTGCCGCGCAGACTTTTAGTTTCTTCTTTGTACAGCTTTTCTTTTAGCATAGACACTCGAGACATTCTGGTTGCGTCTATGAAGACAAACTTCCCTTCATCCTCTGCCTTCTTGAAATCCCATCCAAACTTCTTCATCTCAGAGTAGAAGTGATGCTTGCTCTCGTCTAAACTGACAAAGGCTCCTTTTTCGTTGTGTTCATAAATTCCTTTGTATAAGAATTGAGCGGCAAGAATGGTTTTCCCGGTGCCTGGTCCTCCGACAACTAGTACGGTTCTTCCTTCGGGGAAACCGCCGCTTATCAGTTCATCTAATCCTTGAATTCCAGTCGCGACATTTTCGGGCAAGATATGTCACCTTTATAGATTTTAGAGGTATCTCTCATAGATAGATGTGCTTCCATTTATAATTTGTGCAGACCATGGCGCCAGTCAGCACGCGCGCTTGCTATGGTGAATAGTGATGGAATGAGGAAAGATTGGGACCTTGGAGTCAATAGAACCCTTGGTGTCATTTCAAGAGCGCGCGAACCGTCTGCTGAAACATGAAATCGGCAAACCGTAATAAGGGACCGCTACAAGGTGTATGGTACATGAAGAGCGGAAGCATATGATAGTTCCTTCATTTGTTGAAAGAGTCGTCAAAAGCTGTCTCAGAATCGGCAACGGTGACAAAGTTACCATTTTCGCTTGGCGACACATGCTTGATCTCGCTGAAGCATTTGCAATCGAATGCGAGAGAGCTGGGGCACATGTTCACACGGAATTCACGACCGATGACATGTGGTATGATGCAGCACTCAATTGCCCAATAGAGTGTTTGGAAATTCCTGATCCATTTGACCTTGCCTTGGCGGGAATTGCCACTGCCAGCATTTTCATAGCGGGTCCAGAAAACCCTGAGAGATTGAAAGGAGTGCCAGCCGAACGGTGGATGGCATTGTCGAGAGCAGATCGGCCAACCTACGAGAAACTCCGTGAAAGGAAAGTCCGCATGGCCGAGATATATCTTGGGTTTGTTACCCCTCAGCGAGCCAGAACCTATGGTTTTGATTATCAAGCTTGGAAGAAAAACGTAGAAGATGCCATTGATGTGGAATATGAAAAAATGCGGGAACTTGGAAGGAAGGTGGCAAACGTTTTGGAGGGGTCACATGATGTTAGAGTTACGGATCCTGATGGAACAGATCTAAGCTTTACCTTAGAAGGTAGAAAAGCGCACATCTACGATGGCGTGATCGATGACGAAGACATTGAGGCTGGATCAACATACGCGAGTTTGCCTGGTGGCCATGTTGCGGTGGCGGCTACTGAAACCAGTGCGAATGGTGTTCTTTCTTCCAACGTTCCTTATGCACAAGTCGGAGTGCTTGTCCATAAAATGGTTTTCCGTTTTGAAAAGGGAAAACTAGTGTCATTTGACGGAGACAAAAACATTGATATCGTGAGGGACATGTGGAAGAAAGGGACTGGAGACAAAGACAAGATCGGATGGTTAACCATAGGTCTAAATCCGAAAGCTAAACTCGGATTCATTGACAACCCAATCGTTCTCGGGACAGCGACAGTCGGAATAGGCTTTAACAAAGAGCTTGGCGGAGCCAATGAAAGTGATTATGCTCTACCTGTGACTATTGCCAAACCTACGGTGAAGCTTGATGGCGAGACCATTCTCAGACAGGGTAAGCTGACTCTATAGAAACTCCACAGAAATCTCATACTTGAGGTAAATGCTTCCTAATAGCACGGTGATAAGGGGTGGCTCAAGAAAACAGCGATTCCAACAATAAGGGCGAAAAGCTAGAGCTGCTTCTCAAGAAGTTGGCCGTGCTTGAAGACATGATGTTAATGGGCAACAAGGTCTACTCAAAGGAGGATACACAAAGAATAACGAAAGGACTCCTGCAAGGCAAAATCACTATTGAGAAACGAGAAGTTGTAGCAGGAGAGAGCTTCGCTCTGGAGATTGAGATTGCCAACCTTGGAAGCGTCCCCGTTTCGCTGGATGGAATCGAAGAAATCATCCCTTGTTGCGGACTGGAATTGACGAATAGCCCAGGCAGGGTGGACGTGGAAGGATCGTATCTTGACTTAGACAGAAGGGTGTTGCAGCCTAAGATGCTTGAAAAACTCAGATTCACCATGAGAGCTTTAGAAAAGGGCACATATGCAATTGCACCAAGGATTGTGTACATAGATGGCACAGGCGCTCAAAAAATCATGGATCTCAAACCCGAAATTGTGAATGTAAAAGAAGTTGTAATGCCCGGGCGTGTGAGCGTCGGGTACAAAGACCTCGACAATCTCCTCTTCGGTGGAATACCTGAAAAATACGCTGTTGTGCTTACTTCAATCTCTTGCGATGAAACGATGCTGATTATAAACCGGTTTCTCGAAAAAGGTATCAGAGAAGGAGGAATCACCGTTCTTGTTACGGTGGAAGCAAGCCGATGGAGGAGATTTGCTGAGGAGTCGCCGAACTTCCATCTTTTTGTGTGTAACCCGCAAGCGGACACAGCGATCAAATCGCTTCCCAACGTCGTTAAGCTTAGAGGAGTGGAAAGCTTGACCGACATTAGTATCGCTTTGTTTTCCACTTTGCGTGAACTCCAAGCATCCAACGATGGGCCTAGAAGAATCTGCGTCGAAATCCTCTCAGACATTCTGCTACAACACCACGCGGTTCAGACAAGAAGATGGTTAGTTGGTTTAACTACCGAGCTGAAATCGATGGGGTTCACAACTTTGGCGATTATGAATCCACATATGCACGCTCCTGACGAAGCCCAAGCAGTTCTTGATTTGTTTGACGGTGAGATAGATGTCTACGAAAGAGAGTCCAAGAAACTCCTACGAATAAGGAAAATGTATGGACAAAACTACATAAGCGACGACTTGCCACTGAACAAGGAGAGGCTCACTACCATGGGCACGTCCAAAAGATGGACGTATCACAACTACTAACCTCGCAGTGCCTAGCACTTTGGACTTTGCACAATTGTATATCTGGATAAACTTCGATTTCATTTTGATCTATTGAATAGAACATCAGATCTGGATAGCTCTCTCTCGATCACCCAACTGAAAATCCATTGTCGGCAGAAGGGTCTAGGCTAGAGAAAAGCGAAGTCTATTTCTAGGACGAAACTTGAAAAAACAAAAAAAGGAAGGTAGATGGGTCGGGAAACTTATCTAGCGTACTCCGATTGAATGCGATGGTAGGCTGTATTTTACTCCCATCGAGGAGAAGTAGACAGTGGCACTGAAGGTGTATTCGAAATCGTTGAAGGACAGAGCCTGATCTGGAGTCAGTGAAGCACTGATCTGAAAGTCTATGTGGACTGTCACAAAGATTAGTCCAGTGCTTGGCATATTTCCCTTGACTGTGACGTTCTTTCCGTCAGCTGTCGTTGTGATGGTGTATAGAGCGGTGATGTCTTTAGACCAGTCTGGAACCCATTGGCCACTGATTGGAGATGTCAACATTCCTCCGTAAACGTGAACGTCGGCAACAGGTGTACTTCCGATGTAGGTGTGGTGCAGTATGAAGTTGGGCGAATCGTATTGCGGCGGGGATGGTGTATTTTCGTTATCGGGTGGGAGACTAATCTCTATTCTGACATCTGTGCCAGAGATTCCATACTTCTCCACGTTGTAGTAGAATGAGCCAGGATTTGTCGAAGACAACTTGTACATGTCCGAACCATCGTTTGATGGTGTGAACACGAGGTCAAACGAAGATAATTCGTATCTGAAGTCGCTAGTGTCGGTTATCCTTAGCATCTTGTAATTGTAGAAGTCAAAGGTGCGGTCGATGCCGCTGCCGACATCCGCAGTGAACTCATAGCAGGTTGGACCGTGAGGTGCCCAGCCCTCGTCGGTCCTAGCGATCTCGCAGACCTTGTAGCTGCCCGGGACCAGCCCGATGAACGCATAGTAACCATTAGAGTCTGTCTGGATTTCAGCGATTTTCACGCCGTCTCTAAAGAGCTCAATGGTCCACCCTTGAAGTCCTATGTTATCCGGATAGCTGTACTTGTGACCACTAATCATGAACAGTGTTTCCTTGTTCACTATGCCTGCTTGGCTGATTAACTCAGGTCCGTACGTGGCTGAGATCCATGTTAGGGTGTTCGAGATGAAGAACTTCCAATAGATGTATGTGCCTATGGCGAATGACGTTGGGTAACCGTAGACATCATATACGCCTACGGTTCGATCATAGATCAGCTCTCCTGTTGTCCACGGGAGAAGTGGGTCGTCGTTGGTAATAGGGCTTCCGTCAATATCGGTAGTATAGTTGACGTAAAAGTTGGCGTATTGGAGGTCGGATATTGCCTTAGTAACCCAAAGCTCGAAGTATTTTGGCACCTCATTCACTTTGACTTTGAAGTTGTCGGTCTTAGACAATGAGGGAATGAAGCCGAAGTTTCCTTGACCAGGACTATAGTTGTCCCTTTTAGTTACCCAGACTTTGTATACGCCGCCCGTTTTGGGGTTGAAAGTGAACGGCCAAATCTGCACGACTATGCCATAGTCACGAGTTGTGTCAGGGCTCGATTTGTGCGTTCCAGGGTCAACGTTTGATATGTATCCGTTTGTAACAGTAAACATTCTATTCACTCTAGCATCAGTGCCGTCAGTGCTGAGCAGCATCGTTCCAGCAGGGTCAGTAACTTGGAAGCAGTAGACGCCGTCTGGGAGGCCAGCAGCCCCTTTCTTGTGGGGTCCTCCAGCCAAGTAAACGTTTTTCGGGTTAGTGTATAGGTTTCCGTTAACTCGTTTTCCATCGGGATCTGTTGTCCAAATGGCTCCTGTCACTGAATCTATTGAAACCGTTGTTTCAAAAGCTAACAGAAAAACGCTTGACAGCGAAAGCAACATTGTGATCAAAATGATGGTTGCAGAAGTGGTGCATGGTCTAGCCTGATTTCTATTTTTCATGTTTTTATCCTCTCTCCTCATTGTTGTATGCTATGCTCTGGATATTTAAATATAAGCATGCAAGTCTAGCTTGCTTATTATCAATGGAATCGTAGAAGGCACCAGTGCTATTTTTTTGATAGTAGTGATGACTTAACGCGCGTTCAACAGCACTTACAGGACAAGTTCAGTCTATGCATTCGAGCGAAACTCTCTTTCCAAGCTAGTAATGTTGCAATAGGCGAGAATGTTGCGTTTGAGATTGAAATGCGAAATCTTGGAAAAGCACCCGCCTTGCCGCGCGCACTAAAGACTGCGTGTTTGCCGATTCTGAAACCTTAAGACTCATGCAGTCTTTCCGGTTTCGGCAGGTTGTTCTGTAGGCATCTGCTGCTGTTGCGTAGGTTCTTGGGGTTCTCTCGCTGGTGCTGGCACAGGTGCAGGTGCCTTTCTCTTGAACGTTTCAACGAATTTTACTGTGTCAATCTCTGGGAAGAACTTCTGTATGTCGACGGCAATGCCCCTTTTTGTTGCTTGCAGCCCCTCTATGTAGAAGGCTTCTTCTGGCACTTCGACTTCGATTGTTGTTTTTCTGGTTTTCAAAGCGAATTTCGAGGCATCAACCGTTGGTATTCGGCGATGAATTAGGGCGTTGAGTTTTTCCCCTTTGGTTTCAAGCTTCTTCTGTGCTGTAACCTCATAGACTAGGGTTTTGCCAGCTAAGGGTGGGTTGAAGTCGAGTTGAACTCTCCCCGCGCCGATTGTTCTCACAATCGCTAGTTTCCCCTCAAACTCAAGGCGCATACCAATTGTGGGCGTTATGTTCTTGGCCAAGAGCCGCCGCAGAGGAACCAGCCTAACCTTCTCTGGGTCACGCTTTCCAAACGCTTTGTCAGGCGGGATTTCCACTGGTGCTGGTTTGTTAAGTTCGAGGTTAAGCAGGCTTTCATCTAGGGCTTTGAGAACCCAGCCCTCGCCAACCACGACCAGCTTCGACTCGTAGATTTCGCCTTCTTTGTAGAGCCTCTCTTTTTTAGCCAAGTCCTCAAGGGTGGTGTCAAAAACCTCGCCCGTCTCCTTCACCTTGGCAACGTAGTCTATTAGCAGGAAGTCTCCATTTTCAAAGGGCATTCTTTTCATCTCGTGATGGTCTCTATAGTCTGTATCATCCACTTTTAAACTTTAAAACCACTCATATTGGGTGTCAGTAGAGCAGTAGGCGCGGAGGTAGCAGACGATTCGCATAACATGGGACGAGTACTACGCAACTCTGAGAAGGTTGCCCCAGAGACTGAAGAAGACGGCAGCATTTGTGACCCAAGCCGTGCCCGATTTCAGACGTCATGGCATCAAGAATGTGCTCGATTTGGGATGTGGAGCGGGCAGACACTGCGTCTCTCTCGCCCAGAAAGGTTTTGAAGTTGTCGGGATTGACATATCCAAGAGTGCCTTGCGACTTGCGAGCAAATGGGCAAAGGACGAAAGCCTTACCAACGTGGCATTTGTGCGTGGAGCCATGACAAACATGCCTTTTCTGGAGGACAGTTTTGGTGCGGTCGTAAGTGTCAGCGTCATCCATCACGCAGTTAAGAGAGACATTCTAAAGTCCATAGCTGAGATACGTCGAGTCCTCAGAGATGACGGCATCTTCTTGGCAAACCTCATTTCGGTTAATGACCCAAGATACGGTCAAGGCGAAAAAGTGGAAAACAACACGTTTAGAGTTCTGGAAGCCTTTGAAAAAAACCGATTCGCCGAACTGCACCACTATTTTACAGAGCGTGAGATCTCCAGACTACTGTTCCAGTTCGCCAGTGCGAAAACAGAAATGATGAAAGACCGACCACACTACTGGAAGGTCACGGCAAAAAAATAGTTGAAGCCTTGCCAACTGGCAAAACTGCTTACTGTCGCTAGCAACTCGTCTACGCCTCTTTGTGCTGCTTCTTCATAGAACGTCGATATCAACAATATAAGTTGGTTCTTCTAGAGTGTTCTCATCATGGCGTGATGTTACTTGGGCGAAATATTCCTCGGCACTTCGGGTTGGTCCTACAAAGAGTGGATTGGCCCCTTCTATCGACAAGGCGAAAAGAGCATGCTCATGGCCTACTCACGAGTCTTCAAAACTGTTGAAATCGACTCCACGTTCTACCGTAACCCAACAAAAGGCATGGTTTTCGGCTGGCTTAGATACACCAAGCCAGACTTTGTCTACACTGCTAAGCTGCCACAGCTGATTACACACAAGAAGAAACTGGATTCTAGGCAGGGTGTCGAGGATGACTTGAACAAGTTCTTAGAGCTGATGGAGCCGTTGCAGTTCAACGGCAAACTCGGCTGTCTGCTGGCTCAGCTGCCTCCAGGCTTGAAACTCAACCTTAACCTGATGGAAAGCTTCTTCACCCTCTTTCCAACACAGTTCAGGCTGGCTGTTGAGTTTCGTCATCCATCTTGGCTGAACCCTGAGGTAATGCAGCTGTTGGAGAGGTACAAGGTGGCCTACACCATTGTGGACGAACCCCTGTTGCCGCCAGATGTCTACGTGACAGCTGACATTGCCTACATCAGATGGCACGGCAGAGGCGAGCAGCCATGGTACGACTATCACTACAAAACCGAAGAGCTGAAGCCTTGGGTGCCAAAGGTCAAAACTGTAGCGCAGAAGGC
>Ga0315310_10001409_pt1 | contig 15178 bp, 17 predicted proteins | sample TDP5_MG_FD_203630 | JGI IMG/M metagenome (GOLD analysis project Ga0315310, IMG submission 203630) | Freshwater sediment microbial communities from Lake Towuti, South Sulawesi, Indonesia - TDP5 | ecosystem: Environmental > Aquatic > Freshwater > Lake > Sediment | place: Indonesia: South Sulawesi... | reverse complement strand
CGAGAGAAGAATTCTTTAGATAGGTGAAGGAAGTTCACCGAGAAAGGTGGGAAACTGTACAGTCGACAACCGAACTTCTGAAATGATGAAAAACCCTTAGTTGACCAAGGATTCTATTGAATAAACTTTAACAAGCCTGCTGAGAATTCTGCTGCACGGCCCTCAGTTCTAGTATGACTTCTCTAACCGTGCGTAATAGAAGCGTGATGGTGGACATGGAGTCTACATAGGATGGCCGCAGAATCTCCAGAACGCTGAGCTCCCCCAACATCCCGAACGTCCTTGCGCTTTCTGAGGATCTGCTTGAATAATGGTCAGGTGAAGATTGTCCAACTCTTGAAACGTGTATTGTGGCATGTTAAGAAGCCATAAATACCGTGTCTGGAGCTATGCAGAAATACCTTCTGATGCGGTGACTGTCCTGCTCGCGAAGGATTTGCAGCCAAGAGAAGCAAAGGAGATCGCTTCTTCTCTCCATCAGCTTAGCCGATGCTACACAGAACTTGGCCAAGCACTAGAGGGAATAGCATACGAGACGAGGGTTCTGAAAGGGCTGATTGGCAACGCTGATGCAGAGGCAAAAGCACAAGACTCTCGACTAGTGAAGGCTGGTATAGCACTCATACTTTTCCCTGACCCGACGATTTCCGATCTGGTAGGGATCTCGTTGATTGCAGCTGGAATGGTGAAGAACAAAAGCAGAAAACTCGCTGTTTCAGATGTCTACAAGGAATTTCGCAGAACAGTCAGCGAACTGAATGACCTGACATCGCCGCTAACCATCTAGGATTCAAAGTGTACTACGTGTAGAACGCGCCACCTTTTCCTCTTCGGGAAAAACCCAGAACTTCAGCAGAGTCGACCTTGTCATGAACGTCGGCAATCGATATCATCAACAGAAAGAAAAAGAACAGAACTGCAGAACTGACGGAAGACGCAACATTACAGGTTCATGACGAAGAAGAGGCATTCAACAAGCTCTTTGTACCTGTTTCTTATGGTGACCTCTGTAACCTTTGCGATCTCAGCGATCTCTCGCTGGGTTCTTCTTTCTCCAACGAGCACTGAAGCTATGTAACTAGCTGCCGCAGCTATGCCTGTTGGACCCCGCCCCGACGTGAGCTTGAGAGCCGTAGCGGTCACGAGGATCTGGTTCGCTATCTCCTCAACCTTCCCCTGCATCGTAAGCTGGTTCGAGAACTTTGAGACATACTGGTTCGCTCGGACAGGAGGAATGAAGTAGTCGAGCTCCTTTACCAAGAAGCGGTAGCTCCGACCCACCTCGCGCTTACTCACGTTCGAGGCTTTGGCGATCTCCTCAAGGGTCCTCGCAAGTCCGCATTGTCGGCAAGCGATGTATACAGAAGCTGCACTAATACCTTGAATGGATCTCCCTCGGATAAGACGTTCCTTGACAGCCTTCCTGTAGATCACCGAAGCCGTTTCGAAGATGCTCTTGGGCAAGGAAAGGTTGTTGGCTATCTTCGTGATCTCAGAAAGCGCGAACGCAAGGTTCCTCTCCAAAGCATCTGAGACCCTGATCCTCCTCTGCCACTTTCTGAGACGGTAGATTTGGGCTTTCTGGCCTGCGGTGAACCTCTTGCCGTAGATGTCGCGGTCGTGCCAGTCAATCATCGTGGAGAGTCCCTTATCGTGGATTGTGAAGGTGACTGGAGCGCCGGTCCGAGCTCTCTTGTCACGCTGCTCATTGTCGAAGGCGCGCCATTCCGGACCTTGGTCGGTCAGCTTCATGTCCAGAACATAACCACAATCCATACACACAACTTCAGCGGACTCGTAGTCTCTCATCAGCCTTGAGCCGCCGCATTCTGTGCAGCGCTGGATGTCTCTGATCCTCGCGGGAACCAGAGCTTTCCTTTCCCTGCTCATCTCTTCCGACTCCTCAACTCCTTCTTGGGTGAGGAAAGAAAAAACAAGTCTTTGTTGACAAAGCTTTCCGGGTCCTCCACCATGACTTCAACCTCGACGTAAGGAGAACTAGTGGACCCAATAACGTCGAAAACCGTACCGACACGCCTTCTCTCGCCGTCCACAACCGTGTTGCCGATCTTGGGGATCTTACCGGCCTTCACAACGGCTCTCTTGCCTGGACTTATGTGAACAACCCGTCCGATTCTCTTCAAATCTTCGGTTGCTCCTCAAAAGGGGTGAATGTAGAAATGAAAACAGGTATCTTATTTAAACATTTCTTATCTGGGATTCAGACCGAAAGTATCGAAAGCCGCTCTGCGATATCCTGAAGAATCTGTTTCCTCGGCTTCACCTTTCTGACAAGGATCAGACCTGTCTTCTTCCATGCAGAACTAGGATGAGCCGCATCAGACACCACCCTATAGGCAAGTCCTGAGTCGGCTAGGGCTTTCTCTATCATGCCTAAGGTAGGAGACGGTCTTGCCAGTCTCTTGGGAACTTTCCTGCCCCCGGATCTTGTCTTTGTCAAGTCAAAATAGACAGGCCACAGGACAACTTCGTCCCGCTTCCTCAAGGAGTATCGTCTCCATAAGTACGCCTAACACGGCAGAGATTCCCAGATCATCGAAGTTTGCCTACCGAGTTTCCGTCACCAAGATGGCATTGAGGATGCCAGACTGGCCTGGTCTCGAGGTTACGCGAGCTATACCAATCGGCGTCTCCAAGAGGGCTCCTTTCGTTACCACGCCTCTTCTGTTATAGTCCATGTTGGCTGGGTTCTTAAGAACTCTCATGACATCCACCTTTTTGGTTTCCCCCGTTGCGGGATTTGAGACGTTAACCCATTTCGTGCTTGATAGTCTGACTTTCGCGTTGCCCCCATATCCACGGTCTACCTTTGTCCGGATTTCACCTACAACGGTCTCCATTGGGAATGAGCCAGCCTCGAATCTTCTTTTTCCCCTATATGCGCGCTTCCTCCCGCCCCCCGGCTTTCTCTTATGAAGGGCACCGTGCCAGACAGACATTGTTCGGTTTCTCCCAAGACAGAGAACAAGGAAACGCTCGGACTCATATAAGTTTAGCGGAGTCACTTGGGCGCGCTATCTTCTGCGTCATCTATCTCCTTCGAGATGCTCGTGTTCTCTTTGGCTGTGTCTTTGAATATCCGTCTGAGCTGGCGCTTCATCTTCCTGAAGTCGTGGCTTAACCCGAAGTAGTCCGCAAAATACTCGGTCGTCGTTAGTAACCGTGTTCTCCCTTTCCTCTCGAGGTCAACTAGACCCATGTCTGCCAGCTGTCTTATGTGGCAATACACGTGTGATCCGCGAACATCAATCACATGCTTCTGCATCACTGGTTGCCTGAAGGCTATGTAAGCCAACGTCTTTAAGGGACCCTCCGTTAAGAGGGGATGGATGGCTAACCTCCTAACCCTGGACGAGTAGTCCTTCTTCAACTGGAGAACAAACCGTTGATCTTCCAGCTCGAGGACTTCCAGAGCAGTGTCCCGATGGTTGTACTCCTCTCTCAGCATCTGGGCAACCTCGTGAACCTTTCTCTTTGAACGCGTCTTGATCACATTGCCTAAAGTCCTGAGGTCAAGGGGACGCCCCGCCACATAGAGTGCCGCCTCTAACATCGCCATTTCCTCCTTCAGGTTTGTGGTCTCAGGTTGCTTTGCTGTCTCCTCGGCTGTAGCCAAGGGTTCTAGCCTCCGCTGAAGGTGATGAGAATCTCGTCCGAGTTCTCTTCTTGCCAAAGGGCGAGTCTGTTTCTGTGAGCTAGGAAGAGCAAGATGATGAAGGTCCTTATCTGGTTAAGTCTGTCCAAGCCGCGAATGATTCTTGAGAAGGCAACGGCCTTGCCTTCCTCTGCCAGAGAACGAGTCTTTCGGAGCAGCCTCTCCATCTCTTCCTCCATCTCCATTAAGTAGACGCTGAGGGATGGGATCATCTCCAGAGGAGGAGGCAACACGTCTCTGATAGGTGCCTTCAGAGCAAGCAGCTTCTCAGTTCGCAGAGCCTCATCTAAAGCTTCCAGCAGGTTTTTGATAGTTGTGGTCGTCAACTCATACCTGAGCGGAAGAATCAGAGGGGGCGGGATAAAGTCCAGACTCGGCTCAGGCACGGAAGGAGGAGCCTCTAGTTCCAGAAGGAGCCGTGATTTCATAAGATATATCGTGGCTGAGGAGCCGAGTGCTACGCCTGAGGCTCTGAAGTCGATCTCAGCTCTTCTTTCCATCTCCTCTAAGAAAGAAGAAAGCAGAAAAGACAGGTTGACCTCCCAGGGGCTGACCTTCCCAAGTATCTCCAGATCGAATAGTATATTCCAAGGCGGCTGAAGATAGAACGGCTTGTCGGATGTTTCCTCCATCACTGCGCAGCCCCCTTGAAGGTTGTTGAGACGACGTATGAGACCCCTTCCCGCCCGTAGACGCCATAGATTCTGTCCGCCTTGCTAACCATTTCAGGCTTCAGTGTAACGACTACGAACTGTGATTTGTCAGCTTCCTCTGCTAGCAGCTCACCCAGTCTCTCGACATGGAAAGCGTCCAAATGTGCATCAATCTCGTCCAAGAGATAGAACGAGGCAGGAGTGAACTGCTGTAGTGCGAAGAGGAAAGCGACTGCTGCGACAGAACGCTCTCCGCTACTTGCTCCACTCACGAGTATCGCCGGCTTGTCGGGGAACTGCACAACCATGTCTACTCCTCCCTCAAATGCGTTTTCCGGGTTTTCCAGTCTGAGGGCAGCGGTTCCACCGTCCGTGAGTTTGAAGAAGTATTTGTCAATCCGCTCGTTCGTCTGGTTGAAAGCTTCCATGAAAGTATTGTGCTTTCTCTGTTCGATCTCCTTGATGAAGTCCTCGATCGCCATCTTCTCTCGCTCAAGCTCATTCATGCGTATCGAGAGCTCTTTGTACCTTGAGACCTGCTCAGCGTAATGATCCGGAGCCAGCTGGTTCACCGCGCCTATGCGTTCCAGCTCAAACCGCATCAATCGCATTGATGCCTCAGCCTCCTGAGCCTCTTTAGGCGAGACTTCGAAAGGCTTCTCGAAACCCAGCGCCTTCAGTTGATCAACTCGTCTGTTCATCTGAAGCTGGAAGGTCTGGAGGTTGAGTCTCAGCTCGTCCAGAAGCTTGTCTGCTTGTGCGTATTCCTCTTCGAGCACTTGAAGTTGTTCGTCCATCTTGTCGACCTGCGCGGTGAATCCCCTTGCTTCTTCTTTAGCATTGAGCAGCGCGCTGGAGAGACCTAGTTTGGTTTTCTCTAGATCTCCTATCCCAGTCTTGATGCCTTCCGTCTCTTGCGCGGATTCCGCGATCTCCTTTTCCAGGATGGATATCTGCTTGGCCGCCTTGTCCCGCTGTACAGCAACGTTCTCTAAGCCAGGCCTGAGAACGTTTTCCAGCTTTGACTGAAGCGTGGTGAGCTCTGCCTCGATGTTGCCAGCCTTCTGTCTCAGAGATATGATCACGTTCCCCAGAGCTTCGCGTCTTTGCTCCCGTCCCTGAACCGAGGATAGGTCAATCTTCTCCTTCAGTTCGGAAAGTGTCTGTTGGATCTTCGCCTCCTCCAAGGCTATTTCATCCCTCTTCACCTCTAGGAGTTCGACCTGGGCTTTCTCTTCTTCGAGCTGGGCTCGCAGATTTGCTATGTTCGTTTCTGACCGGTTGATGTTCAGCCTCGTCTGTTGAATGCTCTTCTGCACCCTCTCGGTTTCACCCTCAAGCTTTCCTAGTGTTTCAGCTAGCCTTGAGACCTCGGATTGGGTCTCGGCGACTTCCTTGTCAAGTTCGCCTACGTCCGCCTCCCTTCTATTCAGGTTCTCTTTCAAAGCTTCGACAGCTTTGCCCAGTGTCTTCAGGGCTGACTCGCTCGGAACAAATGAGGAGAAATCGACAGGCGCCCTATAGAATCCGCTCTCAATCCCTCCGCCAGCCTCATAAACGTCGCCATTCGAAGTGACTGATCGACACCCCATCTGAGAAGCGGTCACCGCGGCTTTCTCATCAAACGCCAGCAATGTGTCGCCCAGAACATAGGAGACCACCGAAGCGTATCTCTCGTCGTGTTTCACAAAAGTTGAAAGACGGTCGCCCATGCCGGCAATATTTGGCAGGTTAGCATGGCTGTTGGGGGACAAGCCTTGGAGCGGGATTATCTTTACTCGTCCCAGTTTCAGCTGTCTTAAGGTTTCGGCGCAGGCGAATGCTACATCGAGGCTGTCAACAACAAGAGAGCTAAACCATCCAGCTGATGCTGCTTCCACAGCCCGCTCGTACTCCCTTCTCACGCTTACGAGGTCTTTGAGTCGGCCATGAATGCCCTTGATGATGCCAAGTTCGCTGAGTTCCTCTATGTGCTTCAGTGCTGCCTCCTCTGCCTTGAACTTGTCGACAAGCCCCTTGCGGGCTTCGAACTCAACAACCGCTTCCCTAGCAATCTCAGCTATCTTGCCAGCCTCTTTTACCTCCGTCTCCAGAACTCTCTTCCGGCCGGCACGTACTTCCGAGGCACGTTGAAGGGCAACTAGCTGTTCCTTCTGTTGCTTCTGGACATCTTCGAGACCCTTTAGCGACTGCTCAAGCCTCTCAAGCGAGGACTTGAGGTCGCTTCTCTTCTCTTCAAGGTCCTTGAGCCTCTCCGAGTGAACGTTGACTCTGGACTGGTTTCGGGCATGATCGCCTTGGACAGAGATTGCCTCCTTGTATAGCTTGTCAAGCTGGGCTTCGCTTTCCCGGATCGCCTCACTTCTCTCTTCAAGGCTCGATCTTGCTTGGGCGGCTTCACTGCAGACTGTGTCGTATTCGGCTTGCTTCCCAGCGATCTCCTTCGACAGCGCGTCTAGGTCTGCCGTCAGTTGCTTGATTCTAAACTGTGATTCTTCGATGTCCTTTTTTAGCGACTCAATGTGCTCGGAGTTGTTCTCCCTTACTGTCGTCAACCCGCTGAGACTCGACTTCGAAGCTTCCACCTTCGTTGTGATCTCGCTCATTCTTGAACGAAGCTCACCGATCTCCATTTGAATACGGAAGATCCGAGTTTGACCATCTTCAACGCCCTCAAAGCCAAGCCTCCTCCATTCGGTCTCGACCTCGTGGCGCTTAGTTCTAAGTTTCTCCCTTTGCTCTCTTAGCCTTTCAAGTCTTTGGTCAAGTTTTGCTTTCTCCGTCGAAAGCTGTCTGATCTTGCCCTCATCATCTCCTATCCCACCAGAGAGCTTCACAGCTTCGAGACGTTTGACCTCGGCCTCAACGAAGTTGTGGCGAAGTAGGTCGTTGCGTTCCCTTTCCAGCGATTCGATTCTTCTCTGAACTTCGCTAACCTGTCCAAGTGCAGTCTTGATGGAAATGTTAGCTGACCCCAACTTCTCTTCTGCCTCAGTCTTTTCGCTATCGTACTGTGCGATCCCGATCATGTCCTCGATGATTTTCCTTCGTTCGTGAGGAGAGAATTCAGCTAGTCGCGTAAGCGCTCCTTGCAGAATGACGTTTTGCCCATATGGGCTTATCCCAGCTATTGAGAGAACTTCCATGACGTAAGCTCTCAAGACCTTCCTCCCATTGATCCTGAAAACGCTCTCCCCGTTCTGGTCGATCTCCCGAGACAGCGTCACAGTGGATGTGTCCGTGGGCAGGCGGCCGTCCTCGTTGTTGAACTGAATTGTCACCTTTGCCTTGCTCTTCCTCTTGACCTCTGGGCTGGAACCACCATGGAAGATAAGGCTTGAGAAATTCGACGCTCTGAGCCTTCTTGCACTTAGTTCTCCGAGACCGAACAATACTGCGTCGATTATATTCGTCTTTCCGCTTCCGTTGGGTCCCGTTATTGCAATGAAACCTTTATCGAGTAACAGCGTTGTCTTGCTGCCAAAGGTCTTGAACCCGCTTACCTCAATCCTCCTAATGTACGGCATCTCTGCAGACCCCTTATCCCCTCAAACCGGAACGCGGTGCGGAAGGGTGCGAGCGCATGTCGACTTCTCCCCGCGTTCCCGCTACTGACTCGCACCTTCACGGAGAAGCTTGGCTGTTCTTTTCACGAACCGCTTCACTTTTTCCTCTTCTCCGTAAACGATGACACAACCGTCCTCCTGAGTCCTGAAGTTCAAAGTCATTTCTTCTGTGAGCTGTTTGATGTTCTCGGTTGGTAGGTTCTCTGAAGGTTCGATCCTGATCCAACAGTCTTCGCGGGGAATGCCGATCGGTAACTGCGCAAATCGCTCTGGCACCAACGGCTGGATGGATTCTTGGGCTTCGGCGAGCCTTTCGAGCCATGCGTCTAGGAATCGGTCGCCGAGCTTCTTCCTAGCTGTCGGAACAAGGTAGGACTCAACGTTGCCTAAGTATTCCTCCGTTCTCAGCAAGTTCTCTGGACGAGACCTGTCTATTCTGAGGATTTCCAGCATAGTCTTCGCAGAGCGCAAGTCCCTCATCACGTTTGGGGGCACAGGTTCGCCTCTCTTCCGTAACTCAGCAACCAGATCAGCCATCAGTTTCCAGACAGCCCCATAGTTCAGTTCGTGTATGCCTCCACAGTTCAGGATAGAGGAGACTTGGCGACCAATCTTCTGGCTGGGATATCTTGCTTTTCGTTCGTTCCTGTCGTAGCTGAGCAAAGATGCCTGACAACCAATGAACCCACGGTTTCTCTACCCGTTTCCGCCTTGAAACGCGAAAACAACGGCAACCCAAATATCCCTTTCTAACATGGAAACATATACAAAGCTATTGCCCTCTGCAGCATATGGGTCCTAGACTTGGAAAACCTATTTTAGAAGGAAGACCCTAAGTCTGAGACGGAAGCGGGTTGTTAGAGTTCAAGTTCAAGCAAGTTCTGATACTCAGATCTGACCTGAAAATGAGTTGTGGCAAGGCAGCAGTTCAGGCATGCCACGCATCCGTCTCATCTGCCGAGAATACAAAGAAGGCTCATACCTCGTGGTGGCGAGGATGGATAAACGAGGGGCAAAGGAAAATAGTCTTGAAGGTCGCTTCAGAAACCGAACTTAGAGATATGGAGGAAAAAGCTATCACGTCGAACCTTCCGGCCGCTTTGATCTCCGATAAGGGATTGACCGAGCTCCCGCCCGGAACCATAACTGCGCTTGGGATAGGACCTGCACCGTCCACCCTAGTTGACAAGATCACTGGCAATCTGCCCCTTTACTAAGGAATCTATGGGGGGGGCTCCATGCTCGTAAACGTGCCCAAGCTTGAGGCCGACTTCGGTATCGATCTCTATGCTTCCAAGCATAAGGGAATCGGTGGAAGGATACGTACTTTCACCGAAGATTTTATAGTTGAGGAAGTCCTGACTGACGGTTCGAAGGCGTCCATTCATCCCAGTGATACTCCCACTATCACTTCAGGTCACGGGCGGTACCTAGTGTGCGTACTAATCAAAAAGAGCCGGGACACACTAGCCTTGGTCGAGAGCATAGGCAGACAGATCGGCTTGAGCCGAGGGAGAATCAGCTTTGCAGGGATGAAAGACGCCCATGCCTTGACGGCGCAATTTGTAAGCCTAGGCGGCGTGCCACCCGAGAAAGTGCAGAACGTAAGCCTTGAGAATGCAATGATCATACCCATGCGTTTCTCGTCAGAAAAGGTCTCTTCGAAGTTCCTGCTGGGGAACCAGTTCATCATTGTAGTAAGGTCACTTGAACATAGTCACTCCGCGGCCAAGAGGATGATGGACCGAACCCGAAAGGAATTGGCGGACTTCGGAGGAATCCCGAACTTCTTTGGCCATCAACGCTTTGGCACCGTCAGACCCATCACTCACATAGTTGGTCGCTGCATATTGAAAGGAGACTTCGAAGCAGCAGTGTCTGTCTTCCTTACGGAATCCAGCCTTTACGAACATCCTGAAGCAAGGGAAGCTCGTGAAAGGCTAAGGCAGAGTAATGACTTCAAGTCGGCATCGAAGGAATTTCCAAGGATGTTGACGTACGAAAGGGTCATGATTAGACACCTTTCCAGATATCCGAAGGATTTTCTAGGCGCCTTCCAGAAGGTTCCGCAGAGCCTTCGGGTACTGTTCTTGCACGCCTACCAGTCATACCTCTTTAACAGGATTCTAAGCGAAAGGATGAAACTGCAGATCTCCTTGCGCAAAGCGGAGATCGGAGACTGCGTCGTAACCTTAGACAGGAGTAGGCTTCCCACTAACATCTTCAAGGAAGCAAAGAGCAGCAATATTTCGGAGATAAACAGAGAGATTGGAAAGGGAGAACTAGCTGTCGCACTCCCGATCTTAGGGTTCAAACAGGTGCCTTCCAAAGGGAGGCAAGGCGAGATAGAACGGGAAGTCATGGACCAAGAAGGAGTCAGTTCGACCGATTTTCGGCTAAGAAGAATGCCAGACGCAAGCGCAAGAGGCAGTTTGAGAAGGGCGATAGCGCCTATACTCAGTCTTGGCGTAAGCGAGAACGAACCTACGGACCAAAACGGGCTCAGCCTAAGGTTCCACTTCACGCTTCACAAGGGATCATATGCAACCGTACTTCTCAGAGAGTTCATGAAACCAAAGGACCCAGTGAAAGCGGGCTTCTAGGCCGTCCTAGTATGCTTGGTCGTGCTATTCATCGTGCCTGAGACGGATGCTGGTCTTCCAAGAGGCGAAGCCTAAGGTGTGAGTCTGAATCTGTCTCGGGGGTAAAGAACGACTTCTCTTATGTTTCTTATGCCCGTCAACATCATCACGAGCCGTTCGAGACCAATGGCCCAACCCGCATGAGGAGGCATGCCAAAATCGAATGCTTGAAGATGATACTTGAAAGCCTCAGGATGCAAACCTTGCTCCTTCAGCCTTCTGGCAAGCATCTCCTTGTCGTGGACTCTGGTCCCGCCTGAGGCGATCTCGATCCAACGCCACATCAAATCAAAGCCCTCACTCAGCTCTGGCTTGTCGTCTCTCGGCTTAATATAGAAAGGCTTCAACAAGGACGGCCAGTCTGTCACAAAGTAGAAGTACGGATGAAGCTTGCCAAGCGTTCTGTAAGCCAAAGTTGGGATGTCTTCGCCCCAGCCAATATCTGCACCTTCCTTCTGGAGCTCATTGACAATCTCGTCGTAGGTGAAGCGCTTGAATGGCACCTTCGGTAGAACAGCTTTGTGCCCCAAGGCCCCAAGTTCACCCCTACACCTTTCACTCACAGTCAGGCAAAGATGGCGCATCAACTCTTCAGCGAATCTCATGACATCGTCCGCTGCTGCGAAAGCTTCCTCAATGTCGATAGATGTAAACTCAGTTATGTGCCGTCTTGTGTGCGATTTCTCAGCCCTGTAAGCGGGGCCGATCTCGTAAACCTTTTCAAAGTCGACAACAAGCTCCTCCTTGTACAGCTGGGGGCTTTGAGCCAGAAACGCTTCACGTTCGAAGTAGACGATTGGGAACAACGCTGCTCCGCCCTCTGTTGCCGAGGCGATGATCTTGGGGGTGTTGACTTCCAAGAAACCGTTCTTTGAAAGGAACTCGCGTGTCGCATCCAAGGTGGCATGCCGGATTCTGAAGATGGCTTGGTTCCAGTCGCTTCGAAGGTCCAAGACTCGAGAGTCCAGACGAACATCAATGTCTGCTGAAGTTCTGCCAGTCGTATCCAGTGGAAGAGGCTGCTCTGCAGCAGCCAATATCCTGATGGTCTTCGGGACTATCTCAACTCCTCCCGGAGCTTTTTCCATCTTCCTGACGACGCCCCTAGCAGCGACGCAATCTTGCCTGTGAAGAGAGCCCAGTTTCTCCAAGGTCTCTTCTTCCGTTCCCTTCTCAGAAACCGTGATCTGGACTTTCCCAGCCTTGTCTTGCAGGATCACAAACCTTATGCCGCCGAGGTCTCTGATCTCTCTGACCCAGCCCATCACCGTTACTTCTTCACCATCAAGCGCTGGGATTATTTCTGCCGAATAGTGTGTTCTCCGCCAAGATCCAAGTTCATCAATCTTCATATGGACTGCGCCGCCGCTAACTAGCAAACTCTATTCTTAGAGTTATCCCTTGAGCCTGCTTCGCAATTTCCTTCAATGCCCTGATGTACTTTGAATCCTTTTTCCTTTCCCTACCTCTAAGGATCACCCTTGTCTCTGTGGTTCCATCGGGCAACCATATTCTGTTTATCGTCAGGATGCTTGTCGGCGCAAACAAATCCTCTAGGAACTTCCTTTCGTTCGACCTGTATTCCAAGACGCGAATCGTCTTCTTGGTCTTTCGCTCCAGAAACTTTATGATCTTGCCCCCGTAACTTAAGATCTTAGCAATCTGGCCTTGCCCGACAAAAACGGCCAGAACCCCATCCGTCTCAACGGCTTTGTAAAAATGCACATCTTGAAGGGTCGGATGCTCATCCTCGAGAGAAACGAGTAGGCGGCCAATCTCAAGGTCTAGTTCGCTTATCTCTCCTTTTTCAACCTTCTTCTTGCACTTTGGACACAGTATTCCGCTTCTCAAGCAGAACTGACATAACTCCGCTTTCACCGAGCCTTGAACCCTCCAAAAAGAAAGGAGGCGCGAAGGAGCATTCGCTCGCTGTTCTCGTCTATCGCGTCAGCGTAATCTCAATTGTGCTAACGTTGGTGGGCCTATCGCCCCCTTCGCTCGATTGGAGTTGTTGTGTCCCGATGCTGATGTTCTGCACTTTCACATCCGGCAGGAATCTCCGTCTGGCAATCTCAACGACATCAACTGCTCTGCTTATCGCTCGTCCTCTGGCCTTAACGTTGACTTCCTTAGCTCCGCCGTGAAAGAGGGTTATACACGCTAGGACATAGTTCATTATAGGCTTTTGTCCAATCAGCACTGAGTTGTTTTCTGGCAATTCACCGCCTCACTCCCTTGCTTCCTCGTCATATCGTGAACCTATTGCACTGTGACCATCAATAAATATCTTGCGGTAAACCCCAAAGGCCAGAATCCCGAACCAAAAGGTATATATGCCCTCCCAGCGGCGAAGAAGATAGCAAGAAAAAGCAAGGAAGAAAGAAGCTTGCCGATCACCGATCCCCTCAAGAGAAGCATAGCCCAAAAGAAAAGGCTCTACATGAAAGTATGCCGAGAATGCGGCGCTAGGAACGCGCCGACCGCCAAGAAGTGCAGGAAATGCAGAAGCCCAAACATAAGGTGGAAGAGGAGAGAAAAATCCCGTTAGGCCTCTCCTAGATGGTCTTCAGTCTAGAACCAAAAGGTCTGTTAGGCTAGATTTGAAGAATTATCTCAGTCTGACAGCTTTCTGATATCCGCATCGTCTGCCTCCATAGATTGCCCACGGCAATCATCGCGAATATTCCGGAAACCTCAGCTTTTGCTTTCTTGACGATGTTCAGTAAGGCGTATTGTGTGTCACCGCTTTTTATGATGTCGTCGACGACTAAGACGCTGTCACGTTTCTTTATGGCATCCTTAGGCACGTAAAGTGTCACCGTGAAACCCGAGCCGCTTAGCGTGTAGGTCTCCTCTATGAAGGACGGGACGCCGACCTCCTTGCTGGGCTTAGCAATCACGATGTTTACTCCGAGAGCGTTAGCGACCATAGTGGTCAAGGGCACCCCGTCAACAGCTGCGGTCAGCACCTTCGTTATCCTTTTTCCCGCAAACTTGGATAGAGCGTGGTTTGCTGCTTGGCTCAGCAGACTTATGTCGCCTACTATTGACGTGTTATCGAAGTATCCTTGGCTGTCAAACTTGATCCTTCTCCGGAACTCGGCTTCTAGTCCAACGATCTTTGAAAGAGACACCCAGAGACCCCGCGCTCTCTCAGTATTGGGCAGAACATGACCTTTTACGTACCTGCTTAGGACTGTCACGGGAAGATCAGTTTCAGCTGAAAGCTCCCGGTAAGTGTGATTCCTCTTTGCCGTTCGAAGGAGTTCAACGGTTGCGAGACGAAACTTCAAGTCCTCTGCATGAGTCGCCATTTCGTGTCACATCCATTGCCATAACAGGTAGAACCCAATCAGCATGTTGACCATGAACATATGAATCTTGCTGACTTTTCATATATCTTTTTTCATCGCATACCCTTTAACCTACGGCAACAGACTAATGGAGGCGGCGAGGCTGAACCATGTGCCTAGGCAGGAACAGATTTAGAGGAAAGCTTATTCTGTTGGCAGAGATACACTAGTATAGGCAAGAGAGCGATTGCGCAGGAGTGCACACGATATGACCAGCAGAAAGGAAGATAAGGTTAAAATCGTCTACAAGCCGCCCAAGGAGATAGTCATACTCGACTACTTCCAGTTCTCAAAAGAGAGACTTAACCAAATGTTTGCGAGGTTAATTCATACGGGTCTCCCGGTAATGGCCCAGTGGGCTGAGGGGGTTCTGTTCTTGTACTTTCCGTTGGTTCCGGAGACAAATGATCTAATGGAGAACTATCTAAGGGGAACGGTTTTCTGGAGCTCTGTCACGTTCGCCCTTATGCCGAACTACTCTACTTCGATCAAAGTAACTGGGCTGGAGATTCCTGTGATCGATGTTTCTGACCATCCTGTACTACGTGAAACAGCGAAATGGTTGAGGGAACACGCCGCACAATCGGAGGAACACTAGGAGACTGCTTCCGAAGCCTTAAGTTACGCTTCCACCACAAGTGATCAGGTTTAAATACCCCCTTTCTCTTTCTTTACTCTCTAGAATTGGAGGTAAAAGTTTGCACGGTTACGCCGGAAGGGTTCTGCGAATCGACCTATCAACGGGAAAGACCAGAACCGAACCTTTGAACGAAGAAGCCGCCAAGAAGTACATCGGCGGGATAGGTTTCGGAATGTACCTGCTGCTCGAAAACTCGAAGCAAGGAACCGACCCCTTCAGCTCCGAGAACCCCCTCGTTCTCACAACAGGTCCATTGAGCGGGACAATGGCTCCTACTGGCGGGAACGGTCACGCTTTCGTTTCGAAGTCACCTCTGACGGATGGCTTGGGCGAGGCGAAATCGCACGGGTTCTTCGGCTCGGAAATGAAGAGAGCTGGATATGACGGCGTAGTCTTTGAGAGAAGAGCGGAGAAGCCCTCGTACGTGTGGATCGATGACGACAATATTCAGCTCATGGATGCAAAGTACCTATGGGGGAAATCGCCTCAAGAGACCGAAGAGATGCTCAGAGAGGACCTTGGGGACTATTATATCCGCGTCGCTGCAATCGGCGTTGCAGGAGAGAAGCTGTCACGGGTCGCGTGTATCATGAACGACAAGACTCGGGCTGCGGGACGGACCGGCATGGGTGCCGTTATGGGCTCGAA
>Ga0315310_10001408_pt1 | contig 15208 bp, 20 predicted proteins | sample TDP5_MG_FD_203630 | JGI IMG/M metagenome (GOLD analysis project Ga0315310, IMG submission 203630) | Freshwater sediment microbial communities from Lake Towuti, South Sulawesi, Indonesia - TDP5 | ecosystem: Environmental > Aquatic > Freshwater > Lake > Sediment | place: Indonesia: South Sulawesi... | reverse complement strand
CTTCAAACCTCACAACAATAACATACATAGTTCTCGCCATATCAATCGCGGCGGCAATAGCAGCCATCCTAGCCTTCATAGCCATAATCGAGCTCGGCAGAATGGTAACAAGTGGAACGAAACCTTAGGCTGATTCCATCAAGAAGTGGAGAGAGTATCTCCCAACTACCCACGTTGCCAGTATGCGCAGTATTAGCCAATTCTGAATGCGCTTGCTGTACATATATCATGTAAGATCAGGCTTCACATTCGTATTTATCCTGAAATGAGTGTATGAGGCTTTTTGTTACCCAAACCTGAAAGCGTTGGAAAGGTATCCGGACTTCGGCTATGCTGACGGCTATTCGCAGGGTTGAGTCAAAGAGGGCAGTAGTTGCGGTGTAAGCTGGGCAACTTCTCTTTTCCCGAAAAGCATCTCACAGCGAAGGGCCAACATCCCTAGTTACAGCCTTTTTTCAAATCTTTGGTTCACAAAACCAACTCAGATACGTGGATTACCCTAGCCACCGTTTTCCCCTTCTCACATAGCTCCCTGTCCGCCGTGATGAGGGGCGCGTCTGCTTCGAGAGCCAAAGCGAGGTAGCAGGCGTCACATAGGGGTGATCTTGAGTTCGATAGCCATGTCTATCGCCCTGGTAAGTGCGATTTCGATGATGTAATCTTCAGTATCGAGATGACGGATTTAAACTTCCTTACCGCATCCTCCTTAGTGATGAAGTTCTTAAACGTGAGTATCACCAAGGCGTTAGCTACTTCATATAAGGTGATCGAGGTCAGGCATATCACCTTGAGCATGCCCACAAGTTTCAGGGCGGTCTCTGTGTACGTCTCTTTAACAAGCCCTGAAACAGTATGGACGCGTCTAGGACAGCTCCAGGGAGCTCACCTGGCAAAGGTGCGCCCTTCCCTCATTTCACGAACTATCCTGACGATGGTCCCATCAGGAAGCTTAGGAGCTGTTTCAACCTCTTTCCTAAGGGCCAAGTGCACTCTGAAGCTCCACTCTCTTAACCTCATCATCAAGGGCACTTCTTACCAATGCACTAATGTTTATCCCCAACTCATCAGCTTTCCTCTTCAGCTCCTCGCTCACTTTGGCGGAAACGGTCGTGAGCTTACCCATGAGTATCCCTGTTGGGTATTACCGTATAATGCTACATAGGTGTTACCACGAGCTTCATTCCGCCTTCCAAGAGGAATCTACTCGAATAAGAGAAAGGCCATTGGGAGGATGCTTTCTGGTCTTATGTATCCGTATTTATTTTAGACCTCCTATTATTAACTAGGTGTGTCTACATGTCTCTTAGACTGGCGATCTCCAGAAGACTTGAAGAAAAGCTGAAACAGGAAAGCGAGAAGGCCGGAGTAAGTGTTGAAGAGATTGCTCTAGAGGCTCTCTGTAAAGGGCTTGGTGAGGACCTTGACCCTTCTGAGAAAGCTGATGTGTATAAAGGGCTTTCCGAGAAATATTTCGCTGAGGCGGATACGTTTCTGGGCAGAGGGGACTATGTGCAGGCTTCGGAGAAGCTGTGGGGTTCGGCTGCACTGATGGTCAAATCCGTAGCTGCGAACAGAGGTATTGCCATCTCATCCCACGGAGATCTTTACAGGTTTGTGAGAGGGCTGGGAGCCGAACAGGGAGACCCAGAACTGAGAAGACTCTTCGCTGTAGCTGGCACGTTGCATCAAAACTTCTATGAAAACTGGTTGGATGGAGAAGTGATAAGGGAATATTCAGAAGACGTAAACCAACTCCTGGCAAAGTTGAGGAAGCTGATTTGACGGAATTTCAGTTTGGATTGGGGTCACGCCATTAACACCTTCTTTCAACAAAGATTAAAGTATTAGTCGCAACTCCTCCACAGGCTCACGCTAGGCCGGATCTTTCGAGCCATAGCTCCATGCAAATATCCGTCCATCCGGCAAGATCGTTCAGTTCACGGACTTTTCCCTGACTTTTTTCACAATGCTCGACTGAGTCCAAGACGCCAGCGATTTTCATAGTCTGGTGATATTGAACGCCTCCAGTCTCTTGAAGTCTTCATCGAAGGTTGCTATGTTGGATATTCCGTTCACGTTGCAGGCAGCTATGCTTGAACAGTCGGCGAAGCTGAATAAGGGCTTCTCTTGCTCTTTAGAGAGCCTCCAAGAGAGATTGAAAAGTTCTTCGTTGATGCGGATCAGTACAGTTGCGTTGAGGAGTTTTTCACCTATCTCAGATACGCGCTCAATTCTTCCGGTTTTAGTGAGCATAACTGTGACGATCTCATCGAAGATATAGTCCGTTATTGCTGGGCTTCCGTACCTGCCTTCTTCTATGACCTCTACTTCCTGAACGGCTCTACAGTGATTCGAGTCAGCCTCGTTAAGGTGGGCAACTATGAAGCTTGAATCCAAAGGAATCATTTTTTTCCTCCATAAAGTATCTCATCAATCTCAATGCTGACTTTGTTGGTACCCTCGCCCCAATTGAAAGGCTTGATTTCTTGAAGTTTGGCCTCCCTTTCTCACTTGTCTGCTCCATCCACGCCTTCATGGCTTGCGTCAAGGCCCGACCGACGTTCAAACCCTCCTCGATAGCCTTTGCCTTAAGCCTCCTATAGATGGCCTCGTCTAGGCCTCTTATTGTTGCATTCACACTTATCACCAAAAGAAAACATGTCACACAAGTATCTAAGGTTAAACCGAACACAGATCACGATCAGCATCGCAAGAAATATATCGACATGTCAAAAACTGTTATACCAGGTGGTTTTGTGTGAATGCAAGGCTCAAGATAGGAATCATAGGTCTAGTACATGACCACGTTTGGGGAATAATAAACGAGTTCAGGGAAATCAAAGATATAGAGATTCCATGCGTCTCGGATCTGAATGAGCCTCTGCTCCTCAAGGCGAAGGAGTCAGGCATAAAGAAGACCTACAAATCCTGTGAAGACATGCTTGCCGAGGAAGAGCTCGACGCCGTGATCGTTTACACAGAGAACAGCCGCCACGCAGAGGTAACTGAACTAGCTGCTGAGAGAGGATTACATGTTATGGTTGAGAAACCCATGGCCGCAAATCTAGAGCAAGCTGAGAGGATGCTTAAGGCTACGAGGAAATCTGGGATCAAGCTGATGGTAAATTACCCAACTGCTTGGTATCCCGTGACTAGGCATGCCTACAAACTAGCGCAAGAAGGATCAATCGGGAGAATCTATCAAGTAAGGTACAGAGCCGCTCATGAAGGACCGAAAGAGATTGGATGTTCCCGATACTTCTACGAGTGGCTATATGACGAAAAACTGAACGGCGCCGGAGCCCTCATGGATTACTGCTGCTACGGAGCCAACCTTTGCCGATGGATCTTAGGAATCCCAGGGAAAGTCGCCGGCATCGGAGGAACCTACGTAAGAGACTACCTCAGAGTGGAAGACAACGCCGTCCTGCTGATGGGGTACAGGAAAGCGATGGGCATCGCTGAGGCTTCATGGTCACAGATTGGAGAAGGTGTACCACCCAGATACACTCTTGTCATGAACGGGAGCGAAGGAGTCATTGCAGCGGGGAAAGAACTGAAAATCTATACACCTGAAAGTAAGAATTGGCAGAAGATAGAACCAGCCTCACCCAAAGAAGGAATGCGGAACGGACCAGAACATTTTGTGACATGCATCCGAGAGGATAAGCCCGTTGAAGACTCGGTTTCACCACTCTACAACAGGGACGCCCAAGCCATACTCGAAGCCGGGATCATCTCGATGCGAGAGGACAGAGCAGTCTACCTTAAGGAGTTAAAGATAACGAGTGGAGTCTAGATTGATCAAAGTTGGCTTGATCGGTTGCGGTCGCATAATGCCAGCTCACCTTCATGGGTACAAAGCTCTGATAGAGAAAAATATAGATGTCCGGATTACGGCTTTGTGCGCAAGAAGAATCGAGGATGCAGAGAGATTCAGACGGCGTGGTGAAGGGCCTCCTCCAAGAGAGCCGATTGGTCCTCCTGGAGACCCCTTAAATGTGCCACACATCTACGTTTACGATTTCCAGACCGATGCTGACGTTGGCGTATTCGACAGCTACGAAGAGATGCTTAAGAAAGCCGATGTCGACGCTGTTGAGATTTACACCTCTGTCTCCTCCCATCACCAGATAGCCCTGGCAAGCTTTGAAGCCGGCAAACATGTCTTAGTTGAGAAGCCGATTGCAGTAACCGTTAAGGCAGCGCGTAAGATGGTTGAGGCAGCAGAGAAGGCTGGTAAAGTGTTAGGCGTCGCTGAGAATGCACATTACTTCTCGGACATAAGGATGGCCAAGTGGGTGATCGATCAAGGCTACATTGGAGACGTACAGATGGTCGTTGCAGGCGGCATAGGCGGATACTGGTCCCCAAAAAAGATCGTGGCTGAGACCGCTTGGCGACATAAAAAGATTCTAGCAGGTGGAGGAGCAACGGTCGACATGGGGGTTCACCTATTCCATATTCTGCGCTACCTCTGTGGGGAGGTCGATGAGGTATCAAGTCTAGTTAAGACCCTTGAGAAGGAAAGGACCACCTTGGATGAGACCGAAAGAGTCATCGAGAGAGTTGAAAGCGAAGTCGACGACACCTTCTTCAGCCTAATAAAATTCAAAAGCAATCCTGTCGGAGAAGTCTTTTTCTCTTGGGCAGGCCATGGCGAACCAGTTTCAATCCCCAGAACAATCTACGGCAGCAAGGGATGCTTAAAGGGTGACACATTGATACTTGATGACGGAACGAGAACGGGTATAAAGACCTTCTTCGAAGAAAAGTCCAGCAAAGAGATTAGAGAAAAATTCTTCCCCTATGGGCTACGTGATCCTATGGCTTTGGAGACACTTGAGTTCTTGAGGGCAGCACGAGATGGACGAGAGATGGAGACGAGCGGACGAGAAGGACTGCGAGATCTCGCGGCTTCCTATGCCATGATTGAGTCGTCCTTAATGAATAGACCTGTAAAGGTTGATGATATCGAATCCGGGAAAACGGGACATTACGAAGAAGAGATTAACGAGCACTATCATGTATGAGACTCTGAAGACTTAACAAGAGAGAGATGGTTAGATGCAATTATCTGAGTTTGCGGACCTACCAGTTATAGACTGCCACGTTCACTTTGGCAACTTTGGTCTCGGCGGAACTCAAGCGTTCGTCGAACTGAAAATACTGAGCGAATTCATAACCAAGGTTATTCAGAAGGGCAGGCTCAGCCAGATGTACATCACCGGCAACGAAACTGGGCTCTATCTAAAGGCTAAATATCCCGACTTATTCTATGCTGGCGGATTTGCACCTTGGTCAGGTGAGACTGGGAAACTGCCTAAGGTTGACTGGCGGAGCTACATAGACTCTCTCATTAATGTGGGGTTTGACGGAATCGGCGAGATGGGCTCAAAGCCAGTTCCAAGAAAAAAGCATGTCCCCCTGGATAGTGACTACTATAAGGGTTTCTGGGAATCTTGCGAATCGTCCGGCTTACCTGTCCTATGTCATATCGCTGACCCCGAGGAGTTCTGGGACGAGAAACTGGCTCCAGACTGGGCGAAGAAGCAAGGCTGGGTCTACTATCTTGGAGACTATCCCTCAAAGCAAGAGCTTTACAAGGAGATGGAGAATGTTCTCAACTCACACCCCAACCTGAAGGTTGTCCTCTGCCACTTCCACTTCATGTCCGGAGACCTTGAAAGAGCCTCGGAATTTCTCACACGTTACAGGAATGCCAACTTCGACCTCACACTTGGAATTGAACTCATGTATAATATCTCACGGAGGAGAGATGATTGGAGAGGATTCTTCATCAGACACCAAGACCAGATATTCTTCGGAACAGACATCGCGACATGGCAGACGATTCAGGAGTCAATTGACCGCATATGGCTCATTAGGAACTTCCTAGAATCAGACGTAGAATTCTTCACGCCGCCGACCGCTGACAAACTCTTGACAAGATACAAGGAGCCTTATATTGGGCTGAAACTGCCAACAAGTGTCTTAAAGAAGATATATGCCGAGAACTTTCAGAGGCTGTGGGGAAAAGAGCCTAGGAAGATTGACCTAAAAGCAGCCATAGATATGTGTGAAAAGAAAAACGAAAAGACCATAGCTAACGCCTTACTAAGGTTAGCTTCATGACTAAAGATATTTGACACATAATAATATTTCTAATATGCTCTGGCGAAGTAGACGACTTCTTTTGCCTCTTCAAGGCAGTATATACATTTTGAAAATGGTTTTTCCTTCTCGAAAGGTACCAGCCTTATTGTCGCTCCAGTTTCCTCTTTAACCTTTTCTTCACATACAGAGTTGGAACACCAAGAGGCTCTAATTAATCCTCCTTTCTCTTTCAAGACTTCTTTGAATTCATCGTAAGTTCTCACTGTTGTAGTTTTTTCTTCCAGGAATTTCCTTGCTTTGTCGAAGAGGTTGTTCTGGATGTCTCCAAGAAGCTCTATTGCAGTATCCACTATTTTCTCTTCCTTCACGATAATTTTTTCGAAAGTGTCTCGTCTCGCTAATGTCACTTGCCTTTGCTTTATATCTCTTGGACCAATTTCTATCCGCAGTGGCACACCTTTCAGTTCCCATTCATTGAATTTCCAGCCCGGAGTATACTCTGCCCTGTCATCAAGAACGACTGCTATCCCCGTCTTCTCCAAATCTTCAGAGATTTCATTAGCCTTTGCTAATATCAAACTTGAGTCAGCATCCTCGTATATTATCGGAACAATCACAATCTGTGTCGGAGCTATTTTCGGAGGCCACACCAATCCCCTATCATCACCGTGAACCATGACAACCGCACCTATCAGCCGCGTGGATATGCCCCAAGATGTTTGCCAAACATAACGTTCCCTTCCGTCTTCTCCGATGAATTTAATGTCGAAGACCTTTGAGAAATTTTGACCCAGATTATGCGACGTCCCCATTTGCAGTACTTTTCCATCAGGCATAGCTGCTTCGAGAGCCATCGTGTAGAGGGCTCCTGCAAATTTTTCATTCTCCGTTTTCTTTCCGGCAAGCACTGGAATCGCCAGATATCTCTCCATCAGATCTTTGTATGCGTTTAAGATCTCCATTGCTTCATGGTCTGCCTCTTGTTTCGTCTTATGGGCGGTGTGTCCTTCTTGCCAGAGGAATTCTCTCGTCCTTAGGAAGAGTCTGGTTGCCTTTGTTTCCCACCTTACGACGCTACACCATTGATTCAGCTTTATCGGCAAGTCTCTCCAGCTTCTGATCCACTTTGCAAATGTTGCGTAAATTATTGTTTCGGATGTTGGTCTTACGGCGAGTTTTTCCTCTAATGGGCTGTCTCCACCAACTGTGATCCATGCAACTTCTGGAACAAATCCTGCAAAATGTTCAGCTTCTTTCTTCAAAAAACTTTCCGGTATGAAGAGAGGAAAGTATACGTTTCTGTGTCCTGTCTCTTTTATTTTCTTGTTGAATATTTCTTGGATTTTCTCCCAAATGGCATATGAATCCTCTCGGAAGATCATACAGCCCTTTATTGGAGCGTAGTCTGCTAGTCCTGACCTTAGAATGACTTGCGTGTACCATTCCGAGAAGTCTTCCTCTTTTTTAACAGTAACTCCGATATCCGACATTTCTATCTCTCCTTTTGTTTCCTATTGACTGAATGTAATTCCAGGGCAGAATTAATCTTAATGTCAACTAAGTGTAACAAGAATTTAGCAGCGTGGAACACAATCGCCCAATTCAACCACTTTCCGTCAAAATGCGAAAAGAAACTAATAAACATTTTCTTTTTGGTTCTGGTAACTATGACGAGGGCTTAGTCTTGCCGCAGCAGATAGCTCAAGTTGTTATGATGCCGATCCCATATGAGGAGACAGATGCGGGGAAGTAAAGGAGTATTCAAAGTCATAGTGTTAAGTCTTCAGTTGATTAAATTCTGTTTTTGGCTTTCTCTTCCTAAACAGAATGTGTCTCTTAAAAGTGCGTAAGACCCAATCAGTTACGAAACCAAGAATGAATGATTTCAATACTATGGTGAAAAATGAAAGCATCATGAGAGGACTCCGAGGCAACTCAAATAAGGCATAGCTAAATATCGTATGGAGAGCAATCCAAGGATCTTGAAAATACCATGAATACTCAGAGGTGGGTGGAAATGACTCAATTGTAAAGTAGACAACTGAAGTGGCATAGATGCAGAAATAGATAGCTGCAAAAACGGAAACTCTAACCCACCGTATCTTATCCAGGTGTCTCACTCTTCCCACTTGTTAATCAGACAATTTCTTTCTTCCAAGCAATTCTAGACTTAACCCAGCAACCGCGAGCGGAATTCCCAGAATAGTGCCCACATTAGCTGCTATTTGTACGGCTCTCATAAGCTTCGCTTCTCCAACAATCAGATATCCTGAGTCTAAGCACTGCAAAAGAAAATGCCATGACGTGAAGATCAGAATGGATAGAGCCGAGCCGAAACCAATGGGAATACCATCCATCAACTTTCTCATTTTGGCACCTCACTTCTCTAACCCATATCTAACAAAAATGAAATTCTCCCTATTATTTAACAGTACCATAGAACCCAAAAGAACTGATAATCCCTGAAGTAGGCCATATCCTAAAACATGAACGTGAAAAATATGATATGATAAGATCTGTCCATAGCCCTTTTTATCAGCATTATTTGAATCTGGAACCATAAAATATGTCTGCTCGCTAGCCGTTTTTTAATTGAGAAAAGATTAATAATTTCATCCGACTAAACCTTGACGGTTGCGAAACATGATGATAATAGATGGCCATTCACATATGTATCAAACGTTTGCGGCTTCGAATAAACTCAAGAAAAGTGTTAAGGAAATTGAGGGCTTTAACATTAATCTACTATTAAAGCGACTTGACGAGATCGGGGTCTCTCAATTCCAGACAATGCCTCAGGAGATGACTCGCATACAGGGGCAGTGGCTAGGTTCAAATGAACTTTCAGCAGACCTACAGCAATCCGCGCCTACACGAGTAATAGCGTTTGCTGCAGCTGAACCTTTAGATAAGCAGGGTGTTTTTAACAGGACAAGGCTGAAGGAGGTAGAGAAGGCAATAGTTAAGAGGGGTTTAAAAGGATTGCTACTAACCCCACCCTACGGCCACTACTATTCAAATGATAAACAAGTGTATGCGTTTTATGAGAAGGCAGTTGAACTGGACATACCGATCTATTTCCATCACTCTCACATGTTTGGTTCCCCAAAGAACTGCCCTTTGAAATATGCCCGAATATGGCTTCTAGACGACTTAACTATTGATTTCCCTGAACTCAGATTTAACGTAGAACATATGGGTTACCCGTGGACGGAAGAACTTCTTGCGATCATGACTCGCTCCTCAAATGTCTATACAGATATCGCCATGTTCATTGATCCATATGGAAGTACAGCCAGAGGCAGACGGCTTTTGTTGGCTAGAAACCTCGACATGGCCAGAGAGTATGGCGTTCTTGACCGGGTACTTTACGGGTCAGACTACGTTGGTGAGAACATCGATGAATACATCAATTTGCTGCAGCGAGAGATTACGTACATAAAACAAGGGTTAAACACTGACATGGAGAAACTTGGATATCCCCCATTTACCCAACAGGAAATGGAGGGCTTGCTTTCAAAGAATGTATTAAAACTGTGGAAATTAGAGTGAAACCTAACCATAAGTGCCTTCAACAACCTTTTGATTACGTCACCAAAAAAGGCCTTTCAGTTTCTTCTCTAATTATGTTTGGCGCCTTGTACATCGCTGTAGAAGAGAAGTCGAAGAACTATTATTTAATATGCAATGGCGAGTCTGAAAAAGTTGTATATCCGGTGAGAGCATACTAGATCCAGAACGGGTGCTCATAATCTTCGGCTTATTTTTTAATCTATTCTTATTATGAGAGGCTGATATGAGGTAACTAATACTTAAACAGGAAACCAGGATTTAACACGTGAAACCCGTCCTCCTAAAGCAGAGAGAAGAAGGAAAGTGTTAACAAAGGTTAAGAAAAAGGTTCAATCATGGTGGATAGTATACTATTTGAGGCAAAGTTAGCATTCAAAGCTGGATTGAACCCTAACCAGATTAGCGCTTTAGGTATACTGTTCGCCGTGGTTTGCAGTTTCTCATACTGGTTGGGAGGGCTCTTATCTCCAGTAGCATCTCTTCGGCAGACTTTCATATCATTAGCTCCTATTTTTCTCCTGATCTCAGGCTTCTGTGACGCTCTTGACGGGACCTTGGCGAGATTATATATTGAAACCACAACATTTGGCGGATTTCTTGATTCCTTGCTAAACTATTAAACATTTTCTTTTGGTTCTGGATCTTTGACGATGACTTTGTCTTGCCGCAGCAGACAGCTCAAGTTGTTACGATGCCGATTCTATATGAGAAGACAGATGTTGCGGGAAAAGCAGTATTCAAAACAGGTTAATGAAAAGATAAAAGATCCGGTCTGGGTCTACATAGACGACGATGGGAAGACACAGCTTGGAGAGAAAATCTGCCGTTCGGAGATGCTCAGCATTCCCGCGCATGTCGAGGTCAGTCCAAGAGACCTTAAAGAGAGATTCGTAACATTATCCGAGAGTGACAACCACGAACGGACCAAGGTATCCTTTGACGATTTGATCCTAGGCAATACAAAATCGTTTGAAAAAGTTATGGAATATTTGAGAAGGAACAGTCGCTCCGTTCCCAGGAGCATGATGGCTGAAGCAAACGACACATTATATCTGTAGAATACTATGCGGACCAGAAAGATCTCCAGAATCAGGTAGTGTAGGAAAGCGAGGTGTGCAGGTGGGACCAAGGTCACAAGCCTCGATATGAAAAGGCATACTTTGGGGAGAAGAAGGGCTAAGAGAAGCCTACGTCAAATATGCTGAAATGGTGTTAGAGCCAAAGGTTGCAAGAGAACTTCTTACTCTTCAAAGACAACGACTTTAGCAGTTAGAATAAGAGTCTAGAGATAAATGGAGTGTAGTAGAACCCTTCTTGATTCCAGACATTCAAAAACTTAAGTTTCGGCGCGCGCAGAAACAGATGTAGGAATCATAACTATCTTTCTCATACATTTATGCGCTGATTTTTTTATAGTTCGGTTCAGGATAGGTGAAGCTGTAGTTTCTATGATTGGTGAAAGAAAATGATCACAGAAAAAGTCGTATGGAAGCTGTTAGACGGCTCGAACACTCTTGTAGGTTTCTTCTTTATGGAAGATGGTGAGATGAAACTCGAAGACCTAGAAGGCAACCAGTATAAGGTTACATCTAAAACGACTTTGAGGCAAGCAATTAGGATCATTCTGCATAAACAATCAATGACATGTTAGCATGGAACAAGAAATACCCCAAATCATTATTAAGGGAAATATTTCCTCTCCAGTAATCTCTGACACAAACATACGGTCACCATGTTTACAAATAGGTCTTTCGACGACACTATCTAAGAGATTGATGCAAGGCAATTAATACTTAAGCAAGAAGTTGGGATTTATTGGGGTGAAATCCTTCCTCCTAAAGTAGAGAGAAGAAGAAGATTGTTAACAAAGGTTAAAGAGAAGGTTCAATCGTGGATCCTGTTTGAGGCAAAGTTAGCATTTGAAGCTGGATTGGCCCCTAGCCAGATTAGCGCTTTAGGGATATTGTTCGCTGTGGTTTCCGGTTTCTCATATTGGTTGGCGGGACCCCTATCTCCCATAGCGTCTATTCGGCAGACTTTCATGGTCTTAGCTCCCGTTTTTCTTTTGATCTCAGGTTTCTGCGACGCTCTTGATGGAGCCTTAGCGAGATTATATGGTGAAACCACAACTTTCGGCGGATTCCTTGACTCCCTGCTCGACAGGTATGCCGACTCATCCATCTATCTAGGGCTAGCAGTAGGAGGGCTTTGCGACACATCATGGGGAATCATCGCATTAGTCGGCTCACTGCTTGTAAGTTATGCCAGAGCCAGATCCGAAGCGGCAGGTGTCAAAATGGAGACCGTAGGAATAGCCGAACGAGCTGAACGAATCCTCATGATAGCTTTTGGGAGCTTCGCAGCCCTAATATGGCCTGATGTGCTAAGATGGAGTATAATCCTGCTAGCATTGCTAACAAACTTCACCGTACTTCAACGCACCGCATATTTCCACAAGAAAACCAGATCTTAACCTCAAAAAATGGTATGTACATCGATAAGTTTGACGACTCTCGGTTCGGTTCCCACAATTTAAGTCCTGTTATTCGACGCCTGTAGCGGTTGTTGTACGCCAATTTGTTTTTTGATATCAACATTCTTGAAAAAGCCTTCGTATCGCAAGGCCTGTGAGGCTCCAGACATCCTTCTGCTCGTATCTTCTATTAGTTTGTAAGAAGACTAGAGATTCCCTTTTCGAGGAAGATTTAGTATTTTTGTTGACGGTTACTTCCTCTTCTAAACGTCGTCTTTGGGCACGATTTTGTAGCCTTTCACTTCCTCGGCCTTCATGTACTCCTTAGTAGACTCCACATCATCTTCTAATTCTTCGATCCATGTTGCTCGATCCAATCCGTGAGTTCCATTTCAGGTGCTTTCACTTTGATCTCTTTCACGTTCAAAAAATTCTTGTCAGTTGTGTAGAAGATTTCAGCCCCTTCTAGGATTGATGTGGCAAGTATTATGGAGTCGGCTAGTGCGAGCCAGTTTCCATTTGGAGTTTGGATCGTGGATCGGTATTCCGCTGCTTTCTCCGCTATCTCGTTGTTTACATTGCGTATTCTTGGTTCTAGTTTGGTGACCTCCTGTTTCATTCTTTGTAGTCCTGTGGAGTCTTTGGCTCTCAGGAATGGTGTGTAAAGTTCAGTGAGCTGTATGGAGCTTAGGAGTGGAGTGATCTCGCCTTTGAAGGCTTTGTCAAGGAGTCTTCCGCAGTGTTGGCAGCCAGGGTCTTCGAAGGCTAGGCACAGGAATATGCCTGTGTCGATGAGGCAGAGGGTCAAAGTTCCTCTTGGTCCTCCGTCCTCATCTCTTGTATTAGTTTTGCTGCGTTTATGTTTCCAAGCTTGATTTTTGTCTCTTTGCCTATGCCTCTCATGCTTTCTGAAGGCTTTCTGAGAGGTTTTATGAATGCAAGACGTTCCTTCACCTCAATAAGGACCCTGTCCCCTGGTTCCAATTCTAGTTTGTCTCGCACTTCTTTCGGAATGGTTATCTGACCTTTACTAGACAACTTTGTAATACTCATCCCATCCACCTACCATGAATCCGGTAAAGATCCTATTAAACCTTCGCCTAATGGATGGAGCTTTGGATATTGAGCTTGTACGTTTCGCGGCTTGAAAAAAGTTTCTCAAGGAACCACAGAATCCTATATCTCTCCCTTAATTCACCTAAAGCTGAATGTCTCACCTAAGCTTCAACTTGGAGATTCTGACTGCATGAATAGAGAAAGGCGACAGAGCATTCTACACCATGTTTGTATTCTCGATTACCGAGGATATTCCCCGTATTTTCTTCCTGCTTTGACCATGGCCAAGAAATTCTCGAACTTGGCGGCGCTGGAGTAGCTGTTACTGGAACTGAGTATGAATCCTCCGCCGGGAGCGGCTGCTGATATACACCTTTCCACCTCTTCTGAAACCTCTCTTTCTGTCCCAAGCGAAAGAGTATAGGATAAGTCGATGTTCCCCCATAGGCAAATCCTGTCGCCATATCTGGCTTTAACCTTCCCAATATCCATTCCTGCTGCTGGCTCGATCGACTGGAGACCGTCGATTCCCGTCGCCACCAAGTCTTCGAGAATAGGCTCCAAGTATCCGTCCGTATGTTTGATGACGGGCACGCCGAACTTGTGGAATTCCCTGGTCGGCTCCTCTATGGCTGGGACAAAGACTTCTTTGAAGTGTCTGAGTGAGACTATTGGTCCGCCTCTGTATGCTACGTCGCCAGTCATGCAGATCAGGTCGACACCGGCTTCTATGAGACGTTTTCCAAGTTCAACGTTGTATCTGGTTGTCATGTCCATGAACCTCTTAGCCCAAGCAAAGTTCCTGAAGAGGTCTATATTGTAGCCATCTATGCCCCTGCCCAAGTACGGCATTTTGGGTCCCGGAAGAACGCCGACTAGGGCTTTCTCGCCCTTGAACCGTTTCACGAGAATTTCGGCTTCGTCTGTAACGCCCGGAGCGTGAGGATCAGGAACATCTAGGTCATTGATCTCGCGGATATGTCTTAATGCTGGACCCACATACCAGTCTATACCGTCTCTGAAACGATATTTTGCACCCCACTCATCAACCCATGTCTCGTCGTCTATCCACCTTTTCTTTGGTCCTCCTGTAGGAGGCGAAGGAATTACTGGAACCAAGTCTAAGTCCAGCTTCTCAATGAATAAGCTGAGGATCTCAACATTTGTCTTTATTGCAGCTGTCCTCTTGTCTATATTGGAAGAGGGAACGCTGTTGATCGGTTTTCCGAGAACTTCTGCAACTTTTCTAACGTCGTAGGCTTGTTCTCCGATTGGAATTTCGTCGGGCTCTTCTAGGTTTAGGGCTGTTAACACTCTGTCCACGGGTTTCATCTTTGTCGTCGCCTTCTCTCTCGATCTGAACTTGGAAACGATCACTCCTTGGAGTCTAATGCTCGATGCTTTGCTTATTCTCTGAAGGTCTCAAAGAGCTCCGCCTCGTGCGATCCTAGCTCACACTAAAGTGCATATGTTCCAGGAGATTCGTGACCTCGTAGTACTTCCACGATGCAAAGGCAATCGTACCAAACTTCGTTAGATCGGGTAAACCATCTTCGTCCATCATCTCTTCATCTATATGGATTGCCAAAGTGTCACCAGCGAAAACGTCACGATCCATGTATGCTAGATGTATCACGTCTCGGACTTTACATTCTATGTTTACTGGGCATTCCTTTATGATTGGGGGTCGAACATGCTTGGCCGGTAGAACCGTTAGGCCTGTCGCCTCAAATTTGTTTATTTCTCGCCCGGAGACGGACCCGCAATAGTCGACTGCTCTCAAGATTTCTTTTCTAGGCAGATTGACTACAAACTCTTTCGTCGCGTGTATAAGTTCATTCGTGTAGGTGGCCCTTCTGAAACCTACAGCAATGATTAATGGACGAAGCGAGATCATAAACACTTCGCCGGCTGTTGCCACGTTCGGTTTACCAGTAACGTCGACGGATGTTATCAGAGCTGCCGGCGTTGGAAATATCACACGGTAAG
>Ga0315310_10001407_pt1 | contig 15211 bp, 20 predicted proteins | sample TDP5_MG_FD_203630 | JGI IMG/M metagenome (GOLD analysis project Ga0315310, IMG submission 203630) | Freshwater sediment microbial communities from Lake Towuti, South Sulawesi, Indonesia - TDP5 | ecosystem: Environmental > Aquatic > Freshwater > Lake > Sediment | place: Indonesia: South Sulawesi... | reverse complement strand
ACTAACGATCTTAACACTAATCTATGCGACGAGAGAAGCGAATGAAGTTGTGAGAATTGAGGGTTGAGCCTTAGGTGTATATGTGTGTGCATAGGTCTACTAGGCCCTCTATTTGGATCCAAATATGTTTTGGGTCGCTGGGTTTATGTTGAATGAGGCTGATACTCGGGTTAAGCTTATTGATTCCGAGTTCTAGTAAGTTGTTATCTATGCCAAAGAATCTCCTCAGTCTCTCTTGGAAGCTAAATCAAGAATAACATGCTCAGCTCTGAATAAGAAAATCGAAAGAATGGGCTACACTAACAAAACTAAATCTTCCTTTTTAATTTTGGTATCCTTATCCTAATTTGTTGTGCCAATTCTTCAACGTAGAAAGATAATCATAACTAGGACCGCAAATGAGAGAAGGATAAGTTGACATAAATAGATTTTGCTTAAAATGATAAGCGACAACAGAAAAATAATCGAAGGATGGAAATGATTTGGATAGAAAAACATTTGGCAAGAAACTGATTGAGGATTATTTTGAATCTCTTCAGCAAAGGCATCAGCAACCTTCTGAAAGAGCAGCTGAAATTTCAGAAGTTATAACTGCTTTAGAAGTAAGAGGTTTTGCTTTGGAAGAGCATAGAGATGTTATAAGAAGGGAATTCTTGGGTTCAGTTCAACGCTATCTATTTGGATTTTACGAAGATGCTATATACCATTCTTGTTTTGCTGTAGAATTAGCTTTCCTGCACCTTCTAGAAGAAAATCTTGATATCCAAAGGAAGACCCAGATACACGATAAGATGAACCGGCCACTAAATGAAGAAAATGTTAAGAAGAACTACGCTAAAGCAGTAATTGGGAGTATGACGGAGGATAAGATGGTTTATGTTAGTAAACAATTGGCGGCAGAGAAAATTCTTGTTGAGGAGTTTGAAAAACAAAAAATCCGTATTAGGACAAGCTTTGATTTTGGGTTTAGGCAAATTATAAGAGAATGTAAAGGAAAAGATCTAATAGACAAAACAACATACGATCTGGCAAACAAGCTAAATGATATAAGAGATACCCACCTTCATCCTCAAAACTTCATTTCTGCTCTAATTTTGCAATACAAGAAGTTCTTAAACGTACCAAAGCTTGTCCAACGGACTTTTTACCGCTTCTTTCCTGGATCGGAGGTTGTTGTTACAATGCCAGACTATAGCTGGGCTGCGAAAGATGCGTAAGAAAAGATGTTGAAAAGCAAGTAGAAGAGATCTTCTCTGAGATTAATGAAGATATTAGGAAAATGCGAATTTCCAGACTTTGGGGGATGATCACACCCGATTATTATTTCAGAAAAAGATCTCTACAATCGTTGGATCTTTCATTTCAAGTGTTAAGAAAAATAGGCTTGTATTAACAACATTTTTTGTGGGGCGAATACGCAGATCGCATTAAATCGTAAAAGATGGGCAAGATTCGCATTTTCACGTTATCAGAGTTGCTTCTTTGACGCCTTTGAAATGGATGTCTCCTGTAAGAACCTTTGAGCCGGTCTTTCTTGCGGTGGCTAAGACGTAGGCGTCAGCCAGACCGAAATCCCTCCGAGTCTTCCGCATCGCAGCGTGTAATATGCCAGTCTCTTTTGATAATTCTTCGTCGACATCTACAACATCTGAATTGCTTGTTAGAACCTCGTAAGCAATTTTAAAATCTCGCCCCTCCCTAGCAGTCTTGCTTATAACCTCTGCAACAGTCACTGCACACGTATAAATCTCGTTTTTCTCCTCTTCCAAAACAGATTTAACTTTTTCGCCAGCTTCGCTTCCGATTAAGTATTCTATCCAAGCGTAGGCGTCTATGACGTACTTTTCATTCATGAGCCTTCAGCTCGTCCTCAATAGTGAAGCGACTCATGCCCTTGAAGACACCGAATCCATCTTTCCCAACTTTCTTTATTGTTATCTCTAAAATTTCACCCTTCTTAATCTTCTTACTTTCCACAAGTTCTTTTGGCAACGTAACCACCAATGACCCGCCCACTTTCCGAGTTCTAACCAAGCTCATAGTATCACGAATGTTATATAAAATAATATTAAAGTTATATTTAAACTTAATTCTACACGTCAAAAGTAAGCTATTTTCTTCTCATCTTTCTTGAATCCATACAAATCCAAATAATCGGTTTGCAAATCCTCCAAAGTCGCTCATAAAAAGGGTTAATTGATCTATTTTGAATTGGAGTTTAGTTTACTATTCAGCTGAATTCAAATAGTTTGACATAATAATGTCTTAGATTACCAGAGAAGCATTTTGTGATGTCTTTTCTGGATTATGCGTGCAGCTACAGGAATTCTATTCTCGATTAAGTTTCCAACTGCTTTTAGACGTTCTGAGGAAGGTGGAGCGTTCGGCTCTATGACTCGTGAAATTTCATCATCATCTGTTGTGATGCTTAACGCTACCATGGACTGCGTCTTCTTTAACAAGTCTACATCTCTAACAACAAGATTTGACTTCGTGATTATCTGGATTCGGCAGTTCTGCCTCGATAAAATTTCTAGACATTTCCTCGTTAAACCGGTTTCTGCTTCTAAAACTGGATAAGGGTCAGAAGAGTTAGATATAGAGATTATTTCGCCTCTTAGGTTAACTGCTTCCCTTCGCAATCTTGAAATCAAATCTTTCTTCGGCCTACAATCAAGAAACCGTGGAATATAGCTTGAAGCATAGCAATAAATGCAACGATGATCGCATCCTGTGTAAGGGTTAAAGGTCAACTTAGTTGGACACGTACAAATCTTCGAACGCCAAGGGTCGAACTCCGAAATCAGCATTCTGATTTCACTATCATTAAGAAGCCCAGTCCTCAAACAAAAACAATTTGCTTTATCGTCTCTTTAATTTTTTTCCTAGGCTTTATTTCCACTATACACAATTTATGAAAGAATATCTTTATCCTAGTTTTACGATTTGATAAGTTTGTAAATGGCTTAATAGTGTCGATGCGTAATGGTGGAAACAGAAACAGATATTGCGATAGTAGGTGCGGGACCAGCTGGGCTTATTGCAGCTAGAGAGGCTGCTAAAAGAGGAGCTGACGTGACAGTCCTCGAAGAACACGGAGAGATAGGAAACCCCTGTCACTGCGCCGGTTTACTGAGCCTTAAAGGATTAACGGAGATCCATGTACCTTTAGATAAAAGTTTCATTCAAAATAAAGTCAAAGGCGCACGCTTCTTTTCGCCATCAATGCTATCCTTCGCTGTTGAGAGAGATGAGCCTGTTGCCTGCGTTGTGAACCGGGAATTCTTCGACAAGTTTTTAGCTAGACAAGCGACGCAAGCTGGGGCTGACCTGAGGCTAAACTCAAAGGTTAAGAGCATTAAGCGGCTCGATGGAAAGATCCTCCTCATTGGCGATTTTGGGACGATGAAAGCCGACATCATTGTGGACGCTGAAGGCGTATCTTCACATCTTGTTAAAGAAGTAGGTCTGCAGCCTTTACCGGCTAAACATCTATTGCCAGCGTTGCAGCACGACTTGACGGGGGTGGACGTTGATCCGAACTACGTTGAAGTTCATATCGGTAGAAAAATGGCACCGCGATTCTTCGCTTGGGTTATCCCTCCGGACGAGAACTCGGCAAGAGTAGGTTTAGCATGTGAAGGAGATAATCCTCATGAGAAACTTGAAAGTTTCATTAAGCATCGATTTAATGAAGGAAACAATTTAACCCGAGTTTTTACTCGTTCAGGGCTTATAGTCGCGTGTGGTCCCATATCTAGAAGTTTCAATGACAATTTCATTGCTGTTGGCGATGTGGCTGGTCAAACGAAGCCCACAACCGGGGGCGGAGTTATCTGGGGAGGCGTCTGTGCCATGATTGCGGGCAGAGTGGTTGCTGAGGCTGTGGAAGCCGGAAATTCCACCCAAAGTTTCTTGAAGAAATACGAGATTTTATGGCGTAAAAAGATTTGGAAAGAAATCAGGTTAACTCTTCTCGCGAGAAAGATTGCTGACAGACTCTCCGATAAAACAGTCGATAAAATATTTAAGAGCATAATAGAGTCAAACCTTCAAAAAGAGTTGTCTCTCGAAGGCGACATGGACTTCCAAGCTGGAACGATTCTAAGAGTTGCCGCAAGTAAAGACATCCTAAAAATTCTACTCTCATCCGTAAGTGATCTGGTGGGATACTTGAAATAGTAGCATACTTATAAAGAAGTAGCGATTATCTTGAAACCTGTTTGGAGTGTCTCACGTTGAGCGAAAGCATCTCGATGCCGACATGTACTTCATGCCACAAGATAATAGCGCCCGGAGCTGAGGCTACAAGGTTCCTGTGCCCGAATTGTGGCGAGATGACAATCCGGCGCTGTTCTAAATGTCGAGAATTCGGCAGATCCTACAGATGCCCAAAATGCAGCTTTACGGGTCCCTAGGGGAATTTAGGGGACCTTATTTCCGTTTTCGGAACAGCATAACATCTTCGTAGGTACATACATATTCAAAGCCAGCCTCTATCATTTTACTCGCTTCCTCTATGGTTTTAGCCGTTGCTGAATGGTACTCGTCTCCTTCAAACTGGACAAGCTGCGTGTAAATCAATGTCGTCTTAATGTCTCTATGTCCAAGCACCTTCATGACATAGAGTATATCCTTTGTGCGGTGATACTCCATTGTCGCTTTCCAGTGTCTGAACGTATGGAAAGATATTCTTTTAAGCCTTGGATTCTGAAGTTTGAAAGCCATCTTCAAGCGATACTTTCTGAAGATTCTTCCGTAGTTTCTAGGGTTTTGTCCTCCAAAGATTAAGTCGCCTTGTTTCAGTATTGTGTTCAGCATAGCCATCAAGGTTGAGCTGATTTTGAACATTCTTGGCTGCCCGTATTTTTCAGGCTGGTTCAACGTTATAGCTTCATTCCTGAAGTCTACCTCAATCCATTTTAAACGCAGAGCTTCACCGCATCTCATCCCCGTCTCTTTGAGCAGTTGAAGGAAGGCTGCCATCTTCTTATTTGCGCCGCTAATCAATTGGTCAAGTTCAGATTCGAGAGGTATGAACGGCAATTTCTGGACATGTTTGCATTTAGGCGATGTCCATGTGCCACCGTGAACCTCCAGAAACTTACTGTACGAATGAATGGCTAACATTTTGGTGTTGTCGCTCCATTGTTTTTCTGCAATAGCCTTCTTAACGCTCTCTGGGTCAGAAAGGTCTGCTCCATGCTTGAATAGTTGTTCAAGGTAGTGATGATAGGTTTCAATGGACAGTTCTTTTAGTCCCTGCTTTCTCAACTCCCATAGGAACTTTATGAGTTTGCCCTTAGTGTCCTCTGTCGCCTCCCGCAAGGCTACTTCCTGTCGGGTTTCCACTTCGACCAAGTTTTTCATCTCGCCTTCCGAGACGCATACTCGGCGATCACTATTATAGAGAGGAAACGTATTTAAGTCTTTCTCTACAGTAGTAATCTGTGATGGACCTTGAGAAGCTACATCTTTACAGCTCGAGAAAGGGAAGTAATCCGAGCCTTCCTTGAGGGAAAGATCGGCGCTGGAGACCCCTTGATCAGCCAGATCCGTTGGAGAATGAAGAACTTTAAAGGACTGGCTGAAGACATCGACCTTTACCTGAGGTTGTGTAGTTGTTTCACTAAACCTGAACCCGCAACCTCTACATAGGAGCCTTTGAACTGAACCCGTACTTGTCTTTCTAATCCCGTCCTTCCATGTCTTGCTTGATCCACACTCGGGGCATATAAGGGGCTGATCCGACTTCCCCTGTTTTTCAACCCGCTTTTTCGAGTATGCGTGTTTCATGCGGAAGCCAGCCTCTCCCCCGCCTCAGCTATTCCCCCCTCTTCAGGTGGTTCTTCGCCTCGAGCTGGAGGTTGGCCTCGCAACTTCGCATTCTCTTGGTCGTTGTTAGCCATTGCGCGTGCGAACAAAACGTCTTCAGCCATGCTTTGGATGGTGTATCCTAAATGTTGTTCCTCTGTTGGGGGGCTTGTGGCTATTTTCTTCAGTTCTTCGGAGCTCAGCTTCTCTATGGCCTTTCTGCAAATTTCCTCCCCAGCTTTTAAGGTATCGTCGTCCTTGAATAGGGCGTTTGACTCACACTTCCTCCTCCCGTATTTGCTGATGTAGGCGTGATCGCGTGACTCCCTCCCTGAACTCGTCCGGAGGTTCTCTATCCACGTGAGGTTGTACCTGTCGATGTCACTCTTGTTCAGCCCAAACCTATCGATTATCAGTTCATGTGGGCTCCAGCCCGTTCCTTCCTCGCAGTCTCTGAGGTTCTTCTTGAACCTGTCCGTTATCTTGAGGCCGGCTGGGTCGTGGTCATAGAACAGGAGTAGCGCGGGAGTTAAGCCGTTGGCCTCAGCCTTCTGGGAGAGGGCTGCGATGTGGGCCCTCAGCAGAATCGGGGCCCATCACTTCGAGTTGACTATGGGGACGTGGTATTCGTCGCAGATTGGCTTGAACAGGTTTAGGATGTCTCCCTTTTCAACACACATCATGAGGTAGTATTCTTCACCAGTCCAATAGTCAGTGGTGTACGAGGGCAGATTGCCAAGCATCTCCTCGACATCTTTCCTTAACTGTTCGAGGAGGACGCTTGGTTCTGAGGCCACGTGAATGCCCATGAACCGCCTCGTGATGTCCTGGTCCTCAGCCACGAAGTTGATTGGCAGGAGCCCAATCTTCCTGCAGTCGTTGATGACCTTCTGACAAGCGTCAAACTCCCCTTTATGGATCTTCCCAAGCCCCTCCAGCAGATAGCACCATCCCCTAGACGAATACTTGACGCGTTTGGTTCTCTGGGAATCTATTGCCAATATTTCGTTTGCGAAGTCCTTAAGCCTCTCCTCATAAGTGTCGTTTCCAAGCTTGCCGTGTGGAACCCATGACAACGGCTTCGGCGGTGGTGGAGGATGATAAGCTCTTAGAGTCTTGGGTATGGGCAAAACCTTATCGAAGGCCTTCTCCATAAGGGAGCTTATACTCTCGCTTTGCCTATTCACCTAGACCACTCTTCCCATAGTTCAGCCATTTCAAAACTGGGCACGCAAGGTGAACCACAACCGTAACTGGAGTTTCGTTGGTGATTCCCACTCTGCCTAATCGGTATGGAACGTTGAAGATTCTTGAGAAGATGTCCTCCATGGAAGCCATGAAGTTGACACACTGGTAAACCTTGAGCCCTTCCCCGTCTTGCTTCCTGTCAAAAACGGCGAGTTCTATCAAATATGGGAACTCAACGTGGTCCGAGTTGCTGCAGCTTTCGCCCGGGTGATATGGCTCTGGGCACTCCACACGGATAGCTGGCATAGTAACATACCTTAGCCTCTGCCAACCGTGCTGTTCACGTAGCTTCTCAAAGGAGTCCTCGCCTATGCACCCCAAGACAGACTTGATGCTTCTCCTGTCAATCGGCTTCGACTTCGCCTTCATCACTTTGAACAGCATCGACGCTATCTCCATGGAAAGGTCTTTGATAGGCGTGGCGGGGAAAAACTGCAAACAGCCGCTTGCTCCAGAATCATGATTTACGGCTACGCTCAAATCTTGTAGAATTTCCCTTATGACCTTTTTGGAGGTGAACCCTCTAAAGAGGGAGATGAGCTCCTTTAGCTTTGTGTTAGGCGTGGCTCTAATGAAGTCTTTGTATAGAGATAGGAACTGCTTGCCGGTGTACCATAGAACCGATGTTTCTTTCCCGATGGCTTTGCCGCCTTCAGCTGAGCCGAATGACCCCTTTTCTCCGAAAATATTGTACGTTATCTTCCGAGATGGGTTAACCATGCTTGTGGCGAAGATAAGGTCCTTCAGAACCGAAGGTCTAGACGGATGCCGTTCTTCCCGCACGTCGAACTTGGGGAATTTCACGATGAACGTGGTGAGCCCGTTGTCTTTCTTCTTTGCGGTCACAATCTTCGACCTAATAACTTCCCTGACCTTGTCCGGCTTCAAAGCAATCGTGTATTGACGGTTACCGGTCTCTACTACGATGCTAAGAGGATTAAATCCCTCAGAGTCAGCAAGCGCATAGGAGTAGCCGAAGATGCACTTTAATGCGTTTCCGAGGTAGCCCCTGCTGACCATTAGGAAGCCCCTCTTGGATGAAGCTTTGTTCTCGAAGTCAAGTATCAGCCTCAACTCTTTCTCAGTTAGTTTCTTGCCACCGTTGTCGCTAACCGTCAGCTTATAGAACTCGCCCTCGGTTTGCACGCTAACGTCGATTTCGGACGCATCCTCCTTGTCTAATGCATTGCACAGCATCTCGGCCAACGCGAACTTTAAGACTTCTTGTGGAGTTACGCCGGTCCTCTTCCTAAGCTCCTCAAGAACTACAAAGTCGAGTCCAAGGGTTGTGCCAGGTCGAATTATGTCGCTGATCTGAGCTTCTCCCTCTTTCATCTCATTAACTTCTCTCATCTTTTTGCAACAACTTAATTAGCATGTAAAGTAGAGCCTCTATTGCCCTCTGCCTCTGGGCTACAGTCATGGAACCTTGCTCTATTACCTCAAGCTTTTTTATAAGGCCAGGTATTCCCAAATAACTCTGCATTTTCGGGATGGACAGTTTAAGCTCAAGAACCGACTTCTCTGGAGTGTCGTCCCTACATATCACTACACCCCAATCCGTCTCAATATAGAAATCCTTAGGAAGAAACCTAGGTTCACCCGGCTTAACTCCACCCTCAACCACTGAAACATTCAGTTGCGCGTGATCTACCACAACCTTAGCGTTCTCCCAACTCCAACCCAACGAGGAAAGTTCCTCAACCAGCCACTGACGCCAACCACTAGAATGGGGCCAAATAACCAAATGTCCATTTGGATGAATTTGAACGCTACAGGAGTCCCCCATGCGGTTAAAACCAATCTGTCGCATTCCAGTCCTCTCATTGACCATCTGAGCCTCAAGGGAAGCCAGCCAGCTTTGAGGAACCCACCACTCGTAGAAGACCTTACCATGACCAAAAATACGACCATATCCCCGACATTGAACCTTACCCTGCTTCCGTGCTTCTGAGAGCACCTTCCACACATAGTTAGGGGTAGTTTTCAGCTTCTCAGCAACTTCAAAGGCGGTCATTTGGGGGCTATTTAGGTTGTATTCTAATACCAGTTGCCTCTTGGTCTGAACCTTACCTTGTGTCGTAGGTGAGGTCTTACTACTTGTCGATTTGGGGAAGAGCTTATCCTTCACTGAAGCCTCATCAAAACAGGGGCTGGGGATAGATGAGCCCTTAGATTGCTTAAGTGCAGGCGCTCTGGGTTTATGCGCGATCGCTACCTTCATAGACTTCATTTCCTCTTCCAGTGGAGTTCAAGCGCAGCCTCTGGTTTCATCTCGAGCTTTCCGTCGTAAAGTATTCTGAGGTAAAAGCCATCATTCAAGTCGATTTGAAGCTCTCGAGTCACGGCTTCAACCCACTGTCGAGGAACGTTAACAAGGTACTCGTAGGAGTTACCTCGCGACGTCTTTACTTTTCGGATTTTTCTTAGCGTCTCGTAGATTCTCGGCAAGTCATTCATCCACTCACATGTGAAAACACATGTATTTATAAGGCTGTTCCACAGATTATCGAATTGTGGAAGATCTTGAGAGTCAGAAGCGGGGGGCCAAAAGGCTCAAGCACTAAGAGGCAGGAAGACTCGTTGACCCCTACCCAGTTAAAGTTTCTAAGAATCGTAATGGAAAATGAACGAATTACTAAGTATGATTTCATAAAGAACCATGATATTCCTGAATCAACTGCTAATAAGTTACTGAATGAACTTGAAGACTGGGGATATTTGCAGTCAAAGATGGAAGATGGCAAACGATACTTTAGAATATCTGTAAGAAGCAAGAACTTGGAATTGGATAGGTATTTCTTTCCAGAGCCGAATTGTTCTTACAAACTTGGTGTCGATGCCGTCTCGTCGTCAGGACCCATTATCCAAAAGGTTGAATTTTCAGTTAAAGGTGGAGGGGTAGTAGAATTTGATGATAAAGGAACTAAAGGGCAAGTAGCCAGCGGTAGATACATGAAAGTGACGGTTCCAGGCGCTATAATAAAAGTGATTGAAGGCGAGCCGGTTTTATTTGCCCTGTCACCTCACCTCACTCTAAATAAGATTCCGCCGTGGGAACAGACGAATATTTAGATTTGCGATTTCCAAATTACTTTTTACATATACAACGTTAAATGTTCGCTTCATTCAGTCCCAGATCTCAATGTTCCTGCTGAAGCCAAAGTAAAGGAATTACAAAACCATCTGAGTCTCCCACTTGAGTTTAGGCAGGTTCGACATCATTATTTTCTGTGCCTTAGGCGGATCAGTTAATGTTCAATCATCAACAACTACATACACTTTTGTTAAAGTAGTTTGGTCTTCATTCTGGAAGGAATGTCTTCTGCTATTTTTGAGTAAAGGTTTAATCTGAAAGTATCTTTCCGTCTTCGATTATCCTGCACTTACTCATCTTGAAACAAGCAGGAAAGAATTTTTAGAACCTGAGTTCGTCTATTTTCCAAGCTCCTGCGTTGGCTCTTACTCATTTGAGGATGAAAAATTCATCTTAATGATCTGGGGGCTATCCCACCATCTCGGTCTAAAGGTTCCAGTAAAGGATCTGATAAAGGAATGGAATGACATAAGAACGTGCTGGGAATCTCTCAAAGTTACCATTGGAAAAGAGCAAACATTTGAGAACTTAGTGAAACGTGTTGAAAAACTAGGAAGCCTCAACAGCCTTAAGAAGGAGACTCCTTTAGATACAGATGAGAAAGCTATAACGTTCCTCAAATACTTCTACAAGTTGGGTAACTATTATAGGTCTCAAAGAAAACATGTTCCTGAATTCCTAAGAGAGGCGATCTACTGCAACCAGAAGGGCATCTTTAAGAAACCAATGGAGTTGATGATAAACAAAAATGTCCCAAATAACTTGAAGAAAATTTCGGATGATCTCTTTGAGCCGTTATGTGAGAAGCTGTTAAACACGGAGTTCTCTAAGGACGATGATCTTGAGCAACATTTTCAAGCTCTGGGATTGGAAACAATAGATGAAAAAAGGGCGATTGGTCTACTTTATGACTCAGTCCACAGAAACTGGAAACAAAGGAGTGGATTGATGGGAAAAGATGCATATAAATATAAACTAGGTATCATGGAATTCGAAAAATGGCTACTTCAAAATAAGGATATCGAACCATGCGTCAATGCATCGGCGTATCTTAACGTAGCTGGAAGCTTCATTTTCAAAAGTATCGAACCCCAATGCATAAAAGAAAGATAGTAAAGGTCTTTCATCATCATTTTGATGTCCGCTTTGTCAAAGGGAGGTACGAGTTCTATCAACATCGGTTGGGCTGTTCCTTGTTTCAGCAATGGAGCACCAGATGTGGCGAGGATGCCACTATGATCGTCTAATATGATGCAAGACCCTACTCTGCAACCATTTTTCTGCTCTTTTTGAATTTCGTAAAGCCTATAGGGCACCGCCTTCTTGACGTTGACACATACAATGCGCGAACCCTTAGGCATAGTGCCGTCCTCAACTAGCTCCGATTGTACAAGCTGAATACCTTGTAACTCCTTCCCCGTAAACTCTCCATCTCTGTGAATAACTAAACTATCAATATGTTCTCTGTGACTTCTGATTGCATTAACGATAGTTCGCTTAAGCTCAGGTGGATCTATCTCTTCCGCCCTTTGTGGGCGCCAGTCCTCTCCAACACAATTGCCAAATTCATCAAAAAAGGTGTAGCACGCAACCCTCGCCTTCTTCTCTCCACCCACATCCAATCCAACATAGAAATCAGCACTCAATCGATTATTTAAAATCCATGGCCTACCTCCCATTTTCCCTAATAAACCCGCACAAACATTAAGTATTGAATTGTAGTAGCGTCCTATTTGCTCCATAGGTAACCGATATTTTTCATCTATCACACGATACGTAAGAATCTGATTTGGCTTGTCAAACCATTCCTTGAAATTTATGTAGGTTTCCGTTTCCTTGGACAGGATTTCCTCCAGAATTAACCCGAGCACTCAACGATATAGGAAGAGAAGTAAGCATAGCCCCATTAGAAGGACTGACCAAAGACACAGACAAAATTGGAGAATATGTGAAGCCCCATGTTGAAGAATTGCCTGAAACATAACCTGACTTCAATGCTGTGGCATACCAATTGTGAGCACCGACCGATAGAGACGATATAGTATAGGATGCCGAACCACTTGAGTCAGAAGTGCTTGAACCAATTAGACCACCATAGACGTAGAAATATACATTTGCATCTTGGACTAAACTCTCTCCATAATCTACTCTAGCATTCAAAACTATATTGGATGAAGTAAATGTAGCTCCATTAGAAGGGCTGACCAAAGATACAGATAAAGATGGAGATGACGCATTGATAATTATTTTTGCATAAGCAGGTAGTGTGAGAGAAGTATTATATTGATTAACAGCATCCTGCATGTTGTACTCGGTTGCAGAACACCAATAGAGATAGTATGTTCCTGGAGTGGATGGTGCAATGAAACTGAAAGATTTATTCCTTTGACCTGTTCCTGGGTAGTTTCCTGGTATTCCATTCCATATGGTTATTTAGTAACCTTTTGCTGGAGGCCAGCGTGGAGTCCAAGATAGTATGAAGAAACCTTGAATAATATTTCCTAGGCTCCCGTCACTGTATATTTGGTATATACAGCTTCCTGAAACATTTTGGCTTGGATTAACATAAGCAGTCTGCCCCTGACGAAAGCAAAAATTGTTCCGGCTGCACTAGTTTTTAGAATCCAGTATACATTATCAACCTTTGTTTTTTCTATCGCAACAGTTTGCCCATTTACTTCCGCATAAACAAGTGTTGGGAAATAGAACAGAACTTTTGATACACCATTGGTGATACCACTGATAGAAAGATCGGTATTAGTGACATTCGTTACTACCCAAGATGCAGAACCAGCATTTGACTGATCATCCCGAACTAAAGTCTGCTCCAGTCTCAGCTTGGAACCTATAGTAGAAAGCATTATATTGGCTTGGTCGCTGCCTCCAGAAACCCAAATAGATTTTCCTCCAGTATCAAACCATGCCTTAACAGCGTTGATCTCATCTTTCGTGAAATTCTACGACGACGAACATCCAACGAATAGGAACTGTGCATCTGAGAATATAGAGGAGTTCAAGCCTCCCGTTGCTTGGACAACTATGTATCCCCATTGGGTAAGGTTTCCAGCTATGTAGTTTACGTATTTATCTCCCATGCCATGTGACATATCAAGCACAATTTTTGGTGCAGCTGCTTTAACCAATCTAGCTGGAGAAATAGCAAAAGTTACAAATAATGAAAGAAATATCAACGCCACGATTTTCTTGTTCATATCTCTTTTAAAGAGACTATCTGGGTTGACTATTTATTATTTATGATTTTGGATAATTGTTTTAACTCAACCCAGAAAAATATTCATAAAAAAGGCTTATTATACGATTTTCAAGGTTCAGGTTCTAGCTTTATGCGTATCAGCATATTTAGTATACTTGTCAGCTTTGGAATTATTAAAAGGTCTAGAATTTCTTGCGGTTTGGTTTGCCATCTCAAGTCTTTTTTTAAACGCTTATGCATTAGTTTTCGCGCTTTGGGCAAACATTTCAAGATAATAAGAACCTCACGAGGCATGGGCTTTCTAAGTTCCTCAGGAAAAAGAACTGCGAAGCCTCCAGCTGACGAGAGAGGCATAGACATCTCAGAAAATGAGATTGAAAGTATGACGAAGGTGTACTGATTCGTACTTATTCAAAAATCTTGTAGTAATTAATAACTTCGGCTAAAAATTCTGGTGCATGCTGCTTAAGAAACCCTATCCACTTTCTCCTATTTTCGTCAACGGCTTTGTCATTCAAACCAGGAATCCATGTTTCCCAAGGCTTATTCTTTCGAAGTAGCTTCATAGCGTAGTCTCGGTCGAATTCCAAAAGCTTCCCGTAAAAGTCTAATTCAATGTCTGCCAGCGCCAATGTGGCGTCATTAGATGCTCCGCCTGGATCAGCGTTGAAGCTAAGCGTATGGATTAGGAAGCCGACTTCACCGCCTGAAAGAAACTCCAAAATCATATGGATCATTTCCGTGTTCCTTTTCACAGCATTTTCTAAGTTGCCTTTTTCAATTTCTTCCTCGGGATGCTGCTTTACATATTCGTACCAGTATTTCTTAGCTGAGCTGACTGAACATTTGACTTCTTTCGCAATCTCCTCAAAAGTTGTTTTCTCTTTTCGTAGTGAAATTATTTTTTCACGCTGCTTCATAGACAACACTACATATCACCTACCTATAGCAATACCACATGTCTCCTACATGGTTAGCACGATGTTGCTTTCTCCTTGTGAAACCAGCCGTTTCTAACCCTTAAAAAGACCGTAGAAACAGCCGAATTCAAGTCGTAATCTGAACAAAAATCAAACATTTCACAACTTAAAAGTGGACTTCCAAGACACTTCTTAGCCTTTCCACACCTTAAAAAGCCGTATGAAAAACCGTTACCTGCCCTTTTAAGACTGTTCAAATGACATTTTGACCGGGTGGGGAATGTCAGGTACTCTATTTTTTGGGACATTTCTGTCACCGTATTCGCACCAAGTTTATCATTCTCATCAGTAAGAATAGTTGTAATAAGCTTATTAAGTCTTACGGCTAATACCTGTGGAAGAGTGATGTGTATGGTTGCGATTCTGAGGGGATCCTCAAGGGTCACGGCGAAGGGGCAGATAACGATACCTCAAGAAATAAGAGAAGAATCCAACATCAAACCAGGTGACACAATCTACTTCATCACCGACGGCGAGAAACTCATGTTGCAGAAGGGACCCATAAAACTTTCATAAGCCCTTGCAGCTTGTTATGGAAATAGAACAACGCCATGACCACCTGATTTTGGCACGCATATATGCCGTGTTTTCTGCTATTCAGGATTGGCTATTCTCGTCGTTCGATTGAGGCCTTTAACACTATCATAGATTTCTGGGGACGCGAATTTCTCAACATCTATAAGAATCGATCTTCATGGGGAGTGACCACTTTAGTTGATCTTGGCTTGTTGCTCCATGAACTTCATGACATCGAAGGTTCTGAGGATTTGATCTCAAGATGAAAAACGGGAGAGGCAGGAGCTTTTTCTGAGGCCCGAATAGCAACGTTCTTCTCAAAAGCAGGGCTTGATATTCATC
>Ga0315310_10001406_pt1 | contig 15213 bp, 13 predicted proteins | sample TDP5_MG_FD_203630 | JGI IMG/M metagenome (GOLD analysis project Ga0315310, IMG submission 203630) | Freshwater sediment microbial communities from Lake Towuti, South Sulawesi, Indonesia - TDP5 | ecosystem: Environmental > Aquatic > Freshwater > Lake > Sediment | place: Indonesia: South Sulawesi... | reverse complement strand
AGGCGTTGTTGAAGTCCAAGTATCTAGGGGTGTGGTCGGTCCCATTTGCCCCCCAGTCATGCCATAAATAAAGTTATTGGCGCAAATCACTTGTATGTCTAGGTTTCTGCGAGCGGCGTGAATAAAGTGGTTGCCTCCAATTGCGAAGAGGTCGCCGTCGCCGCTTATGACCACAACCTTGAGGTCTGAATTGGCAAGCTTGACTCCTGTGGCAAAGGCGATTGGTCTGCCGTGGGTGGTGTGAAATGAATCAGTGTTGGTGTATCCAGAGACCCGACCAATGCAACCAATGCCTGACACCACAACAACCTTGTCTAAGTCGATGTTCAGTTCATCTAGTGCACGAGCAAAACAGTTCAGGATGATGCCATTTCCGCATCCTTCACACCAAATGTGGGGAATCCTGTCCTTTCTCAAGAACCTCTCGTAGGGATGCGGCGAATCATCTGTCATTTCAAGCTGCCCTCCAATGCCTCTAGGATTTCGCTGGGTTTATGTGGTTCTTCGCCGAGCTTGGGCAGGAAGACAACAGGCGTTTCCCTAGCTACTCTCTCAACCTCACGCACAATCTGACCGCAGTTCATCTCAGGAACAACGATTGCCTTCACCTGTCTTGCCACCTGGGCCACGTGTTCATCTGGGAACGGCCATATGGTTGCCAAACGTAGCAAACCTGCTTTTGTTCCCTTTTCCCTCGCTTTCCTAACAGCGCTCAGAGCAGCTCTTGCGGCAATTCCATAAGCAACCACGGCAACGTCGGCGTCTTCCAACATGGCCCTTTGAACTCTGGTTATCTTCGCCTTGTTCTTGCGTATCTTATCACAAAGACGATGGACGAGTTCAGTCTGAGCTTTAGCGCTGTCAGTTTGAGGATAACCGCGTTCATCGTGCGTGAGTCCTGTTGCGTGAAAGTGATAGCCTTCTCCGAAAACAGCCATAGGTGGAACTAGGTCTTCGTCTGGCTGGAAAGGTGCAAACTTGTTGCTGGGAGGAACTTCGGGCTTCTTTCGACTGACGATTTTTATCGATTCTGGTTCTGGTATGTTTACTCGCTCCCACATGTGCCCAACTATCTCGTCTGCAAGAACAAAAACCGGGACACGATAGGTTTCGGCAAAGTTAAAGGCCTCCAATGTGAGGTCAAACATTTCTTGGACTGACGAAGGCGCTAGGGCAATGATTTCGTAGTCGCCGTGTGAACCCCACCGCGCCTGCATGACATCCTGCTGCCCTGGCATGGTTGGTTGTCCAGTGCTTGGGCCGCCTCGCATGACATTCACAATAACGCAGGGCGTTTCGGTCATCACAGCCAGGCCGATGTTTTCCATCATCAAGCTGAAGCCGGGGCCAGACGTAGCCGTCATGGCTTTGACACCTGCGTATGACGCTCCGATAACCGCAGCAATCGATGCAATCTCATCCTCCATTTGAATGTAGACTCCGCCAATCTCTGGAAGACGACGAGCCATGTGTTCTGCGATTTCGGTAGCTGGCGTAATCGGGTAGCCAGCGAAGAATCTGCAGCCGATCGCTAAGGCGCCCTCAGCGCACGCGATGTCTCCACTCATGAAGCGCTGGCCGGAGCGCACTACCTTGGTTTTCTCAACAGATGTGGCAGTCGCTGTAGTCATTGGTTTTCCTTCTTCTTTGCATTCTTCTCTTTAGTGAAGATGGCGAAGTCTGGGCAAACAGCCGAGCAGAAGCCGCAGAGAGCACATCTGCTCTCGTCGACAACTTTCGGCGGGCGCACGCCACGCTCGTTTATTTCATTGGACTCCTCCAGCACGTCCTTGGGGCAAAACTCGATGCAAAAGCCGCAACCCTTGCATCTGTCTCGTATTATGTGAATCTCAGCCTGAGGAGGTTTGACCTTGTCAGCGTCTAAGGGTCTGCGCCACGTTCTCACAGGCACCAAAACCACCTTCTAACCCCTCTCGGTCATCTTCTTTGACTTCTCGATTTCTTCAGCAGTTACACTGCTAACAACAGCCTGCATGTTTTTTGCAGTTGATGCTAGCTTTTCGCCTTCAGCCGCGCTTATCCAAGCCAGCTGCAGCCTTTCTCTGTTCAGACCAAGCCTCTCCATCTTTTTCCACAGTCGCTCAGCTCGCTTCTGAGTCTGATGATTGGCGTTTATGTAATGGCAGTCGCCAAAATGGCACCCAGCGACAAGCACAGCGGCTGCACCCCTTGCAAAGGCTCGTTCGACAAACTTTGGCGCAACTCTTCCCGAACACATAGTGCGAATTATTCTTACGTTGGTCGGATACTGCATACGGTTGACGCCTGCAAAGTCGGCTCCTGCGTAGGCGCACCAGTTGCAGCAGAAGGCCACAATCTTCTTGTCGGCATCTAACTCGGTTGCGGCGTCAATCTGAGCGAGGATTTGGGCATCTGTGAAGTGGCGCATGGTGATGGCGTCAAAGGGGCATTCGGCGCCACATGTGCCACATCCTGAACAGGCAGCCTCAATGAGTTCAACCTTCTTGCGTTCCGGAACAACGTTAATTGCGTTGAAGGGACAGACTTTGGCGCACATTTGGCAGCCTGTGCAATTGTCCGAAATCAGCTTTGAGGTTATGGCTTCAACTGTGACCTTGCCTTTAGCCATCAATATGCCTGCTCTTGCAGCCGCAGCGCTAGCTTGCGTCACGCTGTCTTTGATGTCCTTGGGAGATTCGGCGCATCCCGCTAGAAAGACGCCTCCTGTCGGCGCGTCGACTGGTCGCAGTTTTGGGTGGGCTTCCATAAAGAATCCGTCTGGTGTGCGTGACAGTGTGAAGAGTCTCTGTATGATCTCGCTGTCTTGTCGGGGTTCGATTCCAACGGACAGGATGACCATGCCAACCTTTGTCTTGTAGATCTCTTGTTGTAGAGTGTTTTCTCCGACCAGCCACAGGTCATGGGTCTTCTTGTTCTCAACTATCTCCGTGGGTAAGCCACGAATGAACAAGACGCCTTCCTTGCGGGCTCGTTTGTATAGATCTTCGAAGCCCTTGCCGAACGCTCTAATATCCACATAGTATGCGTAGATCTTCGTATCAGGCCAGTGCTCCTTGATTAACAAAGCGTCTTTTATCGTGTTCATGCAGCATACATTGCTGCAGTACAGGTTGCCGCTTTCTGAGCGGCTGCCCACGCACTGAATGAAAGCCACAGAATCGGGTATCTGCACGTCACTGGGGCGAATCAGATGACCGCCTGAAGGACCACCGGCGTTGATTAAGCGTTCAAACTCCAGAGACGTAATAACATTCGGATACCTTGTGTATCCATAATTGACAAAGGCGGTTGGATCATAGACGTCAGCGCCCGTTGCCACGATGATTGTGCCAACATCCAACTCCAATGTCTCAGTCTTCATGTTGAAGTCAATTGTCTTCCTCTCGCAGGCTTTGATGCACTTGTCACAAACGATTATGTTTTCTTTGTTCAAGCATAGGTTGCGGTCTATTATGTAAGTTGATGGTACGGCTTGGGCAAAGGGTGTGTAAACAGCATGTCTTGTAGCTAATCCTACATCAAACTCGTTTGGCGCAATGACTGGGCAGACCTTGGAACACTCGCCGCAAGCCGAACAATCCTTAGTGACGTAGCGTGGTTTCTTCAAGACCTTGACTTTGAAGTTACCAATGTAGCCTTTAACGTCCAAGACCTCGCTGTTGGTTAGCAACTCAATGTGAGGATGCTTGCCCACGTCTGACATTTTAGGTGCAAGGATGCAGATGGAGCAGTCCATGGTTGGGAAAGTCTTGTCAATCTGCGCCATTCTTCCGCCTATGCTCGGCTCCTTTTCAACCAAATAGACCCAGTAACCCGTATCGGCTAAGTCAAGAGCCGCTTGAATGCCAGCGACCCCCCCACCTATAACCAGTGCCTTGGGTGTTATCGAAACCACGCTCTCTGTTTCCGGCTCCAAGAGTGCCACTTTTGCCACGGCCATGCGCACAAGGTCTTTGGCTTTCTCTGTGGCTGCATCTTTTTCGTAGAGGTGGACCCAGCTGCAGTGCTCGCGTATGTTCGCCATTTCAAACAGGTACTTGTTTAGGCCAGCTTCTTCGCATGCTCTTCTGAACGTTGGCTCGTGCAGGCGTGGAGAGCAGGAAGCCACTACAACGCGGTTCAACTTCTCCTCCTTGATGTCCTTCTTTATCAGTTCTTGTCCTTGATCTGAACAAGTGTAGCGGTTATCTTTCGCCAACACCACATGGGGAAGGGTCGCGGCAAAGTCAGCTACCTGCTTGCAGTCAACTGATCCGGCTATGTTTAGACCGCAGTGGCAAACATAAACGCCTATTCGAATGTCGTCTTTTTCCTGCGGTTGACTTAAAGCTTCAGTCAATTCATTTTTCTCTCCTGCAGAACCTTTCTCGGTTTCTGTGCCCTTCCGCCTTTTAGATAGTGATCGATGCACTCTGCTGCCTCTTTGCCCGCCACCACAGCCTCAATCGCCGTAGCTGGTCCAGTCGCGCAGTCTCCTCCGGCAAAAACTCCGGGTTGGCTGGTTTCGACTGTGAAGGGTTCGACAGCAACGGTGCCTCCTTCGTTGAGTTCAACTTCTTTAGGCAAGAAGGAGAGGTCGGGAGTCTCACCAATTGCCAGAATAACTGAGTCAACCGGGATTGTGAATTCTGAGCCTTCAACACGTTTGGGCGCTCTTCTTCCACTTTCGTCTGGTTCGCCAAGCTCCATTTTGATGCATTCCAAGCCTGTAACATGTTCGTTTTGTCCCAGGATGCGGTTTGGAGCCACCAGAAATCGGATTCTGACTCCCTCTTCTTCTGCCTCCTTGATTTCGTAGGGGTTAGCGGGCATTTCGTCTCGCGATCTGCGATACAGAATAGATACCTCTTTGGAGCCAAGTCGAAGCACAGTGCGAGCGGAATCAATGGCAACGTTGCCGCCGCCGATTACAGCTACTCGTTCACCCACATTGATGTCTTCCTTGTTATTTACTCGTTGAAGAAAGTCTAGGGCATCGAACACGCCGCTCAGGTCTTCACCCTCAACACCAAGTCTTCGCGTCTTGTGAGCGCCAACTGAAATGAATGCTGCCTCGAAGCCTTGCTTCCACAGATCTTCAAAGGTTAGGTCGTCACCAACAGTGATGTTGGTCATTATTTCTACCCCTAGGTCTTTTATATGCTCAATTTCTTGATCCAAGATCTCTTTTGGCAGTCTGAAGCTTGGTATGCATTGTTTGAGCATGCCGCCTACCTGCGATGTGGCTTCGAACACTGTTACGGCGTAGCCTTTCTTGGCCAGTTCATAGGCGGCTGTGAGTCCTGCTGGGCCTGCCCCAACGACCGCTATCTTAGCAGTCTTAGCCTCCAATGAGGGCATAGCTGTAGTTTTCTTTCTTTTGCTTGGTGAATGCCTGCTAGGAGTTGCTAATGAGCTGTCGAGGCCGACGCGTTCAAGATGGAGACCGACTAAGCCAATAGAGCTGGGGAACGCTGTTTCTTCACCTACGATTTGTAGCGCACGGCTTAAGCCTTCTAAATAGCCTTGTTCCTTGGCTATTTTTCTTACAGACAATAATATCTCGGGCAGTTTCAGTTTTTGTGGACAATGTCTATAGCAGTTATAGCACCAGACGCACAGCCACAGAGCCGGGTCACGAAGAGCCTTTTCAGGGCTTTGATATATTTTCTCGACTAAAACGCGTGGGTTGTAGTGATCTGGAACTAACATGGTCATAGGACAGCTTGCTGTGCAGATTCCACACTCAAAACAATACTTCAGCTTCTCATTGTCCAGCAGATGCCTCAAAAGCTCATTGGGAATGGGGGTTTTCTCGGTTCGCAAGGTCTGTCCCTCCTAAACAGAGGCGGAGTCTAAGATATAAAAGTTTACAAATGTAAACCTCTGCCTCCACTGAAACCCGTGTCAATTATATGCCAGACAAATGTGTAGCTATTTCCTGATGGAGTTCGAAAGAGCTCAAAAGCCTTTTCCGCACAAGAGGGTAATATTAGCGATCATGCCAAGAAAAGACTTGAAGGGTTCCTTCTGGCCACAAGTTCGCCAGCGCATGTACGAGAAAGCCGTAGAACTCTACATGTACGATCATCCTGAGGCACAGAACAAACCGGAGCTGGAAGAACTGCACGAAGCCGGTTACATGCACACTGCCAAGGTCTTGGTGTTAAGAGAGATGCGGCTTGAAAACCACCCCGACGCTAGAAAGTAGTGGCTCTGGTAAACTGAAGAGGAACTTTGCAATGAGGTTCCTTCATTAAACAACTGCCAAACCTTGAACAGATTATGCCGCTTTCTTGGTGCCCACCAAAAGCGCATACCCTACTCCGCCTTTCCTGACGAAGTCAACTACGTCTTGGAAGGCTGTGTTGTCTTTCAGATTCAAAGCTTGGGCAAGTATGCCAGTGTTCATCATCTTCTTTGTGTCTTTTGTGAAGTCGACCGTCTTGATGTCGGTTAGACCAGCCTTCTTCATCATTTCCACGTATTCGTCCAAGCTCACTGCCCCACCAATGCAGCCGCAGTAGAGTTTCGGGTCTTCTCGAACTGCGTATGGCATAGACACCCATGTGATAACATCGTGCATGATTACCCGTCCGCCAGGCTTTAACACACGCACTTTCTCGTTCAATGCCTTCTGCTTATCCCGAATGAGGCAGACAACGCATTCGCTAATTACAGCATCGAATGAATTGTCGGGGAAAGGCAATTCCAAAGCGTTTGCTTGATGAAACTCCGAGACGTTCTCAAGTCTTCGTTTTCTCGCTCTTTCCTTAGCCAAAGCTATGCCCTCAGGTGAGAAGTCAACGCCTACTGCTTTGCCATCCGGGCCGACTTTTTCCGCAATGGCTAGGATAGTCTCACCGCTTCCTGATCCGATGTCAAGAACCTTCATTCCCTTTTTGGGTCGTAGTTCGTTTATGAGTGCCTCATGCGCCGACATCAAACTGGCTAGTGTCTTAGGTGTACCCGACCTGGCCTCTTTTAGGCTTGCCCACCGCTGCCCATAAGCCTTCTTGACGGCTTCTTCGATGTTGCCAGCGGCGTCTGGAGAACAGCAGGTTTGGCCTTGTGCCGGTTCACAGCAGGTTTTCTCTTCTTCGCTCATGTTGTGTTCCCTCACCTCCTGAGGACTTCTACTACCATAATGTAGTAGTAAACTATTTAAGCGTTTTCTGACACCAACTTATCAGAAGACAGGAGCCTCAAAAATGGTCAACACCATGGAGATACCTGTGCGAGACCAAATCGTTTCGCGGTTAAGAGAACTTGGCCTGTCAACCCATGAGGCACTCGCCTACGCAGTGCTCTTGACACACTCACGAATAACAGCTGGCACATTATGCAAGGAAACGGGCATACCAGACTCGAAAATATACTACGCTCTGGACGGGCTTTCAAAGAAAGGGCTGCTAATAGTTCAGCAAGGCAACCCTAATGTATATCGACCTATACCGCCCAAAGAAGCCATTGCCAACCTGAAACAACAGCTAACGTACAGACTCAACGAGCAAATAAAAGAAGCAGATGTTCTAACCGATCTGCTGGCACCCATATATGACAGCGCAGAGAAACCAGAAGAGCTTGAATTGGCCTACATCATTCAGGGACAGAAAAACATCGTCAATAGAATGAAAGTCTTGATCAAAACGTCGAAGCGAGAAATAACGGTCTTCATTCCATATCCAGAAGTGCTACGGGAGATAGAGACCCTGCTGAAAGAGGCAAAAGAAAAGCGCGGGGTAAAACTCAACATCGCAGTAACGAACAAAGTCTGTGAAAGCGCAGACCTTTCTGATTTAGGTGAAGTCAAGTTGCTTTGTTGTGCTCTTGGAATGCTCATCTCCGACATGAAGACATTGTTAACCCTAACCAGCTGGACCAATGAAGCGGCTGTCATGACACAGGATCAAAACCTGATGCGTGTGTGCAGAGACTACTACGACAATCCCAAGTGTTGCACTCTGATCGAGCAGAACACTCACAAGAAATGAAGACAGCATGTTCGCTTGATAATGTCTTATATATGTGCTTGTGTAGGTTATACGAAAGGCGGATGTTCAATGGGTAAGAGAATCCGTGTTCAGCGACGTGGCCGCGGGGGACCCACTTTTCGGGCTGTAACCCACAAAAGAATTGCGGCTGTTCAGTATCCTCCATTGTCGAAGAAGGAGATTGAAGGAACTGTCCAAGGTCAAATCGAGAAGATCGTCCACGAGGCTGGCAGAGGCTCTCCACTGGCCTTAATCAGACTTGAAACTGGACAAGATTACTACACGGTTGTGCCCGAAGGCGTTTTTGAGGGCCAAACAATACAGATGGGCAGCAAGGCTTCTGTTGACGTGGGCAACGTCTTGATTCTAGGTGATGTACCTCCAGGCACCTTAGTCTGTAACGTTGAGCTTCAGCCAGGGGACGGTGGCAAAGTATGCCGTTCAAGCGGAGCCTACGCAACCGTTGTGTCCCATACACCTCTAGGAACTATGGTAAAGTTCCCCAGCGGAAAAACCGCTTACCTGAACGACTTGTGCAGAGCCATGATCGGTGTGGTCTCAGGGTCGGGGAGAGTAGACAAGCCCTTCCTCAAGGCGGGACCACGATTTCATCTGATGCACAGTAGAGGTCGCAAGTATCCACGTACACGAGGTGTTGCCATGGTCGCTGCTGTTCACCCCTACGGAAGCAGCAAAAGAGGCGGCCGCAAGGTCACAACGGTTTCGAGAAACGCGCCACCCGGCAAGAAAATCGGCTTAATAGCAGCTCGCAGAACAGGACGTGGACGAAGAAAAAGAAGAGAATAGAATCGACACCTAAGGGCTACTTCTGAACTCGGTAGCTCCGCGGGGCTACAACCTCCATTTTCTGTGGGCGTTTCCGCCAACGGCCCACGAGAAGGGAAGAACAGGCTAAGATTACAGCAATTGTAAGAACAAGTCCAACCACAACTGCTGGATTAAACACTGCCACATTACTGTTCTGTTCGAGCTCGATCATTTCATCTTCCATCTCTACGACGAAATCATTTTCGAGAAGGTAGGTCCTCGTTTGACGAGAGATGGCAACATAATCAACCTTTGAATAATTCATATATTGAACAGTGTTCTGTTTGACAACCGCCCCATAACGTATTGCGTCTAAAGGCTCCTCAAAAATGCTCGTGACGTATGTCAAATCGACTGGCAACCAGCCCCAGGGAGGAATATACAGCATTGCCCATCCGTGCCACCCGATGTTCTTCTCCACTATTCGCACGTGGTTTTCCCATAGACTTTCCTCAACCATGATGTCAGGCAAGTAAATTGCGCCTATCTGCACGTGCGACGGAATGCCCATTATGCGGCAGAGTGTTACTAGCAGAATCGCTTGATCATCGCAGTCTCCCTTGAGCTCGTCTAGTGTTTCATTTGGGTAACGGGGAAACTCGTGAGTTATGTATTGAATGTTATCCTTTATCCACGCCACGAGGACTTTGACAAGTTTTAGGACGTTTGTTTCATCTCTGCCCACTTCATAAGCCAATTTCACAAGTTTTGGATCATTAACCATCCATGGTCCCTCGGCACTCGTATAGTTCCCTTTCAAATCTTGGGGAATGTCATTCAATGTACCTGATTCATCTTCAGATATGTCGGGAATTGCTCTAGGCTTTGAAACAATGCTATACTCGGCGGTAAAGCTCAGATTTTCGCCGGGAGAGAGCTGCTGTATAGGAAATTCCAAGACGGCGATGCCATTTCCATCTTCATCTTTCTCGAAAGACTCCACTGGAAAGGCAGCTTCTTTCAGCTCGGCACTTTGCCAGGAATTGTTAATGAACAGACCGATGGTTCTGTCTTCCCCGGTCAGAATCCACGTTTCTGTTGCTTCCTTTGGGTTGACGTAAGTGATAGTTGTCTTTATCGAGTAATTGAGGTTCTTCTTCGATTCGCCTTGGACAAGTACCGAAGTTGTGCTTGAGAGCAGCGAAAACAGCAATGTGAGAGTTACTAAAGCAGTGACTGTTGTTTTTGTGTGTATGTGCCATCTTTTTGAAGGCTTCAACATGTTGTGTCCAGCTATTTTGGCACCTCAATACTATGAGTAGCTGTGTATCTTAACCTTCTGGGAAATAGAGGAGAATTGTGCTACTCCGTGTGCACTCGGTAGAGATCGATGTCTTCCCGCATCTCAGGAGTGACTTCTAGGAACTCCCTGACCGCCCGCTTTACGTCTTTTGACTGTGTGATGTAACGCCCAGCGATTATGATGTCTGCTCCTTTTTCTAGCGCCTCTCGAGCGATTTCTGGAATGATTCCGCCTGCAATCGCGATTAATAATCGTTCGTGTGCAAACGTTTGTCGCAGTTCTTTTATCAGTTCCATTCGGTGGCGTGTTGCTGCCTTTTCTACGTCGATGGCTCGATGTAAGATTACGATGTCTGGCAACTGCTTCAAGGAGCGCAGTTTTTGAACCGGGTCGGCGACCTCCATCATGTCAACCACGGCGTAGATTCCCAGTCTCTTAGCTTCGTAAATGAAGCCATCAAGTGTCTCGGATGCTGCGAGTCCAGACGCGACCACGGCGTCAGCTGTCTCTTCAAAGGCCAAGTCGACCTCAACCTTTCCAACATCCAGCGTTTTCAGGTCGGCTACGATGAACATGTCCTTGACGCTGTCCCTCAATTCACGAACAGCCTTGGCGCCGTATTTCTTCAACAAAGGTGTGCCCACCTCCAGAATTATGCGGTCGCTTTCCGGTAACTGGCCCACAACCTCTTTAGCTCGTTCAATGTTTGGGCTGTCAAGCGAAATCTGCAGGTAAGGCGGTCTCCATAAACGCGGCACCCTGAAACCCATTATGGGATGCTTCGCTCTGTCTTTGTCATATATTATTTTGTCAAGCGACGGATAGCTCACCAGAGCTCTCTTTAAAGCCAGTTTTGTTGCGCCGTAATTGTACTGGTAAATACGGCGGTAATCCTTAGCTTCTGGATGAACGAAAACACTGCAGACAATGACCCAGTCATCTATTTTGTTTTTTGGGACCACGCCTTCTTCAACAGCGTCTGCCACAGCCTTAGCCACTGCAGCCTGAGCTGGACCGAAGATTTTTCCCGCCTGCTCCAGATTTTTCACAGTTACTTTCGGAACGAGAAGCGTGTGGGGTTTTGGTGGAAGATTTGGTCGAATAACCGCCAACAAAGGCGTGTGACCAACAGATAGAGTGGACAAACCTTGGGCAAAGGCTTCTCCGACAGGCCCATCTTTGTCGCCGACAAGAAGGTCTACGTGCGCAACTTCCGAGCCCTCTCCAACCAAAGCCTCACCAATGAGGTATGTGAATTTTCCAGCTTTCTCTTCAGTGATGCTTAGCTTGGTCTCGAGTTTCGCCACATCTTCGAAATCTACGCCGAACTCTTTCATCCATTGGTAAAGCGTGTCTCTGTGGATGTGCATCGCCTTGGCGGTTCCGGCAATTGTCGGTCTTCTAGTCCTCTTGGTCTCCTTTTCCCTGTCCATCGCAGCCGTCAACTGTCGGACAAATTCTTCTCTAGTGTCTGGTTTTCTGCCTGTTGATTCCGACATTTTCCCATCTACGCAAATCAATACGCTTTTCTGGTATTAAAGTTTGTCGGATCCATGCCATCCAAAGGCTCCGAGATCCGACATATTTGGCAAGGGTGTCGGCTTGGCTGCAGATAGCTGAGGAAAAAGCATTTCACCTAGCGCCGTTAATAGTTTGACTTTTGACTAAATAGGCTGTGGTGATAGATGTGCAAAAGTTCCTCATAGCGGAGATGACGCCTGAAGAGATTGTAACGAGTTTGAAGGAAACCAATACGGTTCTAATTCCAATTGGGACCGTTGAGCAGCATGGTCCTCATCTTCCAGTTGCGACCGACACATTCATCCCAATTAAAGTTGCAGAATTGGTGGCTGAAAAGACCCCTGTTCTTGTTGCTCCGCCCGTGTTTTATGGGAATTCTGTTTCGATGATTGATATGAAGGGTGTCTTCACGATTTCCCCGGAGACTCTAGCCGATATTCTGTTAGACCTGTGTAGGGCATTTGCCAAGCAGGGTTTCAAAAAGATCGTTTTTGTCAATGGTCACGGCGGAAACACTCAAGTGGTGAGTCTCATTGGGCAGAGGGCACGAATTGAAACTGGTGCTCAAATCGTTCGCATTGACTGGTGGACTGTTGCCTCAGAGGAGATTTCAAAACTCTGCGAAAAAGAGGTTATGCACGCCGACGAAGGTGAGACAAGCATGATGCTGGCCTGCAGACCAGAGTTGGTGGACATGACAAAAGCTACGAGTGACAATACGGCAGAAGAGCTAGCTCAGGAGTTCAGTGGTGGCAAACCAAAGAACATGCCTTACATGTCAATCCCCTTCACTGCATGGTCAAGAACTGGTGTAATTGGCGATGCCAGTAAAGCCTCAAGGGAGAAAGGCGAAAAAATCCTTGAGGCAGTTGTAAACAACATTGTCGGCCTCCTGAACCGCCTTGATAAGTTGCTTTAACCTCTGCTACTGTATGAAGTTTAGGCTAGAATGTTTCTGATGGCGTTCTTGAAGGCTTGAGCAAGCTCGACATCAAAGCCTACGAGAATGATTTCTCTAATTATGGTGCCTCTATCGATGTGTCTCTTTATTTCCTCAACCATCGCTGCAGCTGAATCTTCGGGGTCGAGTCCTCCTACACCCGTGCCAAGTCCAGGAAAGGCTATAGTCTCAATGCCGATTCGCGTGGCGCATTGCAAGGCGGCTCTTGTTGCCAGCTTTGCGTTTTCTCTGTTCGTTGCCATGGCTGGACGAGTCATGGTAGGTGCGTGAATGACGTGTTTCGCCTTGAGTCTTCCTGCAGTTGTAGCCACGGCTTCACCTATGGAAATCGGTGCTTTTCTTAGGGCTTCTTTCTGTATCTGGTCTCCGCCAGCTCTGAGGATGGCTCCTGCGGCTCCGCCGCCCATTATTAGTTGACTGTTAGCTGGATTGACTATGGCTTGGGCTTCTAGTTTTGTTATGTCGCCTGTGACGACCCTAACGCGTATGTTTTTGTACACTTGTTCTGAGGTGGCCATTGCGCCTTCACCTTCTGGTCGCTATATCAGTAGCTTGCGTTCTCATAAGTTTTCGCCGATCTTTGAAGCACATGGAAAGATATAACTAGGAACGCTAGCACTCATATTTTGATTCTATGTGTCCATCAACCGTCGAAGCCGCAAAACATTCTAAGAGTGTCTCCAAAGTCGAAGTTTTGAATGTTGACAAAGTCAGAAGGGACTTTCCGATTTTGAAGACAGGTGTTGTCTATTTGGACAGCACAGCCAGCAGCTTAACGCCCGAACCGGTCCTAGAACGCATGTTAGAATTCTATAGGGAGTATCGTGCGAACGTGGAGCGCGGAGTTCATCGTCTATCGGCTAGAGCCAGCGAGGAATATGAAACCGCGAGGAAAAAAGTGGCTGACTTCATCAACGCCAAGTCTACGTCAGAGATAATTATGACTCGAAACACCACAGAAGGCATCAACCTTGTGGCGAGCGGCTTACACTGGAAAAGAGGCGACAAGATCGTGACAACGGTGCTGGAGCATCACTCCAACTACATTGTCTGGCTTCGGGTCAGAGATATGCACGGAGCAAGAGTTGAGGTCGTCGCACCCCGCAAACCCGTGATAAAGGGAATCTTAGATCTAGCAGACTTCGAGAAGCTTATCGATGACAAAACTAAGCTTGTGGCTGTTTCGCACGTTTCAAACGTTTTGGGCGTTGTACAGCCAATAAAAGAAATAGCTAAGATCGCACATGAACACGGCGCCTGTGTTCTAGTCGATGGAGCTCAGTCTGTGCCACACCTGAAGGTAGACGTACAAGAGCTTGGATGTGACTTCTTGGCTTTCAGTGGCCACAAGATGTGTGGGCCAACTGGATCTGGGAGTCTTTATATGAGAGAGGAGCTAACCGAAGAAGTTGAACCTCTGATTATCGGTGGCGGCTCAATCGGAGACGTGGGCATGGACTACTATAGGCTCGATGCGAGTCCTCGACGATTTGAGGGAGGCACGCCGGACATTGCTGGGGCTATCGGTCTGGGTGCTGCTGTGGATTATCTGAAAGGCATTGGCATGGAAAGGATTGAAGCATATGAGAAGATACTTGTCGACAAAATGTATCGTGGCCTGACTGCTTTGTCTAATGTGGAGGTTTATGGTCCTGAACCGGAGCACAGAGTTGCTATAATACCCTTTAACGTAGGCGATCTGAATCCTCACGATGTTGCCTTGGCTTTGGATGTTTCAGCAAACGTAATGGTGCGCTCCGGACATCACTGTGCCCAACCCTTGTCCAAAACCGTTATCTGCAAGCCTGGCACTGTGCGGGCTTCATGCTACTTCTACAACACACTGGGTGAAATTGACACAATGGTTTCTGCAGTGAAGGAAATCGCCGACACCATGGCGAAATAACGGTCTTTTTTGACACTCATGTTGCTGTTGATTCTGGCTGGAAAACTACGGGCGCAACAATGAAGGCACAGCCATTATAGTCTTTGCCCATCTCTGCGGCTCTGAATAGGAACGGATGCGGTTTTTTCTTCACTACAAAGGCATAGGCTTCTTTGAAGTTGTTGGCGAGGAACTGATAGACGACTCCGAGCATCTGAGGAGAGATACAATATTCGATGTCGGGATGACCGACTACAAGTTCGGTGCACATCGGAGTTTCCTTTTCGCTTTCCTTTATGCTTAGATAGCATTCCTCTAGTTTGAGTTGTTCGTATTCTTTGAAGAACTCTCGGCTACAGTCTTCTTGGGCAAGGAGGCCTATTACCCTTCTTTCGTCGGATATGAGTTCAATGCCGTGGAATTCCAATGTGGCTTTCTGCATTTTTGTGCCAGTCTCTTTTTCAAACTGTTCAGCCCAACTCAGGATACTCATGCGCTCACCTCTCAGTGTTGGTTCGAGTTTGTTCCACAACTGATCGACATCTTTAATGAACCAAGCTACTTCCCTACCCTTTTCTGTGAGTTTGTAAACAATTCCATCTTTTGCGATCAGTGAGTTTTCTAGAAGAAAGTTAAGATGATAGTTGAAGTTGCCTGTGCTAGTCAGATGCCTCGCATGCTCAGCGGAGTCGAGCAGGTCTGAATAAGCGGCTTTCCCTGCCTCCTCTAGGCGTCTAACGATTTCGTTTCTTGTAGGGTCAGCAACAATGGATAGTACATCGCTTTTCCTCAAAGATGT